>OCTW011581434.1_pt1 | contig 13177 bp, 15 predicted proteins | sample 1539671 | NCBI WGS metagenome assembly OCTW01 (sample SAMN02144230, study PRJEB22623) | gut metagenome | biome: sheep rumen | host: Ovis aries | place: New Zealand | reverse complement strand
AAATTCCTCATTCAGCAGTTCACAGAATTTCATTACTGTCAATGGCGCTTCTGTAGGTGGTTTTACAATGACCGTATTTTTACATGCAATGGCAGGTGCTATCTTATGTATTGTCAAGTTTAGAGGATAGTTAAAAGGAGTAATGGCCGCCACCACCCCCAATGGCAGACGTTGAGTGAATGCAAAAAATCCTTTTCCATTTAATCCCGCATCCAACGGCACACTTTCACCATATATTCTTTTTGCCTCTTCAGCAGCCAATTTTAGTGTTTCTATTGACCTGTCCAGTTCAACCAGTGATTCATTGATTGGTTTTCCAACTTCCAATGTCAACAATTCTGCAAAATCCCGTTTATGTTCTTTTAATTTATCAACAACATTAAATAATTTATTTGAAACCTTAAATGCAGACATTTCAGTTAATGATTCCTTAGCATTGTTTGCTTCATCAATTGCAAGCTGTGCCGTTTGTAAGTGTGCAATTGGTACAGTATCAATTATTTCACCATTATAAGGATTTATAACATCCTGCCTGTCTTCACCAGTAATTTGTTTTCCACCGATAAGCATGTCCATATTATCACCTGTTAATTAATATTTTATACTAAAAAACTATAAATATTATTATATGGAAACAAATAGATTTGAAACATTTTTTGATGCCATTATTGCAATCATCATAACTGTTTTGGTTTTAAAAATTCCTCAGCCTGCAACTCCCACTCTGGGAGGCATTCTGGAATTGCAAAACATTTATATTGCATATTTAATAAGCTTTTTAATTTTATACAACATATGGTATGCCAACCATAACCTATTCCAGGTTGTTGAAAACATTGACAATAAAACCCTGTGGATTTATGGAATTATGACTTTTGTAATATCACTGCTTCCGTATTTTACAATTTGGCTTGCAAACCACATTTATTCCATTCCTGCCGAGACAATGTTCGGAGCGATTTTTGTCATAACCCATATACTGAATACATTAGCAAATTGGACAATAGTTAAAAGCAATCCTTACAGCAATATCCATGAGCTTGAAATTACAAGTCCACTTCACAATATTCCACTGATTATTTTGATAATTGGTTTTATTTTGACATATACCATCTACATTCCGGGAATTTATATTGCATGTCTTTTGTCAATTGTCCTATGGATACTGATTGCCAGATTTACAAGGAGGCCAAATAATGGAAACTGAAAGATTTGAAGCATTGATTGATGCCATATTGGCCATTATCATAACAATTATCGTTTTGGAAATACCCCTTGCATCAGCCGGGACTTGGGAATCACTGTTTGGGCTGAAATATGAGTTTATCATCTATGCAATAAGTTTTATTGTCTGCTTTAACTTCTGGAATTTCAACAATAACCTTTTCAGCATTGTCAATAAGATTGATTACAAGGTTATCTGGACAATGGGAATTACATTATTCATATTTTCACTTTTGCCTTACCTGACAACTTTTGTTGCTGAAAACTTCTATGTATTCTTCCCGCAATTTCTTTATGGATTGAGCTTTATTGCAACCGCATTATTATCCAAACTCATTTCAAAATTCCTGAAGGATTCGGATCCTGCAAATATTGCACTGCAATTAGTTCTGCAAAAAGATTATATTTTTCTGATGACTATCGTTTTAGTCATCATAGGCATGATAATTGGATATTTGGCCTATCCGCCGGCAGTTATCATTTGCTGTTTGCTTTCAATTGTGACAATGTGGATTATTCCAAAAATCAAAGGACATATTTAGGGTTTCTCTTATGAGAAATTCTAATAATACCTTTTAAATATATATGCAAAAATGGATCCTGCCAAATTTTGCCAAACGGAATACAATGCTCCCGGAACCGTTGCCTGAGGCAAACTTGGGAAATGAGTCTTTGCAAGGCTAGTGGACAATCCTGAATTTTGAAATGCAAGTTCAATTGCAACAGTGATGATTTGTTTTCTCTGCATTCCTGTAAGATAACCTGCAATGAATCCCAAAAGCATCCCCATGAAATATAATAAAACAACTACAACAATTATTATTCCTGAAGATGTTAAAATAGCCTGTTTATTTGCGCCGATTACTCCTGCAACAATTATACAGACAACCAAAGAAGACAATCCCGGCAGATAATCCTTTAGTTTATCACAAAAACCTGGGAATTTATAGTTCAAAAGAAGCCCTAAAGCAATGGGAATAATGACGATCTGAACAATTGAAACGAATATTCCCACAGGATTGAAATGAATCTGGTTTCCAATGAGCAACAATGTGATTATTGGAGTCAGAATTGGTGAAACAACTGTGGATATAGCAGTTAAGGACACTGACAATGCAACATCACCGTTTGCCAGAAATGTAATTACATCAGAAGCGGTTCCTCCAGGGACAGTCCCCACAAGAACAATACCCACCGTCAAGGCAGCGTCCAATGAAAATATGCTTGCAAGGGCAAAGGCCAGCACAGGCATGATAATGTATTGTGCAGAAATTCCAACTGCAATTTCGCGAGGATGTTTAAACACATTGACAAAATTATCAACATTTAAAGTGGTACCCATTGTAAATATTACCAAACTTAAAAGCAGGTTGATTACATTGACACCATTGACTTCACTTAAAACCCAATTAAATGCAGTTGGATAAACCAATGAAACTAAAACAAATGCTATGATAATTATGAAATAATAATCCTCAACAGCTTTAAAAATCCTCTTCATAATAATAATTTTAGCTGCAATTATTTAAAATGATTTTGGAAAATCAGTTACTTAAAAAATTTTCCCAAATCATTTAATTCATTGTGGAATTCATTCACTTCCCCTGATGCAATTTCACTGCTCAAATCACTCATGTAATTTTTATACATGTGGATTGCAAGTAAAACGACAACAAAAATACCGCCAAATATTAAAATTAATTCAGCTGATGCCTGACCTTTATCATCCATTATAATCCCCCCAGAAGCATTGTTCCGCCAAATGTGGAAATGACATAAAATATGCCGAAGGATGCAGCGGCAAGAGGTAGTGAAAACTTGATTCCCTTTTTAAACTCGCCATACATTATAATGCTGATGATGAAGGCTGCCAAAACCGAATGTATCAGCATATACGCCTCTCCGGCCAATGGCGCAGTCAGGATTATTTGAGATTCCATACCATAGCTTTGCATAAATCCTGAATATACGCTGACCATTCCAATGGAAAACGGCGTGGCTATAACGGCAGAGATTAGCAGAAACATCACAGACATCATGACCGTTGATTTTCTCTCACGCTTAAGTGCAAGCAAATCTCTCAAATCATCAGAAACATCAGACAGCACATTGGAAATACTTGATCCGCTTTTACGCCCATCAAGTATGATTCCGAAAACACGTTCCAATTCTTTTGATTTCAGGCGTTTGCTCATTGCCCGCCATGCATCATCGAAATTTCGACCCATGCGAATTTCAATGATGCTTCTGCGCATTTCATCGTATAGAGGTCCTTCGCCATACTGCGACATGTCCTCCATTGCGTTTTCAAAGCTTAATCCTACCTGAAGCATACTTGACAACTGCCTTAAAAAGTCCGGTGCAGTTCGTTCAATTTCCTGAGCCCTTTTTTCCTGCTGTACGACAACATATGTGAAAAATCCAGGAATAATAAATAATGGCAGAATCAACACAGACAATGGAAAATTAAATAGTGAAATACATACTGCAAAAATCAGTTCACCAAGCAATATGAAAATTGCAAGCATGACTAAAAATTGTGATGCATCTGTAAAAATGGCCCCACTCAATAAAAATTCCTGCAATCTAGACAAATATTTGTCTGGAACAATATTGTCAACAACTAATCCTAAATCATCAATTATTTTAAATTTCATAAAATAATATTAAACTTCAAGACATATAAAGTATTGGTTATCGTTCAAATCAATTTTACACAGTTAAAACAATATTATAGTGATGAAAAAAAGTTGAATTGATGGCAATTGATGTTTAAATTGCCATTATTCTTAAATAGTTTGTTTTTCTTGCCTCACCCACTGGAAATCCGCCGGTGATGACTATCAAATCCCCTTCCTTTAAATCAAATTCCTTTTTGGCGATTTGTTTAGCGTTTTCAATTACCTCATCTGTGCTTTCGTATATTTCGGTCAATACCGGTTTGACACCGAAGTTTAAAGCCACTTTCTCTGCGAGATGATTGGTTGGACAGCACGCCAGAATTATGGAATTTGGCCTTAAGTTACTGATCTTGCGTGCAGTAAAGCCAGTCATTGTTGGAGCGACAATCAATTTAATATCGGAGTACTCAACAGCGTCGACCACCAATTTTGCAATCGTATCGCTGAGGCCAATGGACCCATTGTAGGAAGGATGTTTTGAATAGTCGATGGTTGATTCAACATATTTACATATTTTACTCATTATTTCAACTGCAGATACTGGATACTTCCCAATGGTGGTTTCTCCAGACAACATCACACAGTCTGTACCATCCAATACTGCATTGGCCACATCTGAAACCTCCGCCCTTGAGGGTCGTGGATTTTCATACATGGATGCCAGCATTTCAGTGGCGACAATTGCGAACTTGCCCTTTTCACGGCATTTTGTAATAATGTTTTTTTGAAGCACAGGCAGCCTTTCCATTGGAACTTCCACACCCAAATCTCCTCGGGCAACCATGATTCCATCGGATTCGTCAATGATTTCATCTATATTTTCAATGCCCATGCGGCTTTCGATTTTTGAAATTACAAGAGCATCCCCACCGGCATCCTCAATAATTTTACGAGCAGCAACCACATCATCTTTAGTGTTTACAAAGGATAACGCCAAATAGTCACAGGAATGTTTTGCCGCAAATGCAATGTCTTTTTTATCAATGTCACTGATGAAATCCAGCTTTAAATCTACCCCCGGAACATTAATGGTTTTGTGATTTTGAATTTTACCATTGCCCAAAGCCTTTAAAAGAACATAGTCATTTTTCTTATCAATGACTTCCAACTCAAGCAAAGCATTGTCCACCAATACTTTATCACCCTGTTCGATAAAATCAATCGCTTCGGCATGATTAACTCCAAATTCATCATTATTGCCCATTATACATGTCTTGCTCATTTTGATTGTATCCCCTTTATTGAGACTCACGCCTCCTTCGCTGAATTCCAATGTTCTGAATTCAGGCCCTTTTGTATCATACATGATGGCCACAGGAGTATTACACTGCTTTCGAACTTTCCTTACCACATCTATTGTTTCCAATATGTCATTTCTTGTAGCATGACTGAGGTTGATGCGTGCACAGTCCATACCCTTTTCAACCATCTCCCCCATTACCTCTACAGAGTCACATGCAGGACCTATGCTGCAGATAACTTTTGTCTTTTTCACATTATCCCTCCAAATAACCAAAAATATGTTTCATTGAAAAACAAGTATAATTTCAACAAATATTTTTCAATATATAACTAATTATAGATTTGAAATTAAAAAAATATAAAATTTGTTAAAAAAAGTTAAATAAATATTAAAAAATAAGTAAAAAAGTAGATAAATCATCTACTTTAGTATTTTTTACGACAGAATGCACTCTTTTATTTAGGCATTGGAGTATAATAAACCTGTTGCCCTACCAGAGAAGAAAGTGAAGTATACACCAAAAATACCCATCAATACTCCGCCGACAGTAGAGTTCCATCTAGCAATAAAACCTATAACAAAAAATATGACTATTGCTATAATGAGTATAATAATAAGCAATGCAATGAGCTTGATAATTCCCACTCTTGAGATATCTCCTATTGCATCACCAATAGCCAATGCATAACCTAAATCTTCAGTTTTAGCTAATCTGCATCGACCCATCATTAATGCTAAACCAAAAATAATGCTTAAAATTATTGTGATTATATTTGATAACCAGTGCTGGAATATAACAGCCAATATTGCACTAATGATAATTGGAACAATCATGTAAACAAGAGTTACAACTAAATATTTAACACCATTGAAGAATTGTCTTACAAAATCGACTTCAGGACCTGCATTGCTTCTTTCAATACCGTATTTAATAATATCCAATTCATAACCGGAAATGAAAAATCCCAGTACAAGAGCGATGACAATTCCAATAACTCCAGATCCAATTACTGCCAATACATTGTTGGCAGCAATACTTGCAGTAAATCCTAATACAGTCCCTCCGACTGCAACTCCTAAAATAATACCTAAAATGACATATATTAATAATGCTTTAATATTATGTAATGGATAAACTAAAGCATCAGATATGATTTCACCTAATTCCATTTTTTGTTCACCTTTATTTTTTTATACTCTAAAACACGAGTTATATTTATTTAAGTAAATATAAATATTTAAATATTTTTAAAAAAATACCAAAAATGTATAATTTTGAGTAAATTTTAAAAAAAAAGACATAATCTGAAATTAACAGTGATTAAACACTTCTATCATCCATTTTACTTATTTTTTCAAAAATTTGAATAAACATCAATTATTATTAAAAAAATATATAATTAAGTTAAAAGATAAATAATTTTAAAGCAGAATGGAGAAAACTTAATGAGTAAAACTAGAGTTGAATGGATTGACTTTGTACGTGCAATAGCGATACTGACAGTTCTCTATATTCATGCAACTGATGGAATTTATATCATTTCTACTGATTCAGTGATGAATTTTGGATTATATTCAAGAGCATTTCAGTTTGCATCTCTTTTTATTGGCCGTATAGGGGTTCCATTCTTTTTAATGATTACAGGTTACTTGTTACTTGACAGAACCTATGACGACGAACGTGTGCGTAAGTTTTGGAATAAAAATTGCAAGGGATTGATTATTGTCACCATCATTTGGGCAGTGATATATGCAGTCAGTCTGCAATTTGTCACCGTTGGAAGCGGTCAAGTCAATTATGCCGAAGCAGGATCACTATTCTTTAGCCATATGTGGTATATGCCCATGATTATTGGAATGTATCTTTCAATGCCATTCGTTTCAAGTGCGCTGAAACACTTTAGCCCACAAACAATTAATCAGGCAACCATAGTCTTTGCACTCCTTGCATTCCTGTTACCATTCATTACCACTGTATTAGACATGCAGGGCATTCATAACGTTACTATCCAGTATTGTCTTGGATTCAGTGGCGGAGTTTACGGAATATATATACTTTTAGGATATCTGGTTAAAAAAGACTTATTTAAAAAATATTCCTCTAAAAAAATGGGATTGCTTGCAATCGTATCCTTTATTATATGTTTCTTTTTCCAATACTATGCATTCATTAGAGGATATGATTTCTTCTTGTGGTATGAATTCCCATTCATATTAACTGGATCATTTGCATTGTTTGAATTATGTTCAAGAATGGGTAAAGTTAGGGCATATTCCTTTATCAGCTTTTTATCTAAATATTCCTTTGCAGTATTTTTAGTGCACAACCTGTTTAGATTGCCATTGCTTCCGGTCGTTGTTCAGTTGCCGCTAACAGAACCTGGAAAAGCAATTGTCCTTTGGATTTTATTAATCATCTTAAGCTACATTGCAGTGGTGATTATCTATAGAATCCCAAGATTTGGAAAATATATATTGTATATGAGATAATTTAACCAATTATCTCTTTTTTTATTTCTTTAAATGCTTTTTTTGCTTCAGGTATTGGGAATAATGGATATATATGGAATAATCCATTACCAGTTATGAATTTCACATCAACACCATCATTTTTAAGTTTTTCAACATAATTTTTGATATCATTGTAAAATATCTCGTTTGTTCCGGCAAAAATTAGTGTTTTGGCCAGACCTTCATTATCACCATAAATCGGACTTACGCGATAATCTGTAGTGTCAAGATTTCCCGCCCAGGATTTACCGATTTCTCTAAGGCCGATTTCACCCAAAATGGGATCATCCTTACTTGCAAATGAAGGATTAGTCATTGAAATGTCAACCCATGGAGAGAATGTGACAATATGTTCTGGTTGGGGCAAACTTATTGTTTTTAAATACTGGCAAAATGAATGTACAAATCCCCCACCGGCAGAGTCACCCATCAAAATGATGTTCTTACGGCTTTGGATTAAATTTTCATAAAAATCAGTAATCAGTTCAAAAGTTTCAATTGCTTTGTGATGAGGGGCAAGCGGATAAACCGGTGCGAGAACATACGCATCCAAGTTTCGTGACAGTTTCCTGCAAAATAAAAAATGCTGATAGTTAATTTCATTTACATACGCTCCACCATGCATGAACACTATAGTATTTTCAGCGTTTTCATCTCCAAAAGCAAAAACCTGCATTCCATTAAAATCAATGCTTTTGAAAACACTTTTAACCGGTTTTTCAACATTTGATTTTTTTGATAAAAACTCAGTAATTTTATCGGAATTGTCCATATAATCAGGTTTTGTGGCTTTTAAAATGGATTCCTCAATTTTTGCAATAAAAGATTTATCATCACTCATTACCTTAACTATATCCTTAAAAACATATAACTGTTTTGAAAAAAATTAATTATATTCAATATTAAATATCATCAATTATAGAATTAATAACTATATATATTAAATAACTAAAATTATAATAGTGATTTAAATGAATACAAATAAAAAGTATAACAATAAAGAATTAACATTATCCATTGAAGGGCGTATTGATACTTTAACTTCCGAAATATTAAAAAAAGAAATTGAAGATGAAAACGGCAAATTCGATTCATTGATTTTGGATTTCACAAATGTAGAATACATTTCCAGTGCAGGCTTACGTGTTTTGATATTTGAACAGAAAAAATTGAAAAGTGACAACATCCCAATGAAAATCATACATGTTAATGATGTCATCAATGAAATATTCAGAATGTCAGGATTTAATAAAATTTTAGAGATAGAATGACTTCAATAGAATTATCCTGTGAACTTAATGAGTTATATAGATTAAATGAATTTTTAGACCATATCCTCTCAAAAGAAGATTTCCAGGTCAAATTGATTGCCGAAGAAGTATTCGCAAACATAGTCAACTATTCAGATACTGATTTGATTATTGTTAATGCAAGTTATGAAAACTCAATATTGACATTTGAATTTATTGATGATGGATTTGAATTTAACCCACTTTTAAAAGAAGATCCAAAAATGCCTGAAAGTATTGAAGAAGCGGAAATTGGAGGTTTGGGAATTCATTTAACAAAAGAGCTTTCAGACAGTATAGAATATGAAAGAAAAAACAATAAAAACCACCTCCTAATTACTAAAAAAGTGGAATGATGAAAACTAAATTGAAACACAATATCATTTAATGATAACTCTTAATTTAGATTAAATACTTACTGAGGCATGGCAATACAGGCATTAATTTTGAGATTTAATAAAACATGAAATTTATTATTTAAAAAAGAAAAAAAATGATTAAATTAGCTTATTGTAATGTTGAGGAGTTGGATTTAGCAAAAACTTATAATTTGCTTCCCCAATATAGAAAAGAAAAAGTAGACCATTTTAGATTTATAAAAGACAAAAAATTGAGCTGTGGAGCATATCTACTTTTAAAAAAAATGCTGGATGATGAAAATATTTCCAACCCCATCTTTAAAACAGGAAAATTCGGCAAATCCTACATATCCAACCATGAAAACATTCATTTCAACTTAAGTCACTCCGGCAAGATAGTGGCCTGCGGAATATCAGACAAACCGATTGGAGTGGATGTGGAATATACAGACCCCGAAATTGATTTGGACATAGCAAAAAATTATTTCTTCAATACTGAATATGACCGCATCATGAACTCAAATGACCCTCCGAATGAATTTTTCAAGTATTGGGTTTTAAAAGAAAGTTACATGAAATATACCGGTTTGGGATTCCAATTAAATTTAAACAGTTTTGAAATAGTCATCGGAAAGGAAATAACATTGAAAAACAATAATAATAATTTAAAATTTAATCTATTTGATGTTGATGATTATAAACTGGCCACATGCTCAAAATATAATGTCCACAATGTTTTTGAATACTGTCCCAAGGAAATAATTTAACCAAAATTAAATCTAACAAATCAAAATATAAACCCTTAAAAATATTCATTATCGTTTTAAAAAAAAAACAAAAGGTGAAAAAAATGGAAATAAGAGACATAATTAGCAATGCTTTGGCATATCCCTTACAAAACATCAAAGCATTACTTATTTATATAATTTTAGGTATTATAGCAGGGATTGCAGTTGGAGGAACCTTAATGGGGATTGCATTAAGTGCAGATTATCAAAATGCAATCGGATTAATTGGAAGTGCAACAATAGGAACCATAATTGCAGCAATTGCATTATTATTGATTTCAGGATATACATTAGACATAGTCAAATATGGTATTGAAAGAAGAGCCGATGGCCCGAAAATTGATCCCATAAGACAAGTTGCAAATGCAATCAAATTAATCATTATGGATATTGTTTACTATATCATACCAACCCTTATAGTGATTGTTTTAGGATTTATTTTCCAAAATTGGATAACTAACATCCTTGGCATAATTATATTCATGTTATTCACATTGGCAGCATTTATGGCAAAATGCAGATTAGCAAAAACCGACAGTTTAGGTGAAGCCTTGGTAATAAGTGAAACAATTAAGGACATTTCCAGAGTAGGATTATATAGAATCATTGCAACAGTAATAATATCTGCAATCATAATTATTATAATTGCATTAATCGTCGGATTCATTTCCAATATAAACAATACCCTTGGAGGAATCTTATTAGGAATATTTGGAGTTTATGCAGTATTCTTCTACAATAGAACTATTGGTTTATTATATTATTAATTTATAATAAGCCAAATATTTTTTTAATCAATTCTTAATGGCAAATCTCCAATCACATTAGCTTTGCCAGAAATACTGACCGTGTCTTCAAGGCGAACTCCAAATTCCCCTTCCAAATATATTCCAGGTTCAACTGTAATGACCATGCCTTCTTCAACGACAGTTTCATCACGAAGGGAAAATCCCGGTGTTTCATGAATATCCAATCCTAAACTGTGACCTGTTGAGTGAATGAATTTATCACCATATCCATAATCTGAGATAATGTCCCTTGCGACCTTATCAACATCACAGCATTTCATGCCCGGTTTTATCGCTTTTATTGCCTTGTCATGGGCTTCGGCAACAATATCCCAAATTTCCTGTTGGCGTTCAGTGTAAACCATTGTTCGAGTATTATCAGAGCAGTACCCTTCAAAGATACATCCCCAATCTATCAAAACAGGTTTTTCCAATTTTTTAGCTTCGGGAATTGCATGAGGAAGGGAAGAGTTGGCTCCGCTTGTAACGATAGTGTCGAACGATTCTTTTGATGCTCCATTTTCAATCATGAATCGAACAAGATCAAATGCAACTTCCTTTTCAGTATTTGCATTATTTAATATGTCAAGATGCATGAATGATTTTTGGGCAATTTCAGTCGCTTGGGTTATCTTTTCAATTTCTTCAGGAGTCTTTATCATTCTTTGCTTGTCAATATATGTTTTAGCATCGATTTTAAAATCATCCCTAAATCTTACAAATGTAGTGAATGGCAGTGTCGGTTCAATTGCCAGATTTTTAACTCCCTCCTCTTTCAGTTCTCCAATCATCACTTCATATGATTCATATTCCCTGACTTCAATTGAGGAATTGTTTCGAGCCAGTTCCATATCCATTCCAGAAGCATAGATAATTGGATTGTCCTTAATTATGCAAAATGCAAAACTGGTTGGTTTATACCCTGAGATGTATTCCACATTTGTAAAAGAGGTTAGTAAATAAGCGTTAAAGTCATCTTTTTGTAAATCCTTTAAAATATTGTCAATATGCAAATCCATATAATTTTCACCATAACATTTTCAATATGATTTAATGTTTTATATTTAACACCATATTAAATCATGCCCCCAATTGGCATTTACATATTAAAAAGATACTTTTATTAAAGTCAAAATAGATATTTTAACATTATGATTAAATTTACATCTAGTGAAGTAAGAGATTTAATAATTGCATTTTTCGTTATTTCACTTTGTTTTGCAATTGTGAATGGTGGAAGAGACACAAATGCAATTCTTAACATATTACCAATTGTCATGGTTGGTGTGGGAGCAGGTTTCATCCTGCACGAGCTTGGACATAAATTCGTATCCATGAAGTACGGATACTGGGCTGAATTTAAATTATGGCCACAAGGATTAATATTTGCACTCGTCACATCATTTTTTGGATTTGTATTTGCTGCACCCGGTGCGGTCTACACTTATGCCAATTACATGACAGATGAGATTAACGGTAAAATATCCATTGCAGGCCCTATTGTCAACATTGTACTTGCGTTAGTGTTTTTGGCAATTTGTGTTGGAGTTTATCCTTCTGCATTTACTTCTGAAACCTCCCTTTTAGCATTCATCATCTGTTCTGTTGGTTATTCAGTTAACAGTTTCTTGGCTGTTTTCAACCTATTGCCGATTGGAAACTTGGATGGATCTAAAGTATTGAGTTGGAATTTTGGAATTTGGATTGTTACAATCGCAATCGCAGGAATATTGACCTATGCATCAATGACAATGGGTGTTGAAAATATTGTTAGAATGATTTTGGGAATGTAAAATGAACGATGAATTAACATACTTTACAGGAACACACAGAGTAATTGCTCCTGAAAAAACAATTGAAAACAATGAAGACAAGCTGAAAGTTGCAGGAGTCACCCGTATAGCAGACATTACTGATTTGGATCGTGTTGGCATTCCAATCTACACTGCAATCAGACCGACCGCTGAAGATGGTGCCGTTAGTATTTACGGTGGAAAAGGAATCACCAAAAGTCATTCAAAGGCTTCCGCAATAATGGAGGCATTTGAAAGATATTCCGCTGAAAGACAGGACGGAGATGAAGCAATCATTGCAAGCATGGATGAGATTGATGAAAATCATATTGATCCTAAATCCTTGAATCTGCCAAAGGAATTTGAAAAAAAGGATATTGCAGATTTAAAGCTTGAATGGAATCTTGCAAAGGACATCATTTCAGGCAAAGAGTATTTTATTCCAACAAATGCGATTTATCACCCTTACAAATATCCTGTAAGTCTATTTAAATCAAATAC
>OCTW011458706.1_pt1 | contig 13180 bp, 7 predicted proteins | sample 1539671 | NCBI WGS metagenome assembly OCTW01 (sample SAMN02144230, study PRJEB22623) | gut metagenome | biome: sheep rumen | host: Ovis aries | place: New Zealand | reverse complement strand
AATACGAGCTTCACAAAGCCGAGGATTGAACATCTAAATATTAGTTTTTTCACACCTCATTATAAAAAGGCAGCTATGTAATATCTGTATGATAACGGATACACATAGCTGTCTTTTATAATGGGCTGATTATATATTGTCTTTTTCCCCTATAGCAGCATTACGAATATACAATTGAGAGTCACAACGAGAGGGAAATAATTATGTGAATTGTTTATCAATAAGTACAATCTTAAACATTGTAACCCAATAGTAAAAGGGTTAAAATTATATCAGCATTGTTAATAAATTAACGTTTTCTGATAGGAGGCACATTCATTATGATGGGCAGGTTAAGAGCAATGCGCGAACCACTCAAGTATGTTCAGGGGCGAGACGCATTAAACAAGTTTTACGATGAGATGGGTTACATGGGCAAGCGTTGGCTGTTTGTATGTTCCAACAGCGGATACAAAGCTTGTCACGACAAGATTGAGAAGAGCTTTGAAGGTCATGATGATTACAGACGTTATGAGATCTTCGGCGGAATCTCCAGCAATGGTGAAATAAAGAAAATGCAGGAGATAGTTAAAAATGACAACATTGACGTTGTTGTCGCTATAGGTGGAGGAAGTGCTGTTGATACAGCCAAGGCTACTGCATACTATGAGGGCAAGCATATCGTCATAGTTCCTACAGTTGCTGCAACAGATGCTCCTTGTACAGGGCTTTCAGTTATTTATAACGATGACCACAGCTTTGACAAGTATCTTTTCTATCCGACAAATCCTGATGCGGTAATTGTTGATTGTAATGTAATAGCAAACGCACCAGTACATTTCCTTGTTTCGGGAATGGGTGATGCTCTCGGAACATATTTCGAGGGAAGAGCTTCTATTCGTACAGAATCAGCAAGCCTTGAGGGAACCGGAATCACAAGAGCCGGTCAGGCACTTGCAAAGCTTTGCTATGAGACACTTCGTCAGTATGGAAAGCAGGCTATAGAGGCTTGCAAGCTTCATGTAGTAACTCCTGCACTTGAGAATATTATTGAGGCAAATGTTTACCTTTCAGGTGTAGGTGCTGATAATGTAAACTGCGCAGCTGCACACTCATTCTATAATGGTGTCACTGCTGTAGGTTGTAAACATGCGGATCATGGTGATTGTGTTGCTCTCGGGACACTGGTACAGTTGGTACTTGAAGGTGCAACGAAGGAAGAATTTGATGATGTCCAGAGTTTCTGTATGGAAGTTGGTCTTCCTGTAACTCTTGAGCAGATAGGAATTACAACAGAAGAGCAGGTAAGAATCATTGCTGAGAATGCCTGTGTACCTGGTGAAACGATTCATAACCTTGCAGGCGATGTTCAGCCATGTGAACTTTATGATGCGATCATGCAGGCAGATGCCATGGGAAAAATCGCATTAGGCAAGGTATAAGATTTAAATGATATGAATGTAATCAAAAGTGGCATATCACTTTAGATGTTTTTGTATCGACCCCCAAAAGTCAGAACCAAAATCTGACTTTTGAGAGGTCGGTATTTTTATGGCACAATATGATTTTGAGTTTAAGAAAAAGGTAGCTAATTACGATATCATACTGACCATAGCGCACTTTATGTTCTACGGCCAATCCGTCTATGGAACAAAAGAGAGTAAGTTTTTCATTAGCTTCAATTACAGACTCTATCATTGGGACCTCATCTCATCATAGGAAAATAAAAAGCGGTTTTAATTACAGTTATCAAGAATTGCTGCCAATGCCTCAATCTGCTCTTTAGTGGTTGCCCAGGAGGTGCAGAATCTGACCACCATATTATCTTCGTCATATGGCTCCCAGGTACTGTATATTATTCCGGCAGCATCCAATGCTGAAAGAATCCTTTTAGGCATGATGATAAACTGCTGATTGGTAGGAGAGTTTATGAAGAAACGGTAACCTCTGTCAGCAAATACCTTCTTAAGTTCTTCAGCTCTGTCGATGGCATTTCCTGCTATCTCTGTGTAAAGCCCGTCTGTAAATAAAGCATCGAACTGTACACCGTTTAATCTACCCTTTGCAAGAAGCGCACCATGTTGCTTTATCATGGTAACCATCTGTTTCGGTGCATTACACTTAGGATAAACAACCGCCTCTCCACAGAGTGCACCCACCTTGGTGCCTCCGATATAAAAAACATCGGTAAGTTCAGCTATATCTTTTATAGTAACATCAGTGGTTTTGCTGGTTAAGCCGTAGCCAAGCCTTGCACCATCAAGAAAGAGAGGGAGTTTCCACTTTTTACATATTTCAGAAATCGCTGTAAGTTCTGATTTTGTGTAAAGTGTGCCGTATTCTGTCGGATGACTGATGTAGACCATGCCGGGAAAAACCATGTGGTCATGGTCTGAATCTGCGTAAAATCCTCCAACCATATTGTCCAGTTCCACCGCATCCATCTTTCCATCATGGCTGGGAAGTGCCATGACTTTGTGACCGGTGTATTCGATGGCACCGGCTTCGTGGCAGTTTACATGACCGGACTGGGCAGAAACAACACCCTCAAAGCTTCTGAGAGTGGTATCGATGACCGTCTGATTGGTCTGAGTTCCTCCGGTGAGGAAAAATACCTCTGCCTCAGGACTTCCGATGAAATTCCGGATTTTTTCTTTGGCACTTTCTGTATATTTGTCGGTGCCGTAGCCTGTCAGCTGGTCCATATTAGACCTTATGAGAGCCTCCAAAACCTTAGGATGACAGCCCTCTGTATAATCACTTGCAAAATTTAACATACTGTACCTCGCAATTTAGAGTATTTCTGAAGAATCGTTAATTTAAATCTATTGTACAATTGCCGATAACGAAACATTTATAGAATACAATAAATCCATAAGAATATAAACAAAAATGGAACCATCGATAAATCAGTGTATTCATATAACAATTCTGTCATTAACCCGTCTACTCAGGGGGCACCATTCGAAAAATTTTTACATAATGAATAATGATGGATTTATGCTTTTCCCTTTTGGTTCGATTTAATACTTATAGTAGATACTGAGAAAAGGAAGGTGTGCTGTTTTGAAGACAACAAGGAAATGTAGTCGGATCCTAATGGTAGTAGTGTGCCTTTTTACCATGCTGTTTTTTAGTGCTATAGTATTCGCTGATGAGATCGAACCCGGGGTGTTCAATAGAGAAATTCTCACCGTGGGAATCTCCACCGATCGTTGCCCGGTATTCTATATAGATAAGGGAAGTAATGAGCCTGTCGGTATCGGAGTAGACCTTATGAAGGTTATAGCCGAACAGGCCGGATATGATGTGGAGTTCAGAGTCATTGGTGAAGAAAATCTGAAAGCTGCACTGGATAATCCTGAGTATGATGTTGTTATGCCTTTTGGAAGTGCTATAGATAGCGCTGCGGGTAATGCAAGTATAGTTACTGACAATCTGATGCAGACACCCTTCACTTTGGTTACGAGAAAAGAAAAAATGCTCCCATCTTTAAATTCCATAAAAGTAGGCATGCTTCATTCACTTAGCGGAGTTGCTGAAACCGTGAAACAGTTATTTCCGGGCATGGAGATAGTTTTTTTTAACACCATGGATGAGTCTGTAAAAGCACTGCGAAGAGGCGAGATAGATGCATTACTGCACAATTCCTTTGTTTGGAGTTATGTGCTGCAAAAACCTGCGTATGACGATCTCGCAGTAAAACCATCCACTATTTTTTCCATGGATTTCAGGGTTGGAACATTGGATACGCCTGAAGGGCATAGAGTTATCGAGAGATTGAACGGAGCCATCGCGGTTGTACCTGATACAGCAAAGCAGGGCATAATAGTAGACTATACCACGAGACACCTGTACCACTATGATATATTTGACTATATATATGAGTATGGGCAGATAATGCTTATGATTGCGCTTTTGATCATAGCGGTAATTGTAATCGCGTGGCAGAGATATTATGCGTTTAAATTGGAACAGGAGCAGAAGATGCTGGATTATCTGAACCGTGATCCATTGACAGGAACTCTCAGTATCAATGGTTTCAGGAAAAGGGTAGTTGAGCTTTTGAGAAAGTATCCCGATACACAGTATATTTTATCATACAACAACATCAAGAATTTCAAGTATATCAATGAGAGATTTGGGAAATCGGCGGGAGATGACCTTCTGAAATTCTGGGCAGATAAGTCACTGGAGGTTATGACAGATAAAGAAGCTATCTGCCGTATCGAAAGTGATCATTTTGTGGTGTTAAGATGTGCAGGAGGAGATGAGCAGTTAAGTAAAGATGGTTCTGATGTTATGGATCAGGTCAGGAACTATTTCATAGACAGACATAAGGATAGTAAGGTCAGGATATGCAGTGGTATCTATGTGCTGACACCTGAAGACTATCAGACTCCGGATGTGGATCATATGATTGATTTTGCAAGAGTGACGGAAAAAAGAGTCAGTGAGAATTTAAAGGACAGTTATGGATTCTATAATCCGGAGCAGTGGAAAAAGGGTATGAGAACTGCGGATATCATAGGAAATCTCCCTTTGGCCATTACTTCTGGTGAGATACAGGTATGGTATCAGCCGCAAATAAACTATGAAACGCGGGAGATTGCAGGTGCGGAGGCACTGTGCAGATGGAATCATAATAAGCTTGGTTTCATAAGCCCAGGAGAGTTTATTCCTATACTTGAGGAATCAGGCCTTATATATGATCTCGACTGTTTCATATGGGAGAGAGTTTGTCGTGACCTTGAGAGATGGAACAGACAGGGAATCCACAGATCCGTGTCTGTCAATGTTGCGAGATGCGACATCAAGGAAGAATATGACATACCGAACCACTTTAGGAATCTGTTGAAGACCTATGAGCTTACACCTGATCAATTAAGGATTGAGATCACAGAATCTGCTTATGCGGATAATTCTGACATCATCATAGATGTTACAAAAAAGCTTCAAGAGTATGGTTTTGAAGTGGAAATGGATGATTTCGGAAGTGGATATTCAACCCTCAACATGCTGAAAGATATTCCGGTAGACAGAGTCAAGCTGGATTACTATTTCCTGACGAAATCAGGTGATCTTGAAAAAGGCAACATAATAGTTTCCTACATCATAAGGATGGTTCGTGATCTCGGCATGAAGTTGATTGCTGAGGGAATAGAAGATGTATCTCAGGCGGAGTTTCTTACGAAAAACGGCTGCAGTTATATGCAGGGCTACTATTTTGGAAAGCCGATGCCGGTGCAGGAATTTGAGGCACTTGATATTTGATTTGTTTTGAGGATTGGATATTGATTTTGTGCCACAAGCGACTTGCGGGTAAATGAACATCCGCGGGTTCTAGGCATGATGAGCTCCTTTGAAACCAGTTACACATGATGATAAGAAAAGACCTATGATATTTGTGTATTATATTGCACATATCATAGGTTTTTTTGTACAATCAGAAAGATTGCTGCATTTTTGGACAGTTTATATAAAAAGGGGAGCCGGAATTTTTATGGAATATAATTGGGAGATTTTGTTTGAGGATGATGTGCTTGCAAGAGGCAGGAATTATTATAAAGGGGGTCGTGTAAAGGGATTTGTGGCTTCAAGTAACAACTGTATTGCAAGAGTTGCCGGGATGAAGATGTATAATGTAAAAATCATGTATCCGGGTGCTTATAATATGAAAATGAGCTGTAACTGCCCTTATGCGGAAGACGGAGATTACTGTAAACATGAGGCGGCAGTGCTGTACTATTTCGAGCAATCAAAAAAAGGAAGTTCACAGTGGAGCGAGTCACTGAAATCCAATAAGGGCAACACCTATTTTGATGTAGGGAAAATCCTTGAAAAAAGCGACATTGACGATGATGATGTCCGGAAGGCTCGTAAGATGATAGATAAAGGGGAAGTGAAGCTCACCAAAGCAGAGACCAAGTATCTCCAGTCAGCATCAGGAGAAATTCAGTTTGCTTTAAATGTCATCGGTGAGTGCACATCAGGCTCCTATACTCCTTTTGCCCTGAGGGTCATCTTCACAAAAGAGAAGTTGCTTTTTGGCGACTGCCCTCGAGATGGAAGTACGTATTACAGTTACTATTCATACCGGGGTACGTGTACACATCTCCTGGCGCTCATGCTTTTGGCAGATGAGTATATCGGTAAGTATAATCCCGGTGATGATACAGATTTCCATGGCTCCAATTTCATGAAAGCTTATCGTAATATGATGAGTAATCAGATCATCGAGGAAACATCTCAGAAGAAAAAAGTAGTAAAGATCGAGCCAAAGCTCTCTTTCGGAAGAACAGCAGACAGTGATCTGGCGCTCTCCTTCAAGATAGGCATTGAAAAACTCTATAAAGTAAAGAATATAATCGAACTTATAGAAACGAGAGAGCAAAATGGAACTCTGAAACTGGGAACCAAAAATATGATATCCTTTATGGACTATGATCTGGATGAAGAATCCGGAAAGTACTATGAAATCATAGAGAAAGCCAAAAGAGAAGCAGATTATATCTCACAGAAGATCAGCAACATGAGATACTACTATGGTGATAATGTTGTCTATTTAAAGGACAAAGTAGATCTGACCCCGGAGATTCTCGATATGTTCTATGAGGCAACAAAAGGAAAAACCATAGATATCGATGGAAGCCCTTTTACCAAAAGCATTAAAGTAACAGAAGGTAAGCTGAAGGGAACAGTTGAGATAAATCAGTTAAAAGACAATAAAAAATTTGCCGGATTGTCAGTATCGGTGGATATCCCATACATCATGAAGGGTGAAAACGGCAGCTACATCCTGGATGAGGAAAAAGCAGTATTTTATAAAGTTGATAAACTGTCACCGATGGCAAATATGCTTGTAGAAAGTGTCAAGGATTCTCCGGATATGTCTTTCACTATAGGAAAGAAAAATATTTCTGAGTTTTACTATAGATTTCTGCCGAGGCTTCTCGAGTGCCCGGAGATCGAGGTGGTGGAGAAGGGCAAGACACCACTTCAAAAGTATCTGCCGCCTGAGTGTGAGATAGTTTTCTATATGGATGCCAATGAAGATTTCATCACGGGAAAAGTAAAGGCAAAGTATGGTGATGAAGAAATCTATCTTCATAAGCTGACAGATGCAGACTTTCCATTTCCGGAATCCAGAGATATGGCCTATGAGCAGGGTGCTGTAGATACGATGATGAGGTACCTCCCTGACGCAGGCTCAGACAACGAGACATTTGCCTGCGAAAAAACAGGGGAAAATACCTTTGACCTTCTGAACGAAGGTATGAAGGATATGATGGCCATAGGCGAAATCCATGCCAGCAAGGATTTTGAGAAACTAAAGATTCGTAAAGCACCGGTGACGAGAGTCGGAGTATCTGTTGAAAGCGGAATTCTGAATCTGGATATCTCCACTGATGATATGTCGGAGGAGGAACTTCTGGAGCTGCTTGAGAGTTACAGAAAAAAGAAAAAGTTTTTCAAGCTTAAAAATGGTGATTTCATAAAACTTGATCAAGATGATACACTTGAAGAACTGATGACTACCATGCAGGCTATGGGAGTAGATGCGAGAGACTTCACCAAGGGAAAACTGCATCTGCCTCTGTATCGTGCCATCTTTGTCAACAATTTGCTGGAAGAACATGATGAAATTGCGGCCGACAGAGACAAGAACTTCAAGTCCCTCATCAGAAATTTCAACACAGTTAAGGAAAGTGACATCGAGGTTCCGGAAAATCTCGCCAGGATTCTCCGAGGTTATCAGATATATGGATTTAAGTGGCTGAGTATGTTGTCCGAGCTCGGCTTCGGTGGTATCCTTGCGGACGATATGGGACTTGGCAAAACTATTCAGGTCATATCTCTCCTGCAGAGCAGAAAAAATCTGTTGGAGAAGGAGGGCAAGAGGTTAACTGCCCTCATCGTATGTCCTGCATCACTTGTCTATAACTGGGAGGAGGAGTTCAGGAGATTTGCACCATCTGTGGAGGTCAGGGCTGTTGCAGGTTCTCTTTCTGAGAGAAAGGCTATACTTTCTCAGGAAGTTCTGCCTGAGGTGCTGGTCACCTCCTATGACCTTTTGAAACGTGATATAGGACTTTATGAGGAAAAGAAGTTTGATTATGAGATCATCGATGAGGCACAGTTTATCAAAAATCCTAAAGCAGCAGTTTCAAAGTCGGTGAAGGTGATAAATGCAGAGCATAGATTTGCACTGACAGGTACGCCTATCGAAAACAGACTGAGCGAACTTTGGAGCATCTTCGACTATCTCATGCCGGGCTTCCTTTATACTTATGACAGGTTCAGAAGTGATTTTGAAAATGCTATAACCAGGCACAAGGATGAGGAAATCACAAAACAGCTCAAGAACATGGTGGGACCGTTCATCCTTAGGAGACTGAAGGAAAATGTTCTGAAAGATCTTCCGGATAAGATGGAGGAGATACGTTTCTCAAAGTTTGATGCCGCACAGAGGAAATTATATGATGCTCAGGTTACTCATATGAAGAAACTGTTGGAAAGTGAAGATTATAAATCTGGTAAGGATAAACTAAAAGTTTTGGCGGAACTAACAAAGATCAGACAGATCTGTTGTGATCCGGAACTTATCACGGCAGGTTATAAAGGTGAGTCTGCCAAGAGGGCATCTTGTCTTGAACTAATCGAAAGTGCCATAGACGGAGGGCATAAGATACTGCTCTTTTCACAGTTTACTTCCATGTTTGAGCTTCTGGAGAGGGACCTCAGGGAGAAGGGCATAGAGTTTTATAAGATCACAGGTGAAACCAAAAAAGAAGAGAGAATCAAGCTGGTCCATGCATTTAATGAAAATGAAGTTCCGCTGTTTCTCATTTCTCTGAAGGCAGGCGGTACAGGGCTCAATCTGACCGGTGCCGATGTTGTCATCCACTATGATCCATGGTGGAATCTTGCCGCTCAGAATCAGGCGACGGATCGTGCCCACAGGATAGGTCAGACCAGAAAGGTTTCTGTATTTAAACTGATTGTCAAAGGCACCATAGAAGAGAAGATAGTTGAGATGCAGAATGCCAAGAAGGATCTGGCGGATGCCATTTTGAGCGGAGAGAACGAGTCACTTATGAATATGAGTAAGGACCAGCTGATGGAACTCCTGGGCTGATGTTTCAGATTGTTCATGAGTTTATGTGTTGTTGAACACTCAAACTTTGGCCCTTACATCATCATGATATAGGTTTGGAAAAGGAGATTTTTATGGGAAATATAAAAAACCGGGAAGGGCAGAAAGATTTTTTCATAGATATGGAAGAACATCAGACTACCTCCAATGAATTTTTCAATCCTTTCATGCTGGATTCACTGGAACGAAATTTCGGTCTTTCCAAGGTCATAATTATGTATTTTGACACCCATGGACGTTTTCTTTCATGGGTGGATAAAAACGGCAGAGCAGCAGAAGGTGAGGATCATCCGTACAACACCTTTTTTGCCAATGACATCGTCCGCTACAAGGTGTATGAGGATGCAGTTCGAGATCATCTTACATACTTTGACATTGAACCGAGACTTTACAGGGCATCGGATATAGTTGTTGATTATGAAAACTCAAGTCTGGTTTCATTTCTTGAAAGTCAGTTTCAGGCACACTATAGTCTTAGTATGGCCTTTGGCATCAATGCTTATATCCAGGTGGTATTCCTGAGAGATTCCTCAGAGGGAGATTTCAGTGAAGAGGATGTGCAGTATCTCAGGGATATCTATACATATATTGCTATGGCTTACAGAAGTTTCAAGAAATACGAGCAGGCCAGGATTATCTCCAACATTCACGGTGAGATCATTGCGTCAGGGGAGAAGGCATATTTTATTACAGATGATTTCATGCATATTCTGGATTCCAGTAAGGAAGCACTGAAAAGGATTGAAGAACTTCTGGGGAGTGGAATCAGTGAGACCATCAATGCCGATACACCATGCACCTGGCTTCCGTTCCTCCTGGGGCTTGGTGATGAAGATGGTTCAGAAGATGTGCATAACAGGACTATCAAAAATTTCATCTATACCATACATGACTATAAGCAGCAGTATTCCAATGGAATAGTAGATTTGTATCATTGGATAACCATACACATGAGGGATGAAAATCCGGTATATAATGCTATCGAAACCGACGATTTTGATGGGAACCTTTCAGAACTCACCAAGACAGAGAGAAAGGTCGCAAAGCTGATGGTCAAAGGCTACACCTATAAGGAAATAGCAGCAAACATGGTTATCAGTTACCATACGGTAAAAAAGCATGTCGAGAATATTTACAGTAAGTGTCATGTGAACAGCAGATATCAGTTACTCAAGGTTTTGGATAAAAGCTGACAGGTCTTTAAAAGTTAAATATAAGGAATATTCCCTATAAAAATAAGAAGTAGTGGTAATGTAAAAGGACAAGGTAAAAGACTAAAATTTTAACATATGGATGTGATGCAACTTATGTGCGATTGTGCATGATGCACACATTCGTGCACAATGTGACCCATATATCATTTTTAGGAAAGCCAAAACCGGGAGGAAATCTTGACTACAGGAATTATCTTTAACATCCAGAGATACACTATTCATGATGGTCCGGGTATGAGAACCGAACTGTTTCTGAAGGGGTGTCCTCTTAGATGCAGATGGTGCAGTAATCCTGAGAGCCAGAAGCTTCATATTGAACCGGGACTCTACAGGAGCCGATGCATAGGCTTGAAACAGTGTGGTGCATGCCTTGATTCCTGTCCTGAGGCAGAAGTGCTTGTTTTCAACAGGAACAAACTTACGGAGATAGACAGAAGCAGATGCACAGGGTGTATGAAGTGTGCAGCAGAGTGTCCGTCAGATGCGATAAAAAGCTGGGGCAAGGTTATGTCTGTGGATGAATGCTTAGACCTCATTCTTCGGGACAAAGGATACTATGAGGACTCCGGTGGGGGAGTCACGGTATCCGGCGGCGAACCACTGTTGCAGGCAGACTTTGTGGCAGAGCTTTTCCGGAGGTGCAGAGAACAGGGAATCCAGACATGTCTCGAATCAACATTTGCAGTACCCAAAAAGGATATTGAAAAGGTGCTGCCATATACAGACATAGTGATTTCGGATTTAAAGCAGATGGACACGGTTAAGCACAAAGAGTTCACAGGTATGGGTAATGAACTCATCCATGAAAATCTCAGATATGTTGCAGCAGAAAGTGACAATCTCATATTGAGGATTCCGGTTATACCACATATCAATGATGATAATGAAAATATTTCGAGAACAGCGGACTTTATCCTTTCTGATCTTGAGAACAAGGTAAACACCCTTCAGCTTCTGAGCTATATGCGATTGGGTGTTGAAAAATATGAGTCATTAGGAAAGCCATACCCGATGCAAGGCATCAGATTTAACCGCCCGGCATTTCAGAAAAGAATAAACGAAATATCTGAGTATTTTAACACACGGGGCATTCATTGCATCGTTGGAACGAAAGAAAAATAAAGAGGAAAATGAGTTGGACGGTATCCGATATTCATTTGCCGTAAGGATTTGTAACAGGAGGAAATAAATGCCAGAATATCATACAACAGCAAGCGGAACAGAACCTTTCGACCATAAGTGCCATCTTGGCTATGAAGTAAATCACAAGGACTGGTCTCCGTTTTCGAGAGTAAATTACCTGAGAAAGACTTTTCTCGATGGACAGTACTGGATTGATATAGAGAGACTTCGTCTGGTAACAGAGTCTTATAAAGAACATCTCAATGCACCGGCAAAGCTTAAGTGTGCCTATGCTTTCAGGCATGTTCTTGAGAATGTCACACTTTATTGCTATGACCGTGAGCTTATCCTGGGTGATAATGCCGCCCCTGCCAAAGCCGCGCCGATATATCCGGAGTTTTCAGTAAACTGGATACTCGATGAAGCGGTAAATCATCCATTTGAAGATCGTGAGCATGATCAGTTTTACTTCCGTTCTGAAGAAGAGAAGCAGGAGGCCATCGAGCTATGCAAATGGTGGCAGGGAAGAACAGTTGCAGATGAAATAGAAGGACGTCTTGAGGATGAGCAGATAAAAGGCTCTGAGGCAGGCAGAAAGATATTCCAGACCAATCTCTATCACTATGCGGGAACAGGACATCTTGCCATAGATTACGGAAAACTCATGAAGGTTGGGTTTAACGGTCTCATAGAGGAAGCAAGAACCAGAAGAAGTGAGCTTACCAAAAAGGATCCCCATTATGCTGATAAGCGTGAGTTCTATGATGCCATGATCATAGAGCTTGAAGCGTCAACTGCTTATATCGAGAGATATGCGGTTCTTGCAGAGGAGTATGCGGCAAAGGAGCAGGATCCGGTCAGAAAGAAAGAGCTTGAAATGATGGCATTTAACTGTCATCAGATAGCAGGTGGACCTGCCAGGTCCTTCTGGCAGGCTGTTCAGCTTTTTAATTTTGCCACAACACTCATAACAATAGAGAGTAACGGACACTCTATCTCTTACGGACGTATGGATCAGTGGCTGTATCCATATTACAGAGCTGACATTGATGATGGAGTGATCACCAAGATGCAGGCGTTGGAGATTCTGGAGGATCAGTTTGTAAAACTCAACAATCCGACAAAACTGAAGGATTGGGGATCAACTGCAGTCAGAAACGGTCGTGGTTTCGGAGGAGAGAGCCTCACTATCGGTGGCCTCAACAGAGATGGTGATGATGCCACCAATGACCTCACTTTCCTCATTCTGGAAGCATCTGAACACACAAGGATGATGGTTCCGTGGATTTGCGTAAGGGCGTCAGAAAAGACACCTTATGAGCTTAAGGTCAAGACGGTGGAGTGCGTAAGAGCAGGATTCGGACATCCTAAGATTTTTAATGACGGACCTGCGGTAAAGGCAATGCTTGGAAAGGGTATGTCCCTTGAGGAAGCCAGAGACTACTGTGTTGTAGGATGCGTAGAACCGGATCTTCCGGGAGCTGAGTACGGCTGGCACGATGCTGCCTATGTCAATACTCCTAAGATGCTTGAGATGGTCATAAATGGCGGTAAATTTCTGGATTCTGACGAACAGTTCGGACCGGATACCGGAAGTCTTTTGACTTACAAGAGCTTCGACGAGGTGCTTGAGAGCATTGACAAACAGTTTGATTACTGGTGTGATCAGATGTGTTCAAGCCTTAACATTATCGAAGCTGCGCACGAA
>OCTW011374768.1_pt1 | contig 13182 bp, 13 predicted proteins | sample 1539671 | NCBI WGS metagenome assembly OCTW01 (sample SAMN02144230, study PRJEB22623) | gut metagenome | biome: sheep rumen | host: Ovis aries | place: New Zealand | reverse complement strand
CTGTCTGTCTGTCTGTCTGTCTGTCTGTCTGTCTGTCTGTCAAATTATTGTCCTTATTGATCTCACAGTCAACCATATTCATTTTATCTCTTTATCTTTTAAATATACATGGATAAACTTTAAAGTTTAATTATCGATACTTTCCCATACACCAATTAGAACTCCCCTTATTCCGGTAGTGTATTTATAATTATAAGCGACCAGGTCTCCATTCTTTCCACTAGCATTAAGGTTGAATGATACCCTTGTGAAATCCAGTCTTTCAATCTCTATGCGAATGAATGGCAGAAATTCACCCAAGTCGCATCTGATATACAGCTTTTCATGAGCACTGAGGTGACCCCACTCACCTATCTTAACCATCGATTTGATTTTACTGAAGTTATCCTCAAGTTCGCAGCGGAAGAAGGTTATTCTCCTGACATCATTCTCAGCTTCGAAGATAAACTCGTCTCCTATTGCAGAAATCTCAAGATAATTCGTTTCTTCATCTATATTTCTTCCGGACTTTTCTCGTTTATAAACAGTGAATCTTTCATGCGTATTGTATTTTGAAAAGCCGATACAGATAAAACGCCCTATAAGATAAACAATAAACGTTACTGCTGTAATAATCGATGAAATATTAGAGATAGTTTGCATCATATAGAGTTGGCCTATTGTGTTTCAAATCGTTTTTTCATCCACTTTTGTGCCTCGTTAATTACTGTGTCAAATGGCTTCACCAGCACAGTCATTACAATCATTCCAATGAGAAATGTTATTATGACTTGTAGCAATAACTCTGGCACCACTTTTGTAACTACCTTTGCTATTACCATCTCTGTGAAGAAGTTGATGCCCAGATAAATCAAAGAATGTCTTGATATAAATTCCAATCCACTTATTCCTTTCATATTGTACCGCAGGAGTAGATTGGAAATAATCCAATAAACAATTGTGCCAAACACAGCGCTGATAAAGAACATGAATCCATTATAATATCTAGCAGATCTCATATCGATGGTGCCGTTCAACTTCAGAAGTAAAATCTGGATAAACAGCATCAATCCGATTATATAAAATGGCTGACACAAATATTTCTGATGACTCCATTTTTTCATACTGTATCCAATTTCAAAAAGCAATAAGCCAGTTACAGTCGGCTCAATTGCAAACGGCAGAATTGGAAAGTCCGGATTTAAAGAGTAAATACATCCAGCTACTGCCAGAAATATAATCAGTACTGTACCCCCCCCATTTTGAAAACGCGACCTGATAAAATTATAGATCACCTCAACATTAAAAAGGGCTATCAAAAACCAAATCGGTGATGCAAAATCTGTGTACCCAGCATTCGTTGGAAATATTATTATCCCTGCTGCAAAACGTATTATTATTTTCAAGTCTGCTTTTACTGCCGCCTTTGCAACTATCAGTACAAGATATACGATAGCAAATACTACGTATGGCACTATGAGTGAATTCGCTTTCTTTCGAATTTCGTCTCTGTTAGTTCGCGGCCTCCATAAAAATCCGCTTACTATGAAAAACAAAGGCATATGGAATGACTGAATATACTGATGCACTAATGCCATCCTATCATAGCCACCACAGACATTGATGGAATGATCGAATACCATCAATAGAATGCCAATTCCCTTCAGAATATCCAAATCCGCACGCCGTTTCTTTTCCATCACCTTATGTCCCATACTCCTCTGCCGCCAGAAATGTGAATCGTCTCGCCTGCAAGCATATCACCAGCATCGCTTACAAGTAATTTCGCGTATGTGGCAATCTCATCCGGAACAATCATTCTTCCGATCTTATTATCCTCAGAATAAATACTATCCCCTTCATGAATTCCGAGCAGAGGTGTGGCCGTTGATCCAGGAGCAATGGCATTCACAATGATTCCTTCCGGCGTCAGGATTTCTGCTAGCCCTTTTGTCATACCATTAATTCCCCATTTTGAAATGCCATATGGAGACCAGGCAGGCTCTGAGCCTCTGGAAGAAGAAATCAGAAGAATATGTCCTTTCCTCTGCTTTTCCTTCCAGTATTTTGCCATTTCGACACAAGCGAAATATACACCTTTAAGATTGATGCTCATAACCCGGTCATACTCATCCGGTGTCATCGTCCAAAGATTGGCATTCTCACTGTGAACTCCCGCAGAATTGACAAAAATATCAATGCTACCAAACTTAGTTTCTGCTTCTTTGATTGTGGGGCCAATAGAATCTGTGGTGGATAGATTGAATATAACGGACTCAACTCCTCCATCAGAGAACTGCTCTTTACATTTTTCCAACTTTGAGGCATTTGTACCGCCCAGAATCACCTTGCATCCGCACGCATGTAATTCTTTTGCAATAGATATTCCAATACCTCCGCTGCCACCAGAAATCAGGGCTACTTTTCCCTCAAGCATCTTCTGCTCTAATACCGGCTTCTCAACTGGAATGATCTTCTTTTCTCTTGTTGCTCTTATAATAGATAAAACTGCACCTTTAATTCCCATCATTCATCACTCCATTGTATCCGCAACAAACGCTTTTTCAGCATTTTGTAATGAACGTTTTGCAAAATATACTGGCAAGTAAGATTTCAAAACGATTCCAATCTTCTGTTTAGAAGAAAGATGTGAGTGCTTAATAGCCAGCGGCTCATAACGTTTTAATTCTTTTTTAGCTTTCATTAATTCCTCACGATATTTCTTCTCTTCCTTTGCCCCAACAATGTACATAAGTAAGTTGAAATAGTTAGTCCAGATATGCCAATTAAATGCTTCTGTTATTTCGGGAGACTGCAATTTGATTTGGTCTTTAATATAGAAGATATTATTTAAAGAACTAATTCCGTTTTTCACTTCTCTCTGTGTGCAACCGCTATTAGGATTATTCAATCTATAATCATAAACTTTTCTATGCCCTACAGCCACACGTGGGGACGCTTGAGCAACCATAGCTGAAAAATAAAGTCCCTCTCCAAACCATGCAACAGAAAATGAAATATTATTATCTTTAATAATATCTGACTTGTAGAGTTTATTCCATGGACCTACGGGAATAATGAACGTATTAATAATACCTGCTACTGCTTCTTTGTTTGTCCAAATTCGAACATTATCTGTATCATTTTGTTTACGATCTCTGGTAGTAAATATACTGTCAGTCATTGACATATCGGCACTGTTATCTTCAAGTATTGATACAAGATACTCTACGCAATCCGGTTCCAGCCAGTCATCTCCATCAGCAAACATGATGTATTCCCCAGTTGCTTCAGACAAACCTCTATTTCTGGCGGCGCAAGTTCCTCCATTTTTCTGATGGAATGATTTAAAGCGACTATCTTTTTCTGCATACTCGTCTGCGATGGTTCCGCTGCGATCAGGGGATCCATCATCAATGAATACAACTTCTAAGTCATGATATGTCTGGTTTAGAATAGAATCAGCCAGCTTTCGAATATATTTTTCCGATTTATATAATGGTATGATAATTGAAACCTTCATAAATTCTACTCCTATATCTAACTATTACAAATACATTTTTTATACTTAATTGGAGAATGCTGTTCTGCTGGATGATTTTTTATGTAAGCTCGATGGCAAGCATTGCAATGAATGCAAGTATTCTCATCTATAACTGCATTCATGTACTCCAAGTCATCCTTTACAGTGATACATGACTTGGGACAAATATCAACGCATGCCATACATCCGGCGCACTGATTCTCTTCACATACTGTTGCAAATATGCTTATCGTTTTGCCATTCTAAAAATACTAAGTATAACTGGTTTCCATGAATCTCTGAACAAGAAAAAAGCAGCAACAAGCAAGCCGACCTGTGCCATAAATCCAATTTTTCCGTTTATATAAATGCAACATGAGGACAATAATAAAATAGCTGTTCCTCCAATGAATTCAACATTATTAATTTTATATCTAATATATTTTCGTGTGTGCACCATTCTGAATAAAAATACCAAAATATAGCTCATGCATGTAGCTAATGCCGCCCCATAGACTTGTATTATTGGTATTAAAGCAAAGTTTAATACAATATTAAAAACAGCTCCAAACATGCCCGAAAATAAATACCCAAAACTATCCTTATGGACCGTATAACTTGTTGCAATAAATGTCCCTAGCGTCAAGTAAACACAGCCTATGGTTAAGAAAGGTATGTATTTCCATGCAGTAAAGTAATTAGCTGATACATATATTCTTAAAAATGGCTTCGAGAATGTCAAAATAGCTATACCTACTAGCATAATAAAGCCTGTTAACGCTTTAAACACTTTATTATTATACTCGCTCTCATCCACGGCATCTTGTTCTCTGATTGCTGAATATCCCCACGCCTGATTAAAGACCTGGGTTAACGTTGATACAAGCGTCGGCAATTTATAAGAGATAGCATAGATACCGTTTGCCGCTATTCCAACCATTCCTGTAACCATTATGCGATCAGATGAATTCATGATCCACCACATAAACGAATTTGGGATCAAAACAATTGAATATCTGACCATTTCTTTAAGTAAGGGAATATTTATCCTTCTAATTTGAAATTTGGAAAGGCTTTTTCCAACAATAATCGCATAAAATGCGGTTATAAAGTTGGCTAAAATATATGCCATTAGGTATCCTTCAATACCTCTAGAAAAAATGACGAGTAAAACGATATTGAAAATTGCAATAAGTAAAGTATTAATTATGTTTCCAATAGAATAATATAACAGCAGTTCTTTTCCTCTCAAGTCACATAGAAAGAGTTGACTAAAGGCTGATGAAATCACATAAAAGTAAGTAAATATTGAATAAGCGGATATGCTTCCAAACATTTTACATATTGGAATAATAATAATACCAAATAAGCTTCCTACAAATAGTACGTATATACCGCATCTTGTTATCATTTTATGGTCTGCATTTTTATCAAGTGCAAACCGCATCACTGATTCTCCAATATTCAAAGTTATAATGGGTACAGCCACTGTACTAACCGTAGTAATAAGATCAACTGTACCATATTGGCCTGTTGTTAAGGCATTAGTGTAAAGAGGTATCAAAAAAAATGAGATAAATTTTGAGCCCAGATTACCTAGTGTAAAAAGCATGGTATTTTTTAACAAATACTCTCTTCGTGAATTCGTATTCATATAATGCAATTCCTTGAAATTTACTTAAAGTGCCTGTATAATGAAAGCTAAAAAATAACCTGTTATTCCCTTATCTAACACAACCTGAAAGATTATATTAAAAATTGCCAAGGAAAACGTTTGTATAATATTAGTAATAGAATACTGTAATAACTTTTCTCGACCACGTAAATTACAACTCGCGATAGTGTACAAACTTAAAGAGATACATTACTGATATATAAGTGCACTATACGCCCCAGTTTACTCAAAAAATTTGTTTATAGGGAATATAATCAGCCCAGCAAAAATACTCATAATTCCGAATAAATAGCCTATACTACATACATCATCATAATTTGCATTTTTGTCTAAGCTGAACCTCATCACACCTTCCCCTATATTCATGGTAATAATTGGCCAAAGAATTGTAACAAGTGTCGTTATAAGATCTGCCACCCCATATCTGAAGTAGACAAAGTACCTGTATAGATAAGAACTAAGAAAAAAGTAATAATCCTTGTCCCAAAGGTACTGAGGCCAAAAAGAAATATATTTTATGCAAGATAATTATATTTATTTCTATTACTTGTTACTTCCATTTATTCTCATGCTCTTCATTTATTATTACATCTAATTAGGAATTAATAAGATCATTTAAATATTCATTTGTCTCTATTCTTGCAGCATTACATTTATTCAAAATACTTTTTTCGTCTTTTTTAGTATTATAAATAGATTCCAAATCTTCAAAATCTTCAGTAACATGGTCATCTAATTCAAACTTACAAATAAGATCTCCTAATTTATTTCTATTACTATCTTGAATTTTAATGGCGAACCTTTTGGAATATTTCATGGCAAAGATCGTACCATGAAATGTATCAGTTATAACAAAGCTCGCTTGACTAAAAAGAGTCAACAATGTGAACGGATCAGCATTTATATAATTAGAAATCCATCCCTGTCCATATCCAGCTGTAACTATTATAAGCTTATGCCTTTTGGCAAATTCTTTAATCTGTTGGATGTAATTCATATCGTGAATTCTATCCGGATATGAATAGACCAAGCAATACCTTTTATCAAAGCTTCTTTGTTTAATATGAGCAGCAGATATTTCTTTATCTAAATTACATACTACAACAGGATCATAATGTGTATATATCCTTTTATCGCAGAGCTTTTTCACAAAATTGTAAGTATTCAAGTCACGTACAGATATTCCAGATAAATTATTCAAGGCCTTTGAAATTATATTTTTTACATCTAAAGGAACGTCTTCATATTTAGTATTGCCGCAAGACACTGCATAAGTAATTTTTTTATCAGCCTGAGCTACATCTCCAAACATCTGAGAAGTAAAACCCCATGGTGACTTTTGCATACAATTAAACATCTCATCGCTGCCTATCACACAAATGTCATAATGATTGCTATTATCCTTTTTACTTATACCAAGATTTTTAACACGAAACTCATCAAAAATTCTTACTTGTGTACTATATCTAATCCTATTATTTATTCTATTAAAGAAATACTTATCTATTTTAGATAATTTTCTCGTTAAAGAGTTCTTTGAATGCTTCTCCTCCTCCTGAAAAGTCTTATCATCGTAATTTGTAATCATATAAAACTGTTGATCGTTGGGTTCTATATCTATAAAATGAACTTCATGTCCAAGTTCTATTAACATCTTCCTAAGGCAGTAGCTTTGTAACACTGAACCGTAGTTATTTACCTTTTGCATAGACAATATACAAATATTCATTTCGTTATACCTTTTCAAAAAATTCAGAACGCTTCAACAAATATTTCAAAGCACTTATAATTTACATAAATTGCGAAAGCAATAACAGCAATGTCAGCAAAAGCTTTTATTATTGTTTTTATATTCTTTATATTGCTATTATCAATATTCATTAGATTACTTAGCATTGGTGCAAACATGCCTACAATATACCCAGGGCGTAAGACCAAATCATAATTCTGAAAATTCCCTAACATATAAGTAAACATGAATAATAGGAAACCACAAATTCGGATATTTCCATTATCGTCATAGCCATCTTCAACCGAAATCATTTTTTCTTTCCTTATTTGTAAAATAATAAATATAAATAAGATTAGCGATAGTACAAGGACTCCATAAAGATTTCCTCTGCCACCTCTATACTGTTCGGTTCCTGAATATCTAAGATATGAGATTCCAATAAATGAGAGGTATGTATTGCCCAAAGAAGATAACAGTCGAGCAAAATTTTGAAGTAAAAAAGTCAATAAAAAAACTATGCCGGTCTCCTTAAATCCAATATTAATTTTAGATAGAATAACAAAAGGTAAAGTTATTAAAACAGCAGGATGAATTGTTGCGGAAATAAATAAAATGACTAAATAAATGGTTACATTTTTGCTCTTATATAAATATAAATAAACTCCAAGTCCTACTAAACTAGCGGCTAAAGCATTTCTTATTCCAGACGTAACATAAAGAAATGGAAGAAAAGAAAAGGATATTACCACCGACAATGTGTTAGACAGATCATTCCTATTATTATCAAATTGGAAATCAATAGTAATGTATCCAAGTATTGTGTATACAATTATTACTGTAATTGTCTGAAACCAATGATTATCCTTAAATATATTAACAATAATGTACCTATATATATTGTAAAAAATATAATTTCTATATCCATCTGCTCTATAAGTAGCTCTTCCGCCAAAAACAAACTCAATAAAGCTTAAATGAGAATTTCTAATAGTATCTAAGAGTTGATAATTTCTTCCGAGATCCCAGTTAGAAGGTGGCTGCATTTGAAAAGCTATAATTGCAAGAGATATCACAAAAAAGATCCAAAATATTGTTGCTTGCCTCTTTGAGATTCTGATTTTTTTGTGAAACAGAATAGAGCTAAGCAAAAAAGATATAATATATGTTATAGCTATAATTAGTAACATTCTGTATATATTTACTTTCTTCCTCTTTGAAAAGCCTTTATTATTACATAAAGAGCCTTAAATGTTCTTCTGTAGAACAAACCTATCACTAGTTTTTCTTTCTTTCCTAATCTTTCTCTCGCTTTTTTATTGTTGTATGCGCTTATAAAGTTCCCATCTTCACGAATTTTTCTCCAATCAAATAATGGTAATTCCTGTAAAAATTGTGCCTGTATTATTGCGCCGTAAGTAGAATTGAGCAAATGAAAATCGGCGTAATCCTTATATTTTTCTATTCCAGCATTTTTCATTTGCTTTCGTATTTCATCGTTTACTTTTCTATATGACCAATAATAATTTGATGAATACTTTCTCATCATTCCAGATGTAAGTCTATAATTATACAAAGCTTGACCTGTATAATAAATTTTATTTGATGCTAATAATATAGGAATTGATTGTAGAATATCCTCACCAAAATTACATTCATAGAATTGCTGGTAATTCCTATCTCTATCTACTATTTGATAACTGACAGCTTTCATGCACATAGAATTCAGCGAATACGATGTAAAAAGCTTTTCTATGAAGTCCTTTTTTTCAACAACTCCATCATTAAAAGTAGGTTTCGAAAACAAACACTTAGAATTATCTTTCACAATATATGCATTATAAACGACTATATCAGCAGAACTTTCAAGAATTATTTTATTTATTATTTCTAATGCATTCTCCTCTAAATAATCATCTGAATCGCAATTAATTATGAAATTCCCCCTCGCATTTTTTATTCCTGTACGCCTAGCCGAAAGTAATCCCCCATTTTTTTTATGTATAACCTTAAATATATCATTTCGTTCTTTTGCCTTATCGCAGATTTCGCTGCTCCTATCTGTAGAGCCATCATCTATTAGTAGAACTTCAAAATCCTTATATGTTTGTTTTTCAAAGCTCTCTATGCATTTATTCAAATATTGTTCTACATTATATACTGGTATGATTACACTAAATTGCATCTTGTATACCCCCAGATCACAAGGTTCCAAGTAAAACCTCAGTAATAAACTTTAATATTCTATATTTATCGTCAGCGTAATAGCACCTATCTTTTATTACGTTTATTTTATTGTGCAGACTTTTATTATAGCTTTCAAACTTAATTATTTTATCTTTATCAGTTTTTGTTAATGAACCAGAAAATTGTCTTAGAAAAATCTTGGCATCCGTTGACCATATCCTTCCATTATTTCCCTTTACAAGTCCAACCTGTTCTCTTATTTTCTTTCTATCTATCCCTTTTTTATAAGTGCCAATTTCATTATCTCCATGTTGTCTATAATTTATGTGAGGATTAAAATCATAAATTGTCTCCCCAAACATTTTCGCAACAAGGTACAGCCAAGCATCATGCATATAAAACTTCTTAGGTTTAACCTGGCATGCAAGTCCCGCCAATGTTTTGTTATATACTATAGTGCACCCGGTTGCGAGATTTTCAGATAATGCGGAATACTTAGATTTCCCTATGTGGGGCTTAGAATGTGAAATCCTGCAAAAGTGTCCATTTGCATCAACTATTCTCAAATTTGAGTAATATAAAAGAGGAATTTCAGGATTCCTTTTTTCTAAAAAGCCTACTGCAGTCTTTAATTTATCTGTATCCCAAATATCATCTTGATCCGAAAGTGCATAGTAATCAGAAGTATCGTAGGAACCTATCAATTGAAAAAATGATCTACATGCACCTAAATTCTGAGTTCCTTCTATTATTTTTATATTGTTATGAGTCTTTTGATATTCCTTTAAAACTTCTAAAGTCTTGTCTGCTGAACAGTCATCCCTTACAATTAACTCAACATCAACGCCTTCTTGATTTAGAATGCTTTCAATTTGCTGTCTTAAATATTTTTCCCCATTATAGGTGGACATTAAAACTGTAACTTTCACTATATCTCTCTCTAATTCTAGAAATGATTTCAATGTAGTTTTTTATAAATTAGTCCCCTTACCCCATTCGGCAGTACACAAACCACTGCATGTGGTACTGCCCCTGTTAGGAAATCGGCTTTATTACTCCATCCGCTACGTAACATTCCTTTATGAAACCGCAGCATATCCTCCGCATACTTCTTTCCACCGCGTCTTAAATACATATCCGCAGGGCTTCTCATATCAAGGAGTACATCTTTTGTATTCCTCGCTTTGTATCCTTTCATCAGCAGCCTTACCCATAGGTAATAATCTTCGAAGAGATGGTAGGTTTCCTTGTACCCTCCTGCACTTTCCACCGCGCTTTTCTTAAACATCACACAAGGATGATTCATCGGATTGCGCTTGCGGCTAAAGGAGCGGATCTCCACATCTGTGATCGGAAGAGTTCGCTTTCCTGTCGGGTGATCTGGATCTGTAACGAACTCAGAAACTGTCCCGGAGGAAAGGCATATATCTGGATATTGTTCAAAGAGATCCATCTGTTTCTCACAGCGATATGGTCTGCTGATATCATCACTATCCATCCTTGCCACAAGTTCATTCTTACAAAGTTTTAGCCCTTCATTCAGAGCATTTCCTAAACCACTGTTCTGTAGTAATCGGAGAACTTGTAGATCTTTACCAAGCTTCTCTTGTTCCTCACTGATCACAGCATCAAGCTCGTCGGTCAGTGGTCCATCACACACAAGAACGAAGTCATCTGTAGGAACCGTCTGACACCGCATACTCTCCATCGCCTGACGCAAATTATTCGGTTGTTCTTTGAAATAAACGGACATTAAGACCGAATAGTTCTCCCTGCTCACAGTTGCTTCACTTTCCTCATTCTAGTACTAGTATTGCTTTAAAGTATTTCTTCTAAACTCAAAAAAGACTGCCCTCTCAGACAGTCTTGTTCACTACTTCCTGCCCTGCGTTTCCCTGTGAATCCTCTTTACTTCCCGCATCCGCCGTTGTCTGCCCTTCTGCAACGCCCTCGGTGCTCTCCTTCATAAACAGGATTTTGACTGTTGCTAAACAGATCTTGAAATCTTCCGCCAGACTTGGCTTGGAGATATACATGAGATCCATCAAAAGCTTGTCATATGGGGTTGTATTATATTGTCCGTATACCTGTGCGTAACCGGTCAGACCGCAACGGCATTGAAGGCGAAGGTCGAATTCCGGTAATGTTTTCTTGTATCGTTCTGCGATTTCCGGTCGTTCCGGACGTGGGCCCACGATTGACATATCACCCTTTAGAATATTGATAAGCTGCGGTAACTCATCCATTCGACAAGCCCGGATAAATTTACCCACCTTCGTTATTCTCGGGTCATTTTCTCCTGTCGATAGACGGGCGACACCATCCTTCTCCGCATCCATTCGCATCGATCTAAATTTTAACACTTCAAAGACCCGACCGTTCTTCGTCAGTCTCTTCTGACGATAGAAGGCAGTGCCTCCATCCGAACGGATGATCATCGAGAGGATGATCAACAAAGGGCTTAATAGAATAAGTGCGATACCACTTAATATGATATCAAAAAACCGTTTGAAAAATAGATATTCCGGGCGTGGATTGTAACGTCCAACACGTAGCATGGGCTCATGAAATAGCGGCATGCGAATAGCGCCAGCCATAATAACATCACCGATTCTTGGGATCACGTAGGCTACAACATCATGCGCTGCACAATATTTTACAATCTGATTTCTGGCATGACTGTGCAGACCGCAGAGGAAAACAGCCTTGGCATTTCCCATGACAGCATGGATACTGGCCTGTTCCTTTTCTTTCTCGCTCGGATCAATGGAATCATCTAATACTTCATGAACGGAATAGACCCCATCCACTTTAAAGTGTGACTCCAAACCGTATTGATGAATCAGGCTCTCCATTTCTTCCATCTCATCATAGATGATCAGAGAAGAGATGGCGGGGTATTTCTTAAAGTACCACTGATGACTGAAATTTGCCCAAATACAGATCAGGGCAATCTGTAAAAGATGCAGCAAAAGAAAGAAGGGTATATTCGGCAAGTGGCGAAGAAGAAGCCAGATGACGATGTAAGCTATAAAATTCGTAATAACCAGTGCCAGTAGCTGAGAGTAGATGATCTCCGAGATCCTCTTGACATGGATCATATAACCATTGTAGAGATGGGAGATAGCAAAAAAGAGAATGTAGTAGAGCACGATGATCAAGACATTTCCCATTCTATAATATGGAATTGTCATCTCTTGAGAATAGTATCCCAGCCAAATGCCGATAAAAGGAATCCCCACTGCAATTACATCCAACAATTTTACGAAACGCAAAATTGCCTTATGTTCTGTGCGGTCATGGCCATAAACGTCATGTGCGGTCGCTCCGTCATAATGGTACATTGCATACCTCCCCCGATTTTTATCTTGGGTTCGGTTGACATTCTTTTCACTCATAATCCTATCGTTTCCTCAAATAGTCCCCTGAGATGGTAGCTTAATCTTTCTGCTCCACCTGTATCCTCTGGTCCTTTTCGATCTGATCCAGGTACTCTTTTGCCTGATTTACACTATTCTGATCCGGAATCATAACGTAAGCCTGAAAGTTTGGCATAGAATAGGTCGTATTCTTCGCGCCGGAACCTTTCCACATGATACTTCTGGATATCCCAGTTCTTTCCATCATTCAGCTGATCACTAACCAGTAAGCTTATGGTAGTAGAAAGATACTGCCTATTTCACCGATGATCCCTCATCCTCCTTGAGTTCCGTACCATAACCAAATTGCACAGTTTTACAAACTGCTCCTATCTATTATCGTACTAGTAATAGGAATATGCAAGTATAAATTCCTGTTCATAGCGTCATCTAAGCGTTATAAACAGGGATGTAATCTATCTTCTTTAGCTCCGGTGCTCAGCAATCCAAGTCCTCAGCGATGCCTCCCTGGTTGCGGAAGATGATGAGTTTACTGAATACATAGTTCAGTGCAACTACGATAAATTGACTACAGCACTTCACAGTCATGTTCGGAAGATGCATCTGCTCGATAAATACATAGAGCATCCCCTCCTCAATAGCCAGAGTAACAAGACGTCCAACGGAGAAGCCCCATAACTGCATGAAGAAGGCAAAGACTCCAGTTGCA
>OCTW011574778.1_pt1 | contig 13184 bp, 5 predicted proteins | sample 1539671 | NCBI WGS metagenome assembly OCTW01 (sample SAMN02144230, study PRJEB22623) | gut metagenome | biome: sheep rumen | host: Ovis aries | place: New Zealand | reverse complement strand
GTTCTGGCGCTGCCGTCGGGGAGGATGACCTCGGCGGTCACATTTGCCGGGATAGAAAGGCGCAGGCTGAAGGCTTCCTCCTGCTTCTCCCAGCATATGCCGATCCTGCCGCAGGCGGAATCGTAAGAATAGCGCACACGGTTCAGGCCGCAGTCCGGGTGCGGCTGGATGCGTATCCGCTGATAGCCGGGCTCCACGGCGTTCAGACCCACGATCCAGCGATAGATCCAGTCGTCCACACAGCCAAAGCAGTAGTGGTTGTAGGAGACGGAGGTTACCGTGCCGTCCGGCATGATGGCCCGCCAGCTCTCCCAAAGCGTGGTCGCGCCCCGGTCGATTTCATACATCCAGGAGGGGCATTTGTTCTGATACAGAAGCCGATACGCCACATCGGAGCGTCCGTTTGCACACAGAACGTCCATCAGAAACTCAATGGAAGCAAAGCCGGTATCCAGACAGCCGCCGTTGTCGTCGATCATCCTGACAAGCTGATCCACGGCATTTTTCTTTTTGTTCGCCGGGATGATGTCCAGATACAGCGCCAGCACCAAAACGCCCTGATAGCGTGTATGGATCGTGCCGTCCTTTCGCACATGGAAGAAACGAAAGGCCTCGCGTACCCGCTCTGCCTCTGCTCTCTTTTCCTGTGCTTTTTCCATCCGACCCAACGCTTCGTAGATCTTTGCGGTGACTTCCAGATTGTAAAGATAATAGCAGGGAGCTACCAGCGTCTTAGTCAGCATGCTTAAGAATCCGATGGCCGCGCTCTTGCCGCAGAGGGACGGCACCAGCCAGTCGCCGAAATGCAGGCCGTTGTTCCAGAGCAGCTTCTGCTGCTCCTTTGCCTTTTTGCTGAACCAATATCTCGGGTTGAGCCGATAGCCCAGCGCCGATTTGGTCTGCGCCTCCTGCCGCGCAAAGTCTGTCCAGCGCTCGATGGCCGCCAGATTCTCCTCCAGCACGCGGGGATCCCCATAGGCGTGATACAGGCGCCAGGGCAGGACCTCGATCACGTCGCCCCAGCAGGCGGATCGGTGGTTCAGGGGCTTTCCCAGCTCCTGGTAAGATTTCACATAGGGAACGATCATGGGGATCTGCCCGGTTTCCAGCTGCTCCAGCCTCGCGCTGCGCAGCCAGCTGGAGAGGAAGGCGCCCATATGCGAATTCTGCACCGCCGTGGCGCCGTAGACCTGAATATCTCCCGTCCAGCCCGCTTTTTCCCGCTGGGGGCAGTCGGTGGGGATGGAGATCATATTGGCGCGCTGGCTCCAGATCGTATTCTGCCACAGACGGTTGAGCTTTTCGTTGTCGGTCTCCAGTTCACAGAGGATCCCCGTATCCGAAGAGAGGGCCACGGCGGTAAAATCGGAGGCGGAGCAAGTCTCCGGGAAGCCGGTCAGCCGCACATAGCGGAAGCCGTGATAAGTAAACTCCGGCTCGATGGTCTGCTGTGTGCCGTCCAGAACATAGACGTCCCGCTGCCTGGCCACGCCGAGAATGTTCATGAGAAAAGCGCCGTTCCGATCCAGAACCTCGGAATGCTCCAAGACCACCTGCTGCCCCCGCTGCCCCTGTACGGAGAAACGAACGAATCCCGCCAGAACCTGCCCGAAGTCCACAAGCAGACTTCCTTCGCTGTCCCGAAACAGCTTCGCAGCCGGAACCTCTCGCCAGCAGCGCACCGGCTCCCGGTCCTGCGCGGCCAGCGTGTCGATCCCGTAAGGCGCAATATGAACCGGAAGCGCTCTCTCGACCGCAGCTTTTGTGAAATCCCGCTTTTCACCGATATAGAGATCGCCGTATTCGATCCGGCCCTCTCCCGCTCGGGTGGATGCATCGGACACGAAGGTTTCGGCAGAGCCGTCCTCGTAGCAAACCTCCAGTTGCCAGAGCAACGCATGTTTGGTGCCGTAGGAGCCGGTCTCGGCGGTCAGGCCAATGTATCCTGCGTACCAGCCGTCCGCCACCGTCACCTCCAGCAGGTTTTCTCCAAAGCGCAGGGCATCGGTCACGTCATAGGTCTGAAAGTAGAGCAGCTTGTCATAAGGCGTGAATTCCGGCGCGAAATAGCGGTCGGAGCACAGAGAACCGTTCACGGAAAAGCGATAGGTCCCATGGGCCGTCAGATACAGACGCGCACGACAGATTTCTCCCTTCAGCGAGAAGGAGGAGGAAAAAACCGTCGGCGCAGACATGGTTTCTTCGATGGACTCCAGCATTTCCTTGCTGGGGGACTGCAGCAGGCGCAGATGCGGCCCCTGTGAGGTCTTATGTTCGGCCTCTACCCACTTTGCCTTCCAGTCCTCACGGAAGAGTCCCATTTCAAAATCCGTCTCACCAGTGCAGGAGACGCCGTGGTTGTCCTCCACCGTGACGGTGACGTGATACCGCTCCCGGCTTTCCAGCGCCTTCCCTGCATAAGGCACAGCGGCGCTGCTTCGGCTCTCCGCGGAGTTCTCCCAGACGATCTCCTTCGGAGAAGAGACGGTAATCCGGTAGCGGGTCTGAACGGTGTCCGGCACGTCGCTTTCGATGCGCCAGCTGAAAACAGGGTTTCTGTCGTCCAGACCCAAGGGCTTCTCCATGTGATTGACTCGTATTTTTTCAATAGAAAGCATATTGGATCCCCTCTCTCTGTGTTAAAGCTTTTCTTCTGCTGCTCCCCGCCGTTCCAGCTCGGCGTTGATTTCAGGCAGCTTGCTGTCCAGATCATAGAAGTGCATCACGATCGCACACAGGGCAGTGGTGATGGCGGGCAGCCCCGCATAGAGAAAGCGGATCATGGTGATGGCGGAATCACTCTGTACCGCAGCGCTGCCGTCATATCCGCTCAAGCCCATCAGCAGGCCGAGAGCCGCCGCCCCGAGTCCGGCGCCGAGCTTGGTCGCAACACCGTTCACAGAGGAAACGACGCCCTCCAGACGCAGCCCCGTCTGGTAATGGCTGTATTTCATACAGTCGATGCTCACAAGGTTCATGAAGGTGGCGGCAGGCAGCGTTCCGCCCATGTACACGATCGCCATCAGGCCCTGATAGAGGATGTTTGTCGGGAATAGATAGCGTCCCAGGCATCCCAGGCAGGCGACCCACAAACCGATTCGGATCAGCCGGGCGGAGCCATGCTGTTTCTGGAGTCGGGGAAGCACGATCATGAGAAGCATGGAGAGAAAAGCCATACCGGAAATTACACCCATGGCGCCCACATCGCCGATCACATAGCGGGCATAATAGGTGCCTGCCGTGCCGGAGGCCAAATTGTATAAGAAGATCACGCACCCGAAAATCCAGGCGTATTTGTTTTGAAACAAGGCACGAAGCCCCGTCATAAACGGAATGGTCTCCGCCTTTTGCTCCTTTTCCGGTACGGGAAATTCCTTGACGAATAAAAACTGCAGAAACCCGAGGATGGAACCGGGAACAGCAAAAATCAGGGCGATAATGGTCCAGCCGGCCCGCGTACTTCCATAGATTTTAATCAGCACCGGCATGGCTACAGAGGCGACCAGGCCAAAGACAAAGGCGAAAACTGCGCCGACCGCCATGTATTTTACCTGATCCTCTTCATAAACCGCTCTGTGCAGCAACACGCTCTGGATGCATATGATGAAGGTTCTACCGATGGCCTCGATGATCACATACATGACGAAAACATAGGCGATCTGCAGCTTAACATTGATCTGCGGGACGGAATAGATCAGTACCATCGCGATCCACATGGGGACGTAGAGCAGAGAGTAGGGGCGGGCTTTTCCCCAGCGGCTGTGGGTGCGATCCACCAGAAAGCCGGCAACAGCATCCGTGAAGCCATCGAAGAACTTGGTACACATCAGAAGAATGCCCACCGTGGCGGCTGCCATCAGGACGCTCTCTGTCAAATAATAGGTAAGCTGGGAGATCACGACGGTTTCCATACCTGCGGAAATCTGACCGCCGCAGAGGCCGATCAGCTTCAGACCGTAGCCTTTTTCTCGTTTTGTTTTCATCTCTCTTCTCCCCCGCAAATGCTCTTTAGCCAAGCTGAAAATTCATTCATCCAGCGTTCGTGTCCGTCCTTCACACCTAGGAAACCGTGGCTGGCCCCGGAAACGATCAGCTTCTTCAACGGGAGCCCTCGCTTCTCTGCTTCAAAGGCAAAATCCAGCATGTCCTTCAGAGGATCTTTATCTCCATAGGCCAGAAACAGCGGAGGCATGAAGCCGTCCAGGTGGTTTTTCAGGTTGTACCGGCGCTGCAATACCGGGCGTTTGGCCGCATCGAAGAAATCTTCCCCGGTCAGGACACTGAGCATGCTGGGGTTGCGGGTGAAACCGGTGACAGGATAGATGAGGCCCATAAAATCCGGTCTGCCGCTGACGTGGTCGATGGCATCCGGCGTATAGCCCTCTGCCTGCGGCGGCACATCGTCAAGCAGAAGAGCTTCCGCCCCGGTCACATATCCGCCCGCCGAAAAGCCGACGGTTCCGATCTCGTTCCCCGCCACCCCAAGGTCATCCGCGTGAAAGCGGACATAGCGCACGGCGCGCTGGAGATCCAGCCAGTAGACCGGTGCCCGGTAGGGGTTGATCCGATAGTCCAAAACAAAAGCGGAAATGCCGCGTTTGTTCAGCTCCCTGGCCTGGTCATAGCCTTCCTGCTTGAGTCCTTTGGAATAAAAACCGCCGCCTGGGGAGAGGATGACCGCGAAGCAGCTGCCCTTTACAGGATAAGGCGTCAATGTCGGGATGTCGGAAAAGGTCGCCTGTTCCAGACCCTTTCGGATACCGGCGCGCCAGGTTTGCGTGTCAAAATAGGTGCTGCTTCGGGCGATCTTCGTTCCAAAGGTATCGCGCAGCGTACCGAGCAGCTGCAGCAGGCCGGGAAGGTGGTTGATTTTCATGACATCCCGCTTGTTCCTACCAGTGTTATAGGGAATGCATTCGCCCCAAATAGGCAGCTTTTCGGGAATTCCTTCGATTTTCATATTCCGGTTCCTCCTGTATTTCGAGTGTAGAGGGTCACGGTTCCGGTGATGCCGGAGAGGGGTTCAGCCTTGCCGAAGCGCTTCCTCTCCCGCTCCAGGGTCGTCGCCACCTCAATGGTCAGCTTGTTCGTTCCGGGATGACAAAGCGCCGTCAGATCATAGCGGAAGGGCGGCGTGACCTGAATGCCTGCCGAGGCACCGTTCACGAACACCTCCACACCCTCGTGAGCGTCGCTGATCTCCAGCGCGGTGAAGCTCTCGCCGGCCGTGATCTCCTTCTCGTAGCGGAGAAAGCCGGAGAATCGCGGATCGGTCAGATGATAGCTTTCCGGACGGCCGATCGCCCGGGCCTTTTGGAAATTCGGATAGTCGATGCTGCGGCAGACGCTCTCGGTAAAGCCGGTCAGCGTCGTCGCCTGCCCGGAGAGTGTCAGGAGCTTTTCCGTCTCACGTCCTGAATGCGGCACGAGGAACAGGCTCTGCCCAGCGGGAATCTCCACGCGCAGGCCAGCTTCTGTCTCCGACCCTTCGACCAGGCGGTTCGTCCATGCGTCATAGATGCAAACGGCCTCCCCAAAGGGATTTGCGATCACGCCGCTGTAGGACGACTGTCCCTCGTTGAAGAGGTACAGCAGCGGCTGCTCTCCACGGCAGAGCATAACGCGCAGACGGTTGTTCGCGGGACTCAGTCTGACCGTCTGATAACCTTTTAGTTTCTCCCAAAGCCTGTCCAACGTCACGACCTCAGCAGTCTTGACGGTCTCCGGCAGCGCCGCGCCGTTGGTCAGTCCATCGGGCAGCGCGTCGAGGATTAGCACAGGGAAGCCCTCTTCCAGAAGTTTCCCGATGGCATCCGCCGTCTCGGGGGTGATGAATTGGGCGTAGGGCAGCGCCAGAACGGAGAAGCGCTGACCGTTGACCGTCAGCTTCACGCCGATCTCGGTGCGGTAAAAGTCCCGCTCGGCAAAGACGTCGGAGGGCACGAAAAGATAGTCGATCTGGTTGTCCAGGCAGACCCGGGCGGGCTTCTGCATCAGCATGCATTTCCCGGCCCACTCGGCCTCGCCGTGATAGAGGATGGCGACCGGCGTCTCGGGCCTCGACCCGTCCAGCAGGGAGCAGACGCGATTGCCGTAAGCCATCAGCGCCCCGAAGTGGCGGTACTGGGGATTGTTGCCCTGGGCGTAGAAATGGGGCGGGCAGTCCTTTTCCGGATAGGCGGAACAAGTGAAGGCATGGGGCACGAAATGGTTGATGCCCCGCACCATAAAGTGGTCGAGGAGATAGCGCTCCAGGCGCACGCCCTCGCTCCAGCCGTAGTTGCCGAAGATTTCGCCTATGGCCCGCCCCCGCATGTGGGGCGTAAGCTGCGCCATAGACTGACCCAGCTTGCCCAGCGCATAGTGATAGAATTCGGCGTCACGCTCAATGCCGAGGATGTTTTTGATATGGTTGTCCTCGCCGCCGGGGTAGACCTGCTCGCCGATGTCGTCGATACCTGCCATGCTCTGACCGCGTAGCCCCCGGAAGTAGTGGCCGAGGCTCGTCCCCGTGCGGGCGTGCTGGTTTTCGTCCTCGATGACGTGGCCGATGTATTCCACGCCGTGCTCCCGGCACCAGTCGCCCACCTGTTCGGAGAAGCACTCCTGCACCAGACGGGTGACGGTATCCATAAAAGTATAGCGCACCCTGGCAGTCAGCGCGCTGTCGCAGTCGTTCGACCACAGCATGGGCAGGAAACGGTCAAAATCCGCACCCCAGGCTTCTCGCAAACAGCGCTCCAGTTCCCGGCTCCAGGGCAGATCCTGCTCGGTGCCCAGGGTGTTGCCCATGGCATAGAGGTCGTTGTTGCCCAGCTCCGGCTCGTCGGAGAAGAAGCCCGCAATGACATTGCCGAAAAGCTCTTTATAGTGGGCGTAGTGCGGCTCGTACACCGCGTCGATCAGCAGACGACAGGATTCCCGGTCCATCATATTCATGTAGGAGCGGTGGGCGCCCAAGTTTCGGGACAGGCCGCAGACGACGACCTCCCAGTCCCCCTCCGGCGCGGTCCAGTCCAGTACGCCGTCCCTGACGCAGTTCGAGAGGTCCACCGGCTCCATGGGGCGATCCAGGCGGATGGCGGCGACGCTCAAAAAGCGGTCGTCATGAAAATGATTGATCCGTTTGGTATTGCCCACAAGCGCGTTCAGCGCCAGGCGGACAGCCGCCTTTTTCACGCCGCCCGTGTTCTTCGGGTGCGCCGCGTGACACATCTCCAGCCGCACAGTCCCCTTAGCCGGGAATCTACGGCAGAACAGGCTCTGGCGGCGCAACTCTAAAGGCGCGTTTTCCGCTGCTCCGTTACAGTAGCCCGTAGGGAAATGCTTATCATCCAGGATCCAGACGCGCATATGATGCTTTTTCGCCTCGTCCAGCAGGATGTCCAGATCCCGCCACCAGTCCGGCCCGCAGAAGCCCTTGTGGGGCCGCGCCTCGATACAGAAGGCGCCGATGTTGGCCTCATGGATCACGCGCACCATGTTGCGGTAGGTGGCCTCGTCCTCGCCGTGCACCCACAGAAAGGGCATGATGTGGTTTTCAAGTTTTCCGTTAAGCAGTTCATCCAGCTTCATGACGCTTCTCCTCTCATGGCGTCCTGTATAACGTTTTTATCTCGCTTCGATCCTCGCCTCACCGACGAGACCGCTTTCCGAGGTCACGCGGATCGTGACCTCGCCAGGCTCTCCGGTGGCGCGCAGCACCGCCAGCGCCCGGCCGTACCAGCTGTGGCAGGAATCGGAGGTGTAGCGATCCAAGGTGGTAGGATTGGCGCTGCCGAAGCCCACAAGCTCTGCCGCACCGGAGACCTCCATGCGCAGAGGCTGATTCTCGGTGGCCTTGACCACGCCGTTTTCACCCCGCAGGCTGACGGGCACATAGCATAGCGTCTGACGGTCGGCCTTCATTTTGGTCTGCTCGGGCTCCACAGCAAGGACGGTCTTGCCCTCCGCAGTACGGAGAATATCCTCGCCCAGCACCTTGCCCATGAAGTCATAGCTCACGGCCTTCAGCTCGCCGGGAGCATAGGGCAGTGTGTAGCTGACCGTGTAGTCCTTCGGCTCTTTTTTACCGAGGGAGATGCCGTTGAGGAACAGCTCCACCCGGTTAGCGTCCGCATACACGTCCACGGAAGCGGTCTTGCCTTCGCAGCCCGCCCAGGACCAGCTGCGCACCGCGTCGGTCAGTGCCCAGGAGCCGAAGAAGATCTTCTCGCCGCTGTGGCTGACGGGATGCACCGCGATCCGGGGGTTCCTGTCCAGCCCGTACACGATCTTGAAGTAGTTCCCCTGGGGCTTGATGTCGCCGATCAGGTCGATGTTGGAGCAGCCCGCAGAAATGCAGGGATAGGGTCTCGTGAAGGCCGGGCCTTCGTTGTAGTAAGGCGCGCCCACGCCGGCCTCGCCCAGATAGTCGTAAGCCGTCCAGGTAAAGTCACCGATTACATAGGGAAGGCGCTTCACCTTCTCCCAATAGGAGACGATCTCCCGGGGGTAGGTCTCGGAGCCTACCAGCACGCGCTCCGGGTAGTCTTTATGCTGATCCTCATAGAGGAAGTCGCCGTAATTGAAGCCCACAATATCCAGCGGAGAAAGCACGTCATTCATTTTGCGCATCTTCTTTTCGTTGACCAGCAGCTGCACGATCTTGCTGAAATGGGTGGAGAGAACGTTGAACAGGAAGCTGCCGGAGGCGCCGCTCTGCTTTCTCTCCAGGCGCGGACTCCCGATTTCCTCCGCCTTGGCAGGATTGGCGGGGGTGGTGGAGAAGGTGGAGAGCAGCGCGTTCACCGCGTTAAGCACAGGGCGGCTGTCATCGGCCCGGTGGCAGATCTCCACCAGCTCCTTTGTCAGCGCTACGGTCTTTTCGCCCTTGAGTGGGATCTCGTTGCCGATGCAGTAGAGCGATACGCAGGGATGGTTGTAGGCCATGCGGATCATGTCCTCCACATCCCGCTTGTGCTCCCGCTCGAAATAAAGACCGTAGTCATAGTCGGACTTGGTACCGTACCAGGTGTCAAAGGTCTCGTCCATCACATAAAGCCCCACCTCGTCGCAGGCATCAAGAAAAGCCTTGCCTGCCGGGTTGTGGGCATAGCGGACAGCGTTGAAGCCCGCTTCCTTCATGATCCGGGCGCGGCGCAGCTCCGCGTCCTTGAAGCTTTTCGCACCCAGCAGGCCGTGGTCGTGGTGGACGCAGCCGCCCCGCAGCTTCACGCTCTCGCCGTTGACCAGGAAGCCCTGCTGCGCGTTCCACGCGAGGGTGCGCAGGCCGGTGCGCTCCGAGGCGCAGTCAAGGATCTCGCCGCCGCGCAAAAGCGCGATCTCCACGTCGTAGAGCTCCGGCGTTTCCGCCGTCCAGAACTTCGCATCGGGGATGCTCAGTTCCCCGGAGAAAGTTCCGTTCCCGCCGGAAAGCTCCTGCTTGGCAACAGTCTTGCCGTCCTTTTTGACGGTGACGCAGCAGACCGCGCCCTCCCCGCAGACGGCAGAGACGGAGACGGACAGCACGGCGGGATCGATGCTCTTGGTGAGCAGCTTCACGCCGTAAGGCTGGATATACTCCACGCCGCTCGTCCAGAGCCACACGTCCCGATAGATGCCGCTGCCGGAATACCAGCGGGAGTTGGGGATCTGGGTATTGTCCGCCTCAACGCGCACGACATTATCGCCGGTCTTGACCTTGCCGCTCAAATCCACGAGGAAGTCCGAGTAGCCGTAGATGCGGCCACCCAGCAGCTCGCCGTTCAGAAAGACCTTGCTCTTCTGGTAGACGCCCTCGAATTCCAGCGCGACACGGCCTCTGGCCTCCTCCTCGCTGAGCGTCAGCGTCTTTTCGTACACATAGTACCCGCCGGGAAAGTAACCCGTGGCGGAGCCGTTGGCCAGACCCGGCACCCGCTCCTCCAGCAGCATCGCGTCATGGGGCAGATCGACGACGCAGGACAGCAGTCTGCCGTTTCGGTCGGAAAAATTCCAGCTGTTGTTCCAAAGCACTTTTTTCATAGTGATTTCTCCTTGCCAAGCTCAGTAAGATGGTTAAATCAATTGGCTTCCCGTGCGGGGTGTGCCGCATCCCATTCCGCGTTTGCTTTTTCCACTGTCATCCGGCTCTGCAGCAAAACCAGAACCACCGTGATGATGACAGGCAGGATCAGGTACATGAAATCCAGCATATGCAGCACAGCCTGCGGCTGCTGTGCTGCGTTGGGGATATAGCCGCTGAGGTCCAGCAGAAGCCCCGATAAGGCGGTTCCCAGGCCGTTTCCCACCTTGACTCCTACAGAGGAAGCGGAAAACATTGCGCCTTCCACGCGAACACCTTTGGTCTTATAGGTATAATCCGTCGTCGCGGCAATCAGCGCATTGATATCGCCGATGATCGGTGCGGAGCCGAGGCCGGACAGGAAAACAGTAACCAGCATCATCGGGATGTTGCGCATCAATCCGGCGACAACGAAGAGGATGCGCCATGCCAGAGACCAGATCCCGCCGACGAGGTTGGTCTTATACATCCCGAACTTCTGCACCAGGAAGGGTGTTGCCGCCAGGCCGATCGCCATGGGGACCATTCCCATCAGCGAGAAGGTACCGAGCTGTTCGGGATTGCCCAGAATGTAGGTCATATAAAAGATGGCGATGCCGCCAAAGCCGGAGAGAAGATAAAAGAAAATATAGGTCAGCAGGACGATGATGAAGTATTTGTTGGTGATGAGGATTTTCAGTGCCTGCAGGATGCCGATCTCGTCCTTCGGCCCGGACAGGCTCTCGCCTTCCCTGTTTTCCCGCGGCAGTTCTTTCACGGAAAAAACGGAAATGGTGTTGAAAACCAGAGCAATGCCGGCGTAGAGGATCGCCGCATTTCGCCAGCCGAGTGCTCCGCCGCCAAAGCTTTTCACCAGACTTACCGTGATGTAGGAAAGCAGAACGTTCGCGCTGATGGAGAACACAAAGCGGATCACGCCCATTTGAACACGCTCGTTGTTGTTTCTGGTTGCCAGTGAGGTCAGCGCAGCATAAGCGATGTTGTTCGCGGTATAGAATACAGCGTTGAGCAGTGTGTAAACGATAAAGAAAAAGACATACTGCGCGGTCTTTTCCCAATTCGTGGGGACGGCGAAGCAAAGAACCAGAAACACCACACAGCCGATCTCGGAGTACAGCATCCAGGGGCGTGCTTTTCCCATTTTGCTGTGGGTGCGGTCCATCAGGTTACCGAAGATGATGTCGGTAAAGCCGTCGAAGAACTTGGAAACCATGATCAGGGTGCCGATGATCCCGGCACTGAGGCCCACCGTGTCCGTCAGATAGATCATGACGAAGGAGGTGATCAGTCCGTAGATCAGATTGCCCGCAATATCACCGGAGCCGTAGCCCAGCTTGTTGTACCATTTCAGATACTTCTTTTCAGTCTGTGCGGTGCTCATTTTTACCCCCTCCTGTGTTGTTATTTAAGGATTCCCTTGTCCAGAATCGGCAGAATCACCCGCGAGGGATACTGCCCGCCGGTGTAGATCGTCTGATGGGCAATTACGCCCTCTGTGGCCTCCGCCCAGGGCTGCAGGGTGTTCTTGTGTGCCGGAAATTGGGGGAAACTGGAGGAGGAGACGTCGATGCGGAGTCTCGACCCGGCCTTCAGCCGCCAGCAGATGTCCTCCATGTCGAAGCTCAGCTCCCGCACCTCGCTGGGGCGGTAGTCGGTAAAGCCCTCTTCCGGCTTTGCCCAGCGGATATCCGTGTAGTCGTCCCGGATGTTATAGGCCCTGCCGTCTGGCATGACTTCGGAGATCTTTACCGTAAAGGCCGTGGCTGGCGCGTCGGAAGAAACAAACACATGTGCCTGGATACGTCCGCTGATTTTGACGCTTTCCTTGACAGGCTCGGACACGAAGCTGATCACGTCCGCCCGCTCGCCGACGGGCGACTGCACGCAGCTGCACTCCGGGCCGCCCTTCGGATCGTTGTGGTTGGCGATAAGCCTGCCGCCGCGGCTGGGGACGGGATTCCTCGGATCGTAATCATAGCGGATCATGCTCTCGCGCTCAGGCAGTTCTGACACCGCCCCCCGGGCTTTGCCGTCTTTTGTTGATGCGTCCAGATAGAAGCGGATCGCTCTGTCGGAGGGCAGCGCCTGTCCCCAGTCCTCCCAGCGATCCTCGCCGATGGTATAGGCGTGGATGCCGCCGATCGGATATTCATAAGGCTTGCCCTTGATGATATGGTCGAACCACCGGATAGCCGCCGCAACCTGGAAAGGGCCGACGATGTCGTTGCCGGGATACTTCAGATCACCGCCCGCTTCGCCGCCGTGATGCCAGGGGCCGATGAGGAAAACACTCTGATCCCGCACCTGCTGCGGCAGCCGCTTGTAGGAGCTGAGCATGATATGCAGGAAAATGTCGTGCCAGCCGTCCAGCAGGCAAATGGGAATGTTCACCTTCTCCGGGATAGCCGGGAGATGCGCCCAGTAGCCGCTGTTCCAATAGGCGTCCGGCTTGTCATTGACGATCCAGTCGCTGTACCAATCGCAACCGCCGCCCAGGCTTTCATTCAATGCGGATGCGGGCGCTGCTGCGATCGCGTTTTCCCGAACCCGCGCAGCTTCGCCGCCAAACAGATAGTCGTCCCGGTTCTTCTTGCACATCTGCGCTGTCCATTCCGCCCAGACCTCCAGATTGAACAGGCCCCGGTGGTAGAACGTGTTGTAGCTCTCGGCGCCAAACATGGCGATGAACATGGTTTTCAGCATGGGATGATGGTAGTCCGCGATCGCCCACTGGGTGTTGGCCACATAAGAGCCGCCGAAGGTGGCGATATTGCCGTCGCACCAGCTCTGCTGCCCGACCCAGTCCAGCACCGCGCGGCCGTCGGCATCCTCCTGAATGGCTAGAAATTCCCCCTCCGACCTTGTCGTGCCTCTGACCTGGACCATGACGAAGGCATAGCCCTGCTCGGCAAAGATCCGGTGGAGATAGCCGCGCATCCAATCATAGACGGTATAGGGCTGCCGCATCAGGATGACCGGCCACTTCCCGGACAGATCCGGCGCAGAAATCGTGGCACAGAGCTTGACGCCGTCCGGCATCGGGATCCGGACTTCTTCGATTTTGCAGCTTTTATACTGCGCAGGAGGCAGCATTTTCCGCGCCTTGGGCAGATAGCTTCTGCCGACGAGGCCGATAATT
>OCTW011530763.1_pt1 | contig 13187 bp, 9 predicted proteins | sample 1539671 | NCBI WGS metagenome assembly OCTW01 (sample SAMN02144230, study PRJEB22623) | gut metagenome | biome: sheep rumen | host: Ovis aries | place: New Zealand | reverse complement strand
GATGTTGTTTATTTAGAAGCAGGTAATAAAATACCAGCTGATGGTAGAATAATAGAATTTTCTAATCTTTCTGTAAATGAATCAATTCTTACTGGAGAGAGTCAAGCAGTATATAAGAATAATTTAGTTATTAATGAAGAAGTATTAATAAATGATCGTCACAATATGCTTTATAGTGGTTGTGATATTACTAATGGTCATTGTACTTATGTTGTTACTGATACAGGTTTAAATACTGAACTTGGAAAGATTGCAGAAGAGCTAACTAATGAGAAAGATGTTCCTACTCCACTTCAAAGAAAGATTGAAGAGATTAGTAATAGACTTACTCAAATTGTTTTAGTTATTATTGCTTTTGTATTTATTTATAATATTGTTGTTTTACATAATGATTTAATGCAAGTTATTATGCTTGCTATATCATTATTAATATCTGCAGTACCTGAAGGTTTACCTGCTGTTATTACAGTTTCTTTATCTATTGGTGTTAATGCCATGAGTAAGAAGAATACTATTGTTCGTACTATGTCTTCAGTTGAAACTTTAGGTAATGTTGAAGTTATTTGTTCTGATAAAACTGGTACTATTACACAAAATGTTATGACAGTAACTCAAGTATATAAAGATAAGAAATTATTACCAGCTGGTAAGTTTAAGTACAAAGATGATGATTTAATGTTACTTAATATGATGCTTTGTAATGATTCTACTTATATTGGTGATAAGTTAATTGGTGATCCTACTGAAACTGCTTTGATTGATATATGTATTAAAAATAATATTGATTATAATGCTGTTACTAATACTTTTAATAGAGTTGATGATATTCCATTCGATAGTGATAGAAAACTTATGAGTGTTCAAGTAAGTGATGGTAAGAAAACTTATTTATTTACTAAAGGTAGCTTAGAGGGAATACTTAAAAATAGTAATTATTATGTTGAAAATGGTAAAGTTATTAAACTTACTAAAAAAGAAAAAGATGAATTTATTAAGATGGAACAAGATTTATCTCATAAAGCTTTGAGAGTTATTGCTTTTGCTTATAAAGATGATAAAGAATTAAGTGAAGAGAATTTAATATTCCAAGGTATGGTTGGTATGATTGATCCACCTAGAGAATCAGTATATGGAGCTATTCTTACTTGTAAAAGTGCTGGTATTAGACCTATTATGATTACTGGTGATAACTTAATTACAGCAATGGAGATTGCTAAAAACGTTGGTCTTGCAGATGAAAATTCTTTAGGAATTGAGGGAAAAGATCTTGAGAAGTTATCTGATATGGAATTAGCTGATCAAGTGCTTAATTATAGTGTGTTTGCTAGAGTTTCTCCTCAAGATAAAGTTAGAATTGTAGAAGCTATTCAAAAGAATAAAAAAGTTGTTGCTATGACAGGAGACGGTGTTAATGATGCTCCTTCTATAAAACTTGCTGATATTGGTATTGGTATGGGACAAACTGGTACTGAGGTTACTAAGAGTACTGCTGATATACTTCTTCTTGATGATTGCTTTAGTACTATTGTTGATGCTAACTTTGAAGGTAGAAGAATTTATGATAATATACGTAATGTTATTGTTTATTCTTTATCTAGTAATTTTGCTGAAATGTTTATTGTTGTTATAGGTATGTTCTTATCTGTAACTGCTCTACTTCCAATTCATATCTTATATATTGATTTGGTTACTGATGCTGCTCTTGCTATTTGCTTAGCTTTTGAGCGAGCCTCTAAAGATGTCATGAAAAGACCTCCTAGAAAAAGTACTAGTAGTTTCTTTACTCCATTTATTATTGCTAATTTAGCAATTAGTTCTATTATTGAAGCTGGATTAGTACTTATATGTTTCTTAGTAGGTAAAACTTATAGTTTAGAAGTTGCTCAAACTATGGCTCTATTATGTTTAATAGTACAAGAAACATTATATGCAATTAATTGTAGGAACTTAAAAGATCCTGTTACTAAACAAGGCTTATTTAGTAATAAGTATTTAAATATAGGAATGATTTTAATTATAATTGTACAAGTATTAACATTCATTACTCCTATTGGAGGATTACTAAAAATAGCACCACTTACATTTAATCAAGTTATATTCATATTTATTGTTAATATTATAGTATTCTTACTTATTGAAGTATGTAAACCAATTATTAGAAAAGTATTTATTGATGAATAAAAAACCACTTAGTGGTTTTTTTATTGTATAATTATAATGAGGTGGTTACATGTATATATTAGAAGTATCATGTAATGATTCTGCTTTAGGTCCAATACTTAGTATTGCGAAGAATTTACTTAGTGTTATACAAATAGTTGTACCTATTCTATTATTATTAATGGTAAGTATACAATTATTTAAGTTAGTTACTAATCCTGAAGAGAAAAATGGCTTGAAGAAAATACTTAATATGTCTATTGCTGCTGTTGTAGTCTTTTTAATACCTATGCTTATTAATATGACTATGGGTATTTTAGGTGAAAATAGTAAGTTTAGTAATTGTTGGAATAATACTAGTAGTATTGGTTTAGGTAATAGTACTTATATTAATCCATATAAAGATAAAAAGAAGACTAAAGTAATTACTGATCAGAAATATGAAAAAGGTAGTAGTCAAGGTGCTTGCCTTTCTAAGGGAAGTAATACTAAAGTTTTATTTGTTGGTAATAGTAAAACTTATGTTTCTAATATTCCAGCTAAGTTTAAGGGAATTGCTAATAATAATGGGTATAATGTTACAGTTAAGACAGCTACTAGAGGTGGTGCTACTCTAAATGAACTTGCTAGTGAATATGCATCTTCTATTGGTGGTGAAGCCTTCGATTGTGTAATATTACAAGAACAAACTGATACTTATGGTGGTAACTATGATGGTTATTCCAATGGTGCTACTAAGATAGTTAATATTGTTAGAAGTAAAAATAATAATGTTAAAACTTATATTAGAGCGTTATGGATTACTTCTGGTTCTAGTAGTAGTGCTAGAGAACGAAGTTATTCTTGGACTGATAAGATTGCTAAAAATACTAATTCTACTGTTATTTATGATGGTAAAAACTTTGATAAGAGTAGATCTTCTAATAGTATTAATTTGTTTGGAGATAGTATTCATCAAAATAATAATGGAGCTTATTTATCTGCTCTTACGATATATCAAGTTCTATCAGGCGATAAGAATGTTTCAACTACCTACTATGGAGATGTTGGAGAAAGTACTGCTAAACAATTAATTAGTGTAGTTAATGGATAAAAAAAAAGAAGCAATGCTTCTTTTCTTTATTGTAATTCTACTAATACTAGTTTTATTCCATCATGAACAAAGATTAATTCTGCTTTATTTTGATAATCAGTAAATTCACTACCTTTATAATCCCAACTTACTGATACATAATATGCTTTGTCATCTGTAACATTTTTATATTTAAATGGTTTTTGTTCTACAGAACTAATTGTAATATCATTTACTTCTGGTAGGCTTTGTTTACGATTATTATAAATATTACTTTCAATATACTTATAATATGTATCTTCTGCATTTAACATAAAGTTTTCTAATACTTCGGAATAAACAAAGTCTGTTCCTCCAACATCAGTTTTAGCAACTTTATCTTTTAAACTATAGAAGTCATAAATAAACATTTCTGTTATCTTTTTAGCATAAGCTTCTTCATCGACTTTATCTGCTTCTAGTATTTCTTTTAACTCATTAAACATTGCTTTATACTTAGCTGTTTTTGTTTCTTTTAAGACATAGCCATATTTAGGTATTTTACCTATTACTTTTACTTCTTTTACTTCTTCTTTAGTAAAGAATACTTTATAAATAGCTAGTGCTGCGACAGCAATTAAAACTATTAATATTACAAATAATAGTTTTTTTGGTTTTCTTTTCTTTTTAGCCATACAATCCCTCCTACTCTTCTATTTCTTCTTCAGGCTTTAATAGATTAAATACTATTATATTATTAGATACATCTAATAATTTATTAGTATATTCAGTATTATTTGTTATTTCTTCTTCTGTAATTGGTTCTTCATTTAATGATAAATATGCTTGCTTTTGACTATTGTAATATACTTTATTAGTTACCCAATTTCCATTAGGGAAAGCTACGATATTTTTATCTTTAATATTAAAGATATCATTACCTAGAGCATATTGATTACTGAATCCAAACATATTTCCAAGTGTTGGTTGACAATCATACATACCCATTACATCAGTTATTTCTCTGTTTAATTTACTATTTCCTTTAGAATTCTTTGTCCAAATTATTAATGGTACTCTTCTACCTATTTCATATTGGTAAGAATCATATTCATGATAATTTGGATCTTCTGAATCTAGTGTTTTATCATTTTCTTTATCATAATTATATAATCTATTATAATCTTTTCTTGGAAGTCTTGCATCATGGTCTCCATAGATAATTACTACTGTATTTTCTAATAAGCCAGCTTTATCAAGTTCATCCATATACTCTCCTAAAGCACTATCAGCATAATGAAGAGATTTAAAATAGTTACCTAGTTTAGTACCTTCCATATATGGATAAGTTACTTCTTCTGTTGTTCCATCTTCTTTAGTGATTGTTTCTTTCATATCAACTGGGAATTCTCCATATTTAGTAACATCACTAAATGGTGTATGATTAGATAACATAATAGATAGTGCATACCATTTACTATGTTCTTTAGCAATATCTTGCATCTTAGGAATTGATTGAGCAAAGAACTCTTTATCACTCAATCCTAATCCAATGATATTTTCTTTCTTTACTTCATATTCTGCTTTAGCAATAAATCTATCATAACCTAATGAGTTATGCATAGCACGTCTATTCCAAAAATCAGCATTATTAGCATGCATACTATATGTATAATAATCTTGTTCTTTTAGCAATTTAGGTATTCCTATGTAGTATCTATCTGAATATGATACAAAAGCAGTACCTGATTTAGTTGGCATAAGTGATGTATTAAATGTAAGTTCTGTATCTGATGATGTTCCAACACTTACTTGTGAATAGAAGTTTGAGAAGAACATTCCTTCACTTGCTAACTTATTTAGATTTGGTGTTACTTCTTGTCCATTAAATGATAATTTCATGGCATTAGTCATCATACTTTCACCATGTATTACTAGGACATTCTTACCTTTAAATATATCAGTATATTCATTAGTTACTTTAGTATTATCTTTATTATCAAAGTATTCAGTAAATTCTTTTTTTGCTTGATCAAAACCAAACATAGCATTTATTTTAGGCTGTAAGCTTGTTACTAAGTCATTAGCTTGATATACATAAATACCAAAACGCATAACTATATATTCTTTATTCCATTGCTTTACAAATCTTGATACATCTAGTGAGGTCATTGTTACTAAGAATAGTAATAATAGACAACCTCCAAATGATAAGGTTTTTAATGTTTTCTTTTTACGAATTGATTTTAATTCAATCTTTTTATTATTACTCTTTTTCTTTGTTTTTAAATAAACAAATAATAATAGTAATGGTCCAATTATATAGATTAAGTCTTTTAATTGAAGAACATTTTCTACTACTGCATCTCCTACATCTCCTATGTATTGTGTTAATACTAACATTGAGACACTAGCAAATGATGTATAGAATGTATAATAAACTGAATTAATCATACATATTGCGGTAAAAAATATTTCTAAAATCATAAAATAAGTAAATCTATTTTTGGGTTTAAATAAATAACCAAAGCTTCCTGCTATTATGACTACTGTTAAATCTGCAAGTATTGCTTTTACTGATAGGTAATTTTCAATTGTATGCATGCAAAAGAATCTTAAAATCGTTGAATTTAAGACACATGTAATTACAAAAGTAATGAAAAGCATGTTTTCTTTGAAATATTCACGTACTAAATGATCTCTTTTTACTTTTGTGAAATATTTAGTTAATTTATTCTTTAATTCATTAAATCCATTTTTTATTCTTTTCATATAAATACCTCAAAGGTATTATATCACATATATAAAAAAACTTCTATTTTTTAGAAGTCTTTTGTTCTTTTATTTCCTCTTCAATGATTCTTTGCATTTCAATAGTTTCTTCTTTATATGTAGCAGCATTTATACCCATTCCTAAGACAAATATATAGGATAAGATATAAATCCACATAAGAAGGATTAAAACGTTAGAAATCGAACCATAGAAGACACCATATGAAGCAAATGTTCCGACATAGAAAGCATATATTTCTGATGCGATTATCCAACCTATTGTAGTAAAGATTGCTCCCGATGTTGTTGAACGCGATGGTATTTGTTCATCTGGTGCTATAACATAGATTAATTTTATATTAAATAATAAGATTAAGGCAATTAATGGATATTTAATTACTTTATATACGACATATGATACATCAACAACAGTACTTGCTTTGAAATTAGATTTTAAAGCATCAAATAAGCTATCTCCGAATACTGGAACTATTAGTAAGAAAAAGAATACTAAGACAAGTAAGAAGATCATAAAAATGGCTTTTACTCTTCGACTAATAAAGTCTCGTGATTCTATTCTATATATTTCATTTGATGTTATTATCATTGAATGAGTACCATTACTTGCTAGTAAGAAAGCTGAAATAAAGAAGACAGCTATGTTGAAATTAAGACCATTTCCATTAATCATTTCATTTAAGATACTAGCTATTTCTTTTGGCATCATACTAGTTATTGATACTGCTATTGTTCCTGTTGAAATAGATAAGCTTGCTGCTATTGTACCAATAAGTGCTATCATGGGAATTAAACTCATGACAAGAAAAAAAGCAAGCTGACCAGGAAGGATCCTCATCTCAGGCTTTTTTATCTGATTAATAATTTTTCTAAAAAAACCTCTTGCTTGCTCCATTTCATACCTCACTATTTATATTCTTCTTTGTTTGTAATCATTTCTAGAGTAGCTTCGTTAATAGCATCATCTAATGTTTTTATTTCATCTGTTATCATACTATATCCGATTGCTGCTCCAAACTCATGTGGTAATCCTTTCATTTCTTTACTTAACTTTTTAGTATAAGTTGCTACTTGTCTATCACTATATCCTACTAGGTAAATTAAGAATTCATTACCATCTGTACGAATGATTTCAGAGTTTTCTAACTGTGTATTTACTAGAATACCAGCTGCTTTTATTATTAATTGGTCTCCTTCTTCATGACCATAGTTATCATTAACATATTTAACGTTATTTAAGTCTACCATAACTATTGATTGAGGGAATACTTCGCAATCTTCCCATTCTTGCATTTTGGCATTTAAATAGTTACGATTCTTTAGACTTGTTAACATATCTGTATATTTATGACGATCTGTTATCTTAATCTTTTTAATTTGACTTTTACGTTTGGCAATTAAATATAAGATACCAATTATTATTAATGGTACGAAGATAATTATTAATACTATTGTGTATACTTGTTCTAATGTTGAATCTTCTAAGATAGATGCATTCATATTAGCAAGTCCACTATTACGATAGTTGTAATAAGAATTAGTATTAATTATGTAATTAAATAGATCATAAAATGCTTGGTTATTTTTCTTTACCATGAATTTATAATCATTCATCATAGTATCTTCATATATTAGTTTATAATTCTTAAATTTATTATTTTGATAGTATAAATATATTTCTTTATCTACTACTAATAACTTATCTTTAGAGTTTTTTACTAAGTCATTTATATTATCATATGTTGTAATATCAGCTTTAGTATTATTAGAGAAGTAATTGTATAGTGAATCTCCTCCTAACATTACTAAGTCTGAATTACGCATACTTTCAAATGAATTTACTATATGATTATCTTCTTGTTTTCCTAAGACTACATAGTCTTCAATAAAGGTAGATAGTGTTTGTAAATACTTATCACTATTATAGTTATAATAGTCAAAGTAAATATCTACTTCTCCTTTATCAATTGCTTTTTGTAAATCTTTTTTAGAATTATATTTTTTTAATTTAAAATTAATATCTGATAGTCTTGTTACTCTATCGATATATTCTCCTGCTATTCCTGATAATTTATTATGAACTTTTACTTCGTATGGTGGATTTTCTACATAACCATAGACATAGTTCTTTGAAATTAATTCAGCTTTTGTCTTAGCAGATAATTCATTTTTATCTAAATAGTAATTTAAATAAGCATTATTATATTCTTTAACATATTTAGTTAATCTCCATTTATTATAATACTTAGTTACTATTTTGTTTAATTCTGGATTACTTTTACTTAGTGTTAAAACTACTTGTTTTTTCATTTCAGTAAAGTAATAATTAATTGAGTATTTATCTTTTTCTATTGTATAGTTTAAATACATTATATTTGGTACTATTACCATGTTTACTTCATTATCATCTAAAGCTTTATATAATTTATCTATTGAATCATAGGCTTTATATGATAAATTAGTACCACTTTTTAGATAATAACTAATTGTATCTCGATCATCAGTAAATACTCCAAATGTAATATTTTTCATATCAGTAATATGATTAATTCTTTGATAGTCTTTACCTACTGCTACATAGTAGTCATCAAATAGGAATAAATCATCTTTTGTTAATTTATCATCATTATTAAGTATTCTTATTCTAAAACTATCAGTAGTTAAGTCTGAACCAATTAGATATGGTATTTTATTAAATTCAATTCCAATATTTTCTTCGAAATCACTTACAAAGTCAAATATTACTCCTTCTCCATTAGTTCCATATAATGGATAGTCATTTACTATTTCAAAGTCATATTGTTGCTCTTTATTTTCTTGTACCCATTTCTTTTCTGTTACTGTTAAGGTAGTATTGGCATCTTCTTTGTTGTAATAGCGGTATACAAAGACGAAAGCTAATGCTGCTATAACAATGGGTAGGATTATTATTAATTTTTTCTTCATAGATCATTCCCCATTCTATCTATCTTTTGTCCAAACAAAAGCTTCCCTTGTATGTTGTCTATATCCAATAATTGGAAATTGGGCATCTTCTGTGTTCTCTTTCTTGATTATTACTTGAATATCAAAATATTTTTTTTGTTCTGCTGTTAATGGTTCTATGGCTTTAGCAGCAAGAGTTTTAGCAACATCACGAGTTGTTTCATTATTTACTGTAGCAATTATAGTTACTAATCTACCAGCAGTTTTAACTGATACTTTAGTAGTAGAATCTTTTAATGCTTCTTCTATTTGATCTTCTTTATTACCATCTATTTTGACAGCATCAATACCATCAATTCTATTACCATAAATTGCTTTTTCTTCATCGCCTGTTATCATACCAATGAATTTAAAAGCTACTATTAATACTATTAAAAATACAGCAACTGCTATAATTGTATTTCTATTCTTTTTTAGAAAATTCATATTCTCACATCCTATTATTCATTATACACTAAGTAATAGTCATTTTCAATTGACAATTTAGTTTAGCTCTTCTGTTAAAATATCCATAGCCATTTTAGGATTTACTCCACCTTTTGTTTCTTTCATTACTTGTCCCATTAAGTATTTGATAGCTCTATCATGTCCTGCTTTATAGTCTGCTACACTTTCTGGGTTTTCGGCAATTATTTTCTTAATTACTTCTTTGATTGCTTTATCATCAGTAATATTTTCTACATTACATTCTTTCATTATTTCAGATATTGATTTATCACTTTCTAATACTTTATCTAAGATATCTTTTAAGTTTTTAGAAGTTAATGTATTATCATCCATTTTATTTACTAAATCAATAAATCTTTCTTTTGTTAGAGTTGTATCAGTTATTTCTTTTTCATTCTTATTTAAATAAGCTTGAATATCTCCTAATAGAAGATTACTTGCTGTTTTGAAATTAATTTTTTCATCTAATAAGTTGTTTAAATAATCACTTATACTTCTATTTAAAACTATTTTATTAGCATTTACTTCAGCGATACCTAGTTCTTGGTATTTTAATCTTCTTTCATCTGGTAACATTGGTATTTCTTTTTTTACTTTTTCTATTCTTTCATCTGTAACTATTACAAATGGGATATCTGGTTCTGGAAAATAACGATAGTCATTTCCTGTTTCTTTTACACGCATAAGAACTGTATCTTGTAATTTATCATCGAAACGTCTTGTTTGTGGTTTGAATGTTTCTCCAGCATCATAGATTTTTGCTTGACGCTCTATTTCTTTTTCAATACTTAATCCAACATTAGAAATTGACCCAATATTTTTAATTTCAGCTTTTGTATTAAATGGATCAGACTCTTTTTTTCTGATTGATACATTAGCATCAGCTCTCATTGAACCTTCTTCCATCTTACAATCTGATATATCACTATATAGTAATAATTCTCTTAATTTTTCTAGATACTTTTTTGCTTCTTCTGGAGTAGACATACATGGTTTAGTTACTATTTCTATTAGAGGTACTCCTGCTCTATTGAAGTCTAGAAGTGTTTTTTCTCCTCTATGAGTAGATTTACATGTATCTTCTTCTATATGCATTTCTTCAATATAGATTTTTTTCTTTTCTCCATCTACATCTATTTCTACATATCCATCATATCCGATTGGTGTTGCAAATTGAGTAATTTGATAATTTTTTGGATTATCTGGATAAAAATAATTCTTTCTATCAAAGTGCATTTCTTTTCTAATTTTACAATTTAGTACTGTTGCTGCTTTGATAGCTAGATTTAATACTTCTTCATTTAGAGTTGGTAATGTTCCTGGATAACCTAAATCAATAACATTAGTTAATGAGTTAGCCATTTGTCCATAACCATTTTTACTATTTGAGAATATTTTTGTTTTTGTTTTTAATTCTACGTGTACTTCAACACCGATTGTTGCGATATAATTAGTCATTATTATCACCTCCGGCATTTGGATTTAATTCTAAGTTAAGCTCTTTTTCTAGTGCACTTGCTAATTGATATATTTTAGCTTCTTCGAAAGAATTAGCTATTATTTGCATACCAATTGGCATATGATTTTTATCAAAACCTATAGGCATATTTAATCCTGGTATTCCTGCCATATTAACTGGTATTACTAAGACATCATCCATGAATGACTTAGATGGATCATCCATTGGATCTGTTAATAAATATGCTGTTGTTGTTGTAGTTGGTCCTATTACAAAATCATAGTCTTTGAAGATATTAGTAAACTCTTGTTTCATATCATCTCTAATTGATAAGGCTTTATAAAAATATTCTCTAGCATTTTCGCCACTTAATAAGTAAGAGCCTACCATGATACGTCTTTTTACTTCTTTACCGAATCCTTCAGCACGTGTTCCAAAGTATACATCTTTTATATCTTCTGGATTTTCTTTAGAATGACCATATCTTATTCCATCAAATCTTGCTAAATTAGAAGATGCCTCTCCCATAGCAATAATTTGATATAGTGTAACAGCATTATCTAAATATTTCATATCTACATAGTCTACTGTTGCTCCTAGTTTTTCTAATACTTTTACTGTATCTTTTAATTTAGCAATTATTTCTTTATCTACAATATCACTTACAAAGAAGTTAGGTATTGCTATTTTCATACCTTTTACATCTTTACCGATTAATCTTGTGAAGTCTTCTTCTTTATTAGCACTTGTTAAATCTTTATCATCATGACCAGATATTACATTTAATAATAAGGCATTTTCATAAACGTTTTTTGTCATTGGACCTATTTGATCTAGTGATGAGGCAAAGGCTATTAATCCATAACGAGATACTCTACCATATGTTGGTTTCATACCTACTATTCCTGTATATGATGCTGGTTGTCTAATTGATCCTCCTGTATCACTACCTAAAGCAAATAAAACATCTCTTGCTGCTATAGTTGATGCGCTACCTCCTGATGATCCTCCTGATATTTTATTTGTATCCCAAGGATTATGAGGAGCACCAAAATATGAGGTCCTTGATGATGATCCCATCGCAAACTCATCCATATTAGTTTTACCAATAATGATCATATTCGCATTATTTATTTTTTCTACTACAGTAGCATCATATATTGGTACAAAGTTATCTAACATATGTGATGCACATGTTGTTAGTACTCCTTTAGTACAAATATTATCTTTGACAGCTATTGGAAGACCGAATAATAGACTATCTACTTCTTTATCTTCTAATTCTTTAGCTTTTTGATATGCTTCTTCTTTTGTTAAAGTTATATAGGCATTTAAATCTGATGATTCAATATTTTTATAAGCTTCTTCTACTAAATCTATTGGTTTAATCTTTTTTTCTTTTAGTAGTTTATTTATTTCAATAATAGATTTATCTAAATACTTCATTATGCTCCCTCACTTTCTCCAATTACAACTGGCACTTGGATATAGTTTCCACTATGACGTGGAGCATTTTCTATTACTTTTTTAGGATCTAACATTTCTCCTTCTTTGTCTTCTCTTAAATCAGTATTATGACTCCATGGTGCTATTAATATTTCATCATCATAACCTTTTACTTCATTGATTTTTTCAACATCATTTAATAATTTTTTTAGTTCTACTTGATACTTTTCTATTTCTTCTTCAGTAACAGCTATTCTTGCTAATTCTGCTACATGTAGAACTTCTTCACGAGATAATTTTTCTTTCATGAAAAACACTCCTTCCATAACTCAATTTATTATATCATATAAACTGTTTTTTTATAAAGAAATACAAATAAAAAAAAGAAGATTATTCTTCTTTTTATTGTTCTGCAAAACAATTCTTTATTGTTATAGTATTAGTCTTTTCATTATACTTAGAAAATTGTCCAATAATCATTATTTCATTTCCTGGTGTATAATTTTGTTTTTTAGATAACATTTCACATTTTAAGTTAATAGTATACTTATTTCCTTCTTCATCTTTATAACCTAATAATAAACTATTGTTCTTATCATCTATTTGATGAAGAGTTGTATCTATTCTTACAAATTTCTTATTATACTTATTTAGTGTTGCTTCTTTATTTTTATAAAAGTCTATAGCTAAATCAACATCTACTATATTAATTGGATTAATATTATATTTTAAATTCCATGTACCTAATTCAATATCACGACGTCCTTGTAATTGATTATATTTAATTACTTTATAACCGATACCATAATATTCCTTTGAACCACCATCATCATATGTATGTGTTGGTAT
>OCTW011589909.1_pt1 | contig 13188 bp, 6 predicted proteins | sample 1539671 | NCBI WGS metagenome assembly OCTW01 (sample SAMN02144230, study PRJEB22623) | gut metagenome | biome: sheep rumen | host: Ovis aries | place: New Zealand | reverse complement strand
TGGCCAGGTGGGTGGATTTGTGTATCTTTGCAAGCGTGAAACAATAAGGTTTAAGGTTTAAGGTTTAAGGTTTAAGGCTGAGAATCAATGTATAAACATATCATAATATAAACAAGTAAAACAGACAAAATTATGGCAGTTACTTCTATGCTCCGCGTTCGTATGAGCGCCAAGGACGCCCACTACGGCGGCAATCTCGTTGACGGTGCGCACATGGTTCACCTGTTCGGTGACGTGGCTACCGAGCTTCTTATCAAACAGGACGGCGACGAAGGCCTGTTCTGCGCCTACGACATGGTCGAGTTCAAGGCTCCGGTGTATGCCGGCGACTATATTGAGGCGTACGGCGAAATCACGCATGTGGGCAATACGAGCCGCAAGATGAAGTTCGAGGCCTACAAGGTGATCCGGACGCTGCCGGAGATCAGCGCCAGCGCCGCCGAGGTGCTGGAGGAGCGCATCCTCGTGGCCAGGGCGACGGGTACGTGTGTGACGCCGAAGGAGTGCCAGCGCTACAACAAGTAGGCTGACGGCGGTCCCCCGGGAGGGGCCGGATACAGAGACAGAGAGGCCCCGCCGAATGGCGGGGCCTCATTGTGTCTGTGGGCCGCTGATTAGCGCACGAGGAGTTTGCGGACGGCAATGCCGTGTTCGGCCACGATGCGGACGAAGTAGGGACCCTGGGGGGTGTCGGCGAGGTCGATGACGAGGGCACCGGTTGCGACCGACCAGCGGCCGACGGTGCGGCCGTTGAGGTCGACCAGGCTGACCTCGGCGGGCTCGGAGACTTCGACGGTGACCGTGCCGGCAGCGGGGTTGGGGTAGAGGCTGGACGCGATGTTGTCAGCGTCGCAGATGCCTTCCTGCTGCAGGGTGTTGAACTCGGTGGTCACGGCTTCGCTGCGGGCTTCGCCACAGACGGTGGCGACGCTGACGGTGTAGGCGGTGCGCGGGGTGAGCCCTTCGAGGACGTAGGGGCGCTCGGTGACCAGGCGCGAGATGCCGTTCAGGGTCAGCTCCCACTGTCTATCGCTGGCGCGGCCGGGCAGCCAGCTGACGACGGCGCCGTTCTCGGTGATGGCGCCGACGATGAGGTCGCGCGGTGCGAGGCAGTCGACTTCGGGATTGATGGATTCGTGGGTGCAGGGGGTGTCGATGGTGTCGAACGGACGGTCGTTGGCGAGGGCGGTCACGTTGAGCTGCTGCGCTATCATGTTGCCGTCGGCATTGTACACTTCGAACGATACCTCATGGTCCGCCCAGCCGGTGTGCCAGACAAGCACCAGCGGCGCGCTGTTGCAGATGCCGTCGACCGGCACGTCCTGTGTGTCGCCGGCGGCCATGGTGACCGAGCCGCGCGCAATGCCGTTTTGGAACAGCCGGAGGGCGGAGTTGCCGTTCCAGCCGTCGTTGTCGCTGTCCATACAGCGCACGGTGAGCTGGCAGGGGGCGACGTCGCAGGCGGTGGCGAAGGGCTCGAAGGGGCGCCAGTCGGAGCGCTCCGGCCCGCATACCGACCTCACCCAAGCGTAGTAGAGTGTCGAGGGCTGCAGGCCCGTGAGTGTCGTGGTGGTGTCAGACACACTGGTACTGCTTCCCTGCGATACGTCGTCGACGGTGCCGTACATCACTTCGTAGGAGCCGCTGCCCGTGTTGTCCCAGACGAGGACGGCCGAAGAGGCTGTGGTCGACGTGACGGCGGTGCTCCACGGGTATACGCACGTCGGGGTCTGGCGGATGGTGATGTCGTCTATGGATGCCGTGAGGATGTAGTCGGAGCTGAGGAGGATGGCGACATGGTAGGTTGCATTGGCATCCAGAGTCGCGGTGGTGAACTCGCACTCGCGCCAGTCGCCATTGTCGGGCAGGAGGGTGGAGAGCGGGACGAAGGTGGCAGGGTTGGAGATGTCCGTCATGACGCCCAGTTGTATGCTGGCCTGGCCTGTGGCACCGGGTTGTGCTGCAAGCGAGAGCCACAGGTTGACCGTGATGTCGTCGCCGGCCAGCGGCACGGGGCGCGACGTGGCCACCAGGCTGCTGTCGCCATTAGCGGCGAGACGCAGGACGCGGCCATGGCTACTGCCCGACGCTGCCACCTTGGGTTCGGAGGCGCCGGCCAGCACCACATCCCAGCACTGAAGCATGTTGCCTATGGCGGTGGTCTCCATGTCCTCGGCATAGGGTACCTGCATGGCGCCGCAGGCCGTCTGGGCGGTGATGGCGCTCCACAAGGTGTCCATCGTGCACACCATACCCACTCTTATCTCGTAGGTGGTGCGGGGCATGAGGTCGTTGATTATCTGTTCTGTGTAGCCGGATACGTCGCTGTCCAGACTCCACTGTCCACCAGCCGCACGGTAGCGGAGGACCAGGCTGGTGCCAGCCTCCGTCTCGTCCCACTCTACGGTGAGGCTTGTGGAGTCGGCCTCCACAAGGTGCAGACCACTCGGCGTCACACATCCGTCGTTCATACGTACCGTCAGGTTGTCCACATCGCCATACTGGCTGTTGTTCTGGCCAAAGAATCGGAAGGCCAGGTAGTATTGTGCTTCAGCATCGAGCTGTGCGGTGTTGAAGGTGTAGCGAGTGTTGGTTTCGCCCTCCACGTCGACCAGCGGAACGTATGTTGCGGTGTCTTCCAGGTCGGTCATCACGCCGGCCGTGAGGCTGCTGCCAGCGCCGTGCACAACGGCGTCGAACGAGACCTCTATGGCGTTGCCCGGCAGTGGTATCACCGGCGAGGCAATCATGGTCCACATGCCGTTGCTGACAAAGAACAGGGACTGACCGTCAAAGGGGCCGGCATACTGCACACAGGGATATACCGGCTCACTGCCGAAGCTCTGCAGCACCGTCCAGCAGGTCGGCGCATGCAGATCTACATATCCGCTAAAGGTCTCCACATACGGTATCGTCATGTCGGCACAGAGCGTCTGCACCGTGATGGAGCGCGCGGCCGAGGTGTCGCCGTTGCCGCAGACAGTCCTTATGCTGAAGGTGTAACTCACGCCCGACTGCAGGTCATCGATGGTGTAGCTGTTCTCTTCCACCACTTCGGGGTTGTGGTTGCTTCGTTCTATGATATAGGCCTGGGCGTCGGCCACGGCCTCCCACACGAGCTCAACGCTTGTCTCGAGCACCGTCGCAGCACGTATGCCGCTCGGTACAATACACTCGGGGCATGGCATGCCGATGCTCTGTCCAACCTGGATGTTGCTGCCCACGGTGTTCAGTATCGTGTCGCCACCGCCATTCACCACCGTCACCGTGGCCGTGTTGTTATACCCGGTCAGTTCGGCGCCATGGAAGTTCAGGGCTACCGGATACGTCGAGCAGACACGCACCGTGCCGCTCTGCGTGCGGTTACTCATCACAATGCCGTTCTGCACGATATCCACCGAGGCGTTGTATTCCGTGAAAGCACTACCGCCAAGCAGCACCTCCATCTCGCACTCGCTCTCGGCACATGCTGTGGCGAAGGGGGCGGCAGCGCGCCATTCCATCTCTTCGCCGCAGTCCGACCTCACCCAAACATAGTATGTCTTCATGGGAGTCAACCCCTCTATCACAGCCGTCGTGTCTGCTGTGGTCACCGGCACGTATACCATGCCTGCACCGCCCATGGTGTCCACCGTGTCGTAGGCCACCTCGTAGGCGCCCACCCATGTGGCGTTCCACCGCAGGTAAGCCACGTCGCTGCCAACACTGTCCACCCACACGGCAGCCGGGCGTTCGCAGCCGGGGATGGCCGTGACGGAAATGTCGTCGATGGCAGCCTCGCGCAGGCTGTTACTGTAGAAGAGGAAGGCTATGTGCTTACCCTCCGTCGACGGTATGCTGAACCCGTAGTCGTACCACTGATTGTCGGCCGTGCTGATAGTCACCATCGGCTCAAAGGTGGTGGTATCGGTGGGGTCGTCCATGGTGCCGACCTGCATCACCGAAGGGCCTGAGCCATTCTTCAGCATGGCCGAAAAGGCAACCTCCACACCATTGTCCGTCGCGGGCAAGACCTTCGATACCATGAGGTTCGAGTCCGCCGAGGCCACAAAGCGCATGCTAAAGTGCCCGTCAGGGGTGCTGTTATAGGCTGGATGGATTGCCGTGTAGCCGCTGTGGCGCAGGGTGCTGTCCCAGCACTGCGGCCACACCCCCCGGGCGTTGCCGTAGACGCCGCCAGCATGCTCCCAATCCTCCGAAAATGGCAGCCCCATCTCCTCGCCGCAGGCCGTACGGAAATAGCCCGTCAGCGGGAGCGACATCTCGCCGTTCTCGCACACGGTCATCACCTCGACCTTGTAGTAGTGGTCGCTGCGGAGGCTGGAAAAGTCGAAATACTCGGCCATGCTGTAGTCCTGATACTCGCCGTCGAGGTATACATCATAATCGGTGCCGCCGCCGGCGGTCCATGCTATCGAGGCGTAGGTGTCGCCCGTCTCGGTCACCACAAAGTTTGTAGGGGCCGAACAGGGCATCATGTGAACCTTCACATTGTCGACCGCAGCGGGGGGCTGCAAACCTGCGTCGTTGTCGTAGATCCAGGCAAACACCAGCTTGTAGATGCCCGTCTCATAGGCGCTGAAGTGTTTCGACCCGAAGAAGTGGCGCCACTCGCCGCTGTTGTCCAGCGCGCCGCTCACCTCTATCCAGTTCGTCCCCGGCACCGCGCTGGCCATAACCGTCACGCTCGCCGGCACAAGGTACACCCGCAGGTAATCCTTGTCGTAGTGGAAGAAGTTTGAGCTCACCGTGTATTCCTGCATCTCGCCCATGCAGCGCCAGTCGAACTCGAACGAATAGTCGCCCTCGGCGTCGAACTTGAGGTACACATAGGCATACGACTGGTTGGTGTACGAGTCTGCCGCCACCGTGTAGCTGTTGCTTTGGCCCCCGTCGTTGCTGATGTACATCGAATTCACACCGTCTTTGGCCACCGCCCCGCCTACATGCCACGCGTTGGTGGCGTTGTTCTCCAGCGTCCACGCACTCGCATCGCCGGCGTTCTCGAACGTGCACACGTAGTCGCCGAGGCTCACATCGACAGGATTTCCCTGTCCCATAGCCCACAATGGCAGCAACACCGCCAGCAGGGCCATCACTTTTTTCTTTCTCGTATTTTTCATATTGATATATTTTTTTCGGTTGTGTGTCCCGTCTTGTTGCGGACCCCATCGCCCTCATTCTCAACCATCTCTACCCTTCAGGGCATAGTAGTCCATGTGGCAAATATACTACTTTTTCGGAATTCACAGGCAAAAATAACGGAGCAACCGCATTTAATTCGCCCGCTGGTACACACTGTAAAACAGGCGGGAAGCCCTCCCTCAAGGCTGGCATCCGACAGAGCCCCTTCGGCTCAAAAAAAAAGCGTCCCCGCCATCCGGCGGGGACGCTCGTTTTCGCTGTCGTAGGCTCTACCCTACTTCACGATGAGTTTGCGCACTGCCATGCCGTTCTCGCCCACCATGCGGACATAGTAGACGCCACGGGCCATGGATGTGACATCGATGCTGATATTGCTGTCGACATGCCAGCTGCCGCACACACGGCCGCTCTGGTCGACCATGTTCACCTCGGCGGGTTCGGCCACCTCAATGGTGACGGTGTGCGAAGCGGGGTTGGGGTAGATGCTGGCGCCGAGGGCGTCAGCGGTCTCTATACCCTCCTGGCTGCCGCTGCCGCCCGTGGTACGGAAGCTCACGCTCTGGCTCCACTCGCTGGTGTCCACGGCGCTGCAGATGCTGCGCACCGCCACCGTGTAGCTCGTGGACGGAGTCAGGTTGTTCAGGATATAGCTGGCGTTGCCGGTAGCCTCGAACATACGGTCGTAGCCCGTGCCGCTCACGTGCAGCTGCCACTTGCTGGCGCCGCCGTTCTCCTGCCATGTCACCACGGCCGACGTGCTGTCAATGCCCACCTCGGGCACAGCCACATTGGTCGGGGCGGTGCAGCCTTCAGCGCCGGCGGCATCGGTCGTGAAGCTCACCGTCGTCCAGTCGGAGTACTCGCCAAGTTCCGAGTCGCACACCGTGCGCACGGCAATGGTGTACTGCGTGGCAGCCGTGAGGCCGCTGAAGCTGTGGCTGCTGCCGCCGCTCACCGCCTCGGCATTGCCCATCGAGCCGTTCCACGTGCCTTCCACTATCTCGGCCTCGTAACCCTCGGCGTAGCCATAGCCGGTGAAGCTCACCGTGGCCGTCGTCGAAGTCTTCTCCACGCTCAGGTCGTACGGCGCTTCGCAGTCGCCCGTGTAAGGCACGGCGATGTCATAGACCGTGGCGTTGCACTGGCCGTCGAACACCACGATGGTGTCGCCGTCAGCCATTCCGCTCGGGTCGCTGATGCTAATGAGGGTCGAGTCGCCCTGGTACACGCTGAAGCCGTCATAGCTGTAGCTTCCGGCGGCCCACGTCAGGGTGACGGCGTTGCCCAGGCAGCTGTGAACCTCTTCGCTGCCGGTGATGTCGGCTATCATGTCGCCGTTCTGCCACACCTGCACCGAACCGTAGTAGCTGCTGTAGGGGGCTTCCACCGTGAACACGCACTCTCCGTTGGCGCAGCCCGTGCGGAAGCTGACGTGCTCGCTGCTGAGCGACTGGTCGTCGTCCGAGCAGACGCCCACCACCCACAGCTCATAGTTGGTCTCAGGCTCCAGCGCGCCCTCGTCGAACACGTAGGTCACGTCGATAGCCTCATAAGTGGTGGTCTCCTCGGTCGTCAGGTTCTTCACATACACGTTGTAGTGGCCGTTCACCGTGTCGGCAGTGGCGTTGCCGCTGTCCCAGGTCACGGTGGCCGTGGTGCCGGTGATGTCGCTCACCGTCACGTGCCGCGGACGCAGACAGGTCGGCGCCTCCACACAGGCGGTGTATATCTCGCAGCCAGCTCCGGCCCAGCTGCCGGCGTTCACCACGATGGTGAGGGCGCCAAGCTCAGAGTAGATGGTGTCCAGGGCCGTAATGCTGCTGCTGCTGTTCAGCAACTGCTCGCCCGTCGTGCCTTCGCCGTCGTAGATGGTCAGCGTGCCGCCGTTCTCGGTCGGCGTGGTGAACCAGCCGCCCACCACGGCCACCAGGTCGCCCGCCGTCGCGGGACGCACCACGATGGTCGAAGTGCTGCCGCTGATGTAGCTGCCCTCGTAGCCGTTGTCATAGATGACCAGTCCGCAGCCGCTCACCGTGTCGGCGCCCGTCGCGGGCATCACCACCGTGCCGGCATAGAAGCCCTTGTGGACCCACTCGCTGTACAGGCCGCCGCCGCACGACGTGCGCACCCACAGCGTATAGTGCTGACCCATATTCAGGTGCGGCAGCACATACGTAGGCTCGCTAACGGTCGTGGCGCCTATCGAAAGGTCGCCCACCGGGTCGTCGTCCGTGAGCACCTGCACCTGCCACTCCGAAGCCCCCGGGGTGGTCCACGTGAAGTAGGTGCTGTCCGCGTTCAGGAAGTTGTGGCCCACGATGTTCATAGGCTCCGAGCAGTCGGGAATCTGCTTCACCTTGAACGACATGAAAGCGTTCCAGTTGGTGTAGTTCATCAGCTTGATGGCGAAGCGCACGCCCGTGCCCTCATAGTCCTCGAAGCGTATGTGGTCGTACAGCTCGGCGGTGCCGCGGCCCAGACCGTTCAGCGTGTCGAGCCACTCCACGTTCTCGCCGCTGATGTCGGCGATACCCAGAATCACCTTGTCGGGCGTGTCATTGCTGCCCCACAGGCCCACCTTGGCGTAGAACGACATCTCCAGCGTGTTGATCGGAGCGTCGAAGATGGGGAGGCAGAAGTACGAGTTCTGCAGCGTGCCGTTGCCGCAGCCGTCGTTGGGCGAGAGGAACCAGATGCCGTTGTCGGCATCGTCGGCGTCGCCGCGCGGCTGAACACAGGGGGCCGAGAAGTACCAGCACGGGTAGTCGTCGTGCGACTGCGGACGGATCGTCCAGTTCGGGTCGTTCTGGCGGCTATAGACGTAGTTGGCCCAGTTAATGTTGAACTCGTTCTCCGTGTCTATGTGGATGGTCGAGCAGGGGGTCGAAGCCCTCAGCCTGCGGTAGGCCGACGTGTCCTCGTAGTCGCAGTAGGCGCGCACCCAAATCTGGTGCTGGCTCATCTGCTCCAGGTTGTCAAACATGTAGAAAGTGTCCGTGATGGGACTCTCGGTCACCAGCACGCTGTCGAAGTATACCAGGTAGCCCTCCGCGTTCTCGATGGGGTTCCAGCTCGCCTGCAGGTAGTCCACGTCGGCAGCCGAGATGTACAGCCCGTTGGGCGGTATGCAGCTCGGGCAGCCCGTCGCGGCAGCCCAGATGGTGTCGCCCGCGGCCGTGTTGCTCAGGCTGGCGTTGATCACCTCAACTCCGGCCACGTCAATCACTGTCACCGTGGGAGAAGACCACGAGTCGCTGTTAGCTCCGTTCTGTATCAGGTACAGCGAGTCGCCGTCGCAGATCTCCACCGTGCTGGTGCCGCTGATCTTGTCCAGCACAGCGCTGCCGTTCATCATGAGGCTCACCGACATGCCGTCGCCAGAGTACGAATACGGGAAGTCGTTGCAGCTCACCGTCAGCTCGCAGCTCCCGCCAGCGCAGGCGGTGCGGAAGGTGACGCTGCGCATGGCCGACGTGTCCTCGTCGTCGCAGAGCACGCGCACACCGAAGGTGTACTGTGTGTTGGCCTCCAGGCCGTTGATGCTGTAGGTGGTCTCGCTCCACGAGGTCGCGCTCTCTATGAGCTCGCCGTCCAGATAGAGGGCCCACAGCGTCGCCCCGTTCTCACCCCAGCTGAAGATCGCGCCGTCGCTGGTGATGTCGCTCACCGCCACGGCGTCCGTCGGCATACAGGTCGGGCACGCATTGCCGGTGCGCCAGATCGTGGTGCCGTCGGCCGTGTTGCTCAGGTCGGCGTTCACCTGCTCTATCCCGGCCACGTCGGTCACAGTCACCGTGGGAGAATACCACGATGTGGTGTTCGCTCCGTTCTGTATCAGGTACAGCGAGTCGCCACTGCACACGCTGACCGTGGTGTTCCCGTTGATGCCGTCCATCACCACCGAGCCGTTCATCACAATGCTGAGCGAAATGCCGCCGCCATAGTACGCGGAGGGGAAGTCGTTGCACGCAATCGTCAGCTCGCAGCTGCCTTCGGCGCAGTCGGTCCGGTAGCTGCCGCTGAGGGCCGAGCTGCTGTCGCCGTCGTCGCACACGTTCTTCACCTGCACGCTGTACAGCGTGTTGGCGCTGAGACCCGTCACGTTATAGAAGGTGTCCGTCACACTGGTCTCGTATTCGCCGTCTATGAAGATGGCATACTCCGTGCCGCCGCCGTTGGGCTGTGTCCAGCTCACGGTGAAGCCATCGCTGGTGCGCTCGCTGAAGACAAGGTTCCTCGGCTTGTAGCAGATGCTCCCGCTGCCAGCCACATAGCTGAACGTGGTCTTGGGCAGGAAGTCTTGCGCATAAGTGCTCATGCCATAGGTGCACACGGAGGCGCCGCTCAGAGCCGCGCCGTAGAACGAGGCCTGGCCGAAGCTTCCAGCGGTGGTGGTGATGTCAAGCAGCAGGTTGCCGCCCTCGTAGGTGAATGCGTTGTCGAACTCCACCACCAAGGTCTCATCCTGTCCATTCCACACCACCTGCGCCACCTGCGTGAGGTCGGCGCCCGTAATCACACCGCTCAACGACGTCGCCTCGGTGGCGCCGAGGCTGATGGTTACCGTGGTGTTCCAATCGACGGGGCCGCTCCAGCTGGTGGATGTCTCGCTCATGTAGAACGTGAGGCCGCTGATTGTGCCTCCGGTCATCTCCTGCAGCGAGTCGGCCGGATAGATGACCTGGTTGTGCTGGGCCTCGTCGACGTAGTAGCCGTAGACAGGGATGTACTCATCGGTCGCCGTCCCGTTGCCAACCGTCAGCTCAGCCTGAGCCCATGCCATCGCGGGTGCAAAGAGCAGCGCCGCGAAGGCAATCAAGTTGATAAACTTTTTCATAATATGTTATGTTAGTTAATAATTATGTTTCCCACACTATTACAATAATATATACCGATACGCGGGTATCGGTAGCCGCTGCAAACTTACACCTTTTTCGCCACAGGCAGGGCGGGGTGCATGCTTTTTTAACATTATTTATACTGCACTCAGAACGAGTAGACCATGCTGAGCGAGAGGCGGAGGTTGCCCACGGCGGCCGTGGCGTCGTGTTCGTACCAGCGGTCGCCGCCCGCCTTGACCAGACGGCCGTAGGCGGCGTGTGTATACTCTGCCTCGGCGGTGAAGCTGAGGCCCGTAAGCGTCGTGTATGTCAGCCGGGGCTGTATGCGCCAGAGGCTCTCGATGTCGAAGCCGCGCCCCATCACGTAGTCCTCCGTCCCGCCGCCCGAGGTGAGCGGGGTGCCGAAGTCGCCATTGCGGCCGTAGCCCAGGAAGAGGCCCGGACGCCAGTGGCCTTCGCTACGCTCCACGTCGAGCCAGTAGGTGTCGAAGTGCCAGTCGCGCGCGGCAAACTGGTAGGGAACACCGCTGTACACCCTCATCAAGTAGCCGCCCAGCGAGCAGCCCTCGTAGAGGCTGTTATTGAACAGGGCCTGCGCCTTGACGGTGAAGCCCGGGCCGCTGTAGCGGCCGAAGAGGCTCCAGCTGAACGAGCTGTGTAGTCCAGTCTGTTGCAACACTGTTGCAACAGTCGCAACCTGGGGCTGTATGGTCTTCAGGTTGGCGGCGTAGCCGAAGAAGAAGGCTCCCACGTTCCAGCGCACCTGCAGGTTGAGTTCGGGCACCAGGCTGTGGCGGGCGAAGAGGGTGCTGCTGGCGGGAGCGCCGTTGAGGAGGCCCTGGCTCATGTTGTCCAGCTGCCACGACGCCACGGCCACGGCCTCGATGCCGCTGACGCTGTACTCGTAGCGCACCTGTGGCTGGCGGGCGTAGCAGTGGAACGGGGCCCCCATGTTGAGGGGGTTGGTCATGGGCATTATCTCGTGGATGACCATCGGGTACCAGTACTGGCCGGCCAGCAGGCGGTGGTGCTGCCACCGCATGTCGATGTAGGCGTGGCGCAGGCGCAGGTTGTCGATGGTGGCGTTGGTGGCGCCGGTGAAGTCGCCTTCGACGTAGGCGCTGGTCCGCGCACCCAGCATGTCGGGGCCTTTGACGCGGAGGCCCAGGCGGGCGGTGATGGCCAGCATGTCGGCCTGCCAGCCGTCGTTGATGTCGTTGCCGAGGCTGTCGAGCACGACGGGCTTGGGGTAGAAGAGCATCATGTCCTCGCGCCCACCCACCACCGAGCGGCTGTCGGCGTAGTAATGCGGGTTGACGAAGCCGTGCCACTCGAGGCTGAAGGGGCTCTGGGCATGTCCAATCAGTCCGACCAGTCCGACCAGTCCGACCCAAACTATCAGTTTCTTCATTTCTTGATGGCAAGTATCAGACCCAGTGCCACACCGAGCAACGCGGCGAAGAGCACCTGCAGGTTGGCGGGCAGGATGAAGGTGATGGTGTGCGCCGGGAACCAGAAGAGGGGGATGGTCTTCTTGATGACGAAGTTCCACTGCATGTCCCAGTTGACCTTGTGAGCGAATATCTCGCGCATCTTCATGGGCTTGAGGAGCCCTGCCACGGTGCCGCCGTTGTCGGTGATATGGATGTCGGTGCACTTGTGGAAGGTCATCATCACGGGGGCGAAGATACTGTTCATCAGGACGCTGACGGCGAAGGCCACGCCCAGCTTGCCCCACGAGAATGCCGGGGCGGCAAACACCGCAGCGGCCTCCGTCCAGCCGAGGGAGCCGAGGAAGGCCGGCACGCCGGTCTTGAAGATGACCATGGCCATGGCGATGCACATGCCCAGGAAGCCCCACACCATCATGCGGGGCAGGACGCCGAAGCCCGGCTTGTTGTAGACCCCTTCGCGGATGCGCAGGGCCAGCATCTCGCCCAGGGTGGCGAGGATGGCGAACTTGAAGAAGGCCATGATGTAGGGGTGGTGGGCGGTGGCCCAGTTGAAGCCCTCGGCGCAGCGGGTCTGCGGGATGGCGAAGAGCGCCGCCACCACGGCGACACACAGGACGAGTATCCAGTCTGCTTTTTTCATAACTCTGTATAGTTGGCGTTTGTGAACGAAAGGGTGTATCGGCTGCCGCGGTCGGGCACGCTGGCCGAGAGGGCTATGTTGCGGTTCTCGTAGGTCACGGAGCCCGAGAGGGAAGCCCCGTGCGCGTTGACCTCGTACTCTTTCTTGATGGAGCCCTGGCCGCTGAGGTTGGCCACATAGCCGTAGTCCTTCACCTCGACGGAGGCGAACTCGGCGGTGCCGAACTGGCGCGACACGATGGTGACCTTGGCGGTGTTGTCGTCGACGGCGGACACACTCACCGTGGCGTCGTCCTTGTAGACGAGGGCGGTGTCGCGCCAGACGCCGGCCGGGGTCTGGTAGCGGGAGTACTCGGTGGTCTTGCAGGTGTAGCTGCCGGCGACCTGCTCCACCGGGGAGGGGTCGCTGCAGCCCCAGAGCAGCGCCGCGGCGCAGAGGGCCGCCAACGTCAGTGGGAGGGGTTTGAGCATGGTGTTCCTTTCTTTTACAGTTGGTATGTGGCGCCGTCCTTGCCGTCCTTGACGGTGATGCCGAGCTCCTTGAGTGCGTCGCGCAGGCGGTCGCTGGTGGCCCAGTCCTTGTTGGCCTTGGCGGCGGCGCGGATGTCGAGGATGATGTGCATCAGGCCGTCCACGAGGTTGCCGTTGCCGGCCTCGGCGGCCTCGTCCTTCATGCCGAGGATGTCAAAGAGGAAGGTGTCGAAGAGCCGGCGCAGCTCGTCGATGTCGGCCTTCGAGAGCTTCAGCTTGCCGTCGGCGGCGCCGTTGATGGTCTTGGCGGCCTCGAAGAGGTGGCTTATGACCGTCGGGGTGGCGAAGTCGTCGTTCATGGCGTCGTAGCAGAGCTGGCGGAGGCCGGACACGTCGGACTTGTCGGACTTGTCGGCCGGGCTGATGCGGTCCAGGGCCTTGTAGGCTTCCATGAGCTTGGCGAAGCCCTTCTCGGCGGCCTGGAGGGCCTCGTTGCCGAAGTCGACGGTGGAGCGGTAGTGAGCCTGGAGGATGAAGAAGCGGATGGTCATGGGCGAGTAGGCCTTGTCGAGCATTTCCTTGCCGTCCTTGTCCTTGTGGCTGCCGGCGAAGAACTCGTCGAGGGTGATGAAGTTGCC
>OCTW013373352.1_pt1 | contig 13194 bp, 9 predicted proteins | sample 1539671 | NCBI WGS metagenome assembly OCTW01 (sample SAMN02144230, study PRJEB22623) | gut metagenome | biome: sheep rumen | host: Ovis aries | place: New Zealand | reverse complement strand
ACGATGAATCGCCATCAGGACTGTCTGCGCCTGTATATGGTAAATCCGCTGACCACGACATGCCAGTTGGCCATTGAGGAAAAGGTTGACAAGTATGTGCGGGAAGAGGTAATTCACGGTACCCAAATTACCGACCGCCACATCCTGTTGCCAAGCGACCGCGACGGCTATATGCACCTCTATCTATATGACCTGAACGGAAAGTTGTTGCGACAGATAGACCAAGGCAACTATGAGGTCAGTGCCGTCTATGGTTACGATGAAAAGACCGGCCATGTCTACTTTGCGTCGCATGAACCTTTGCCTGGTCAGCCCGCATCCGTCGCGAATGCTACCGAGCAGCATGTGTGGGTGGCTTATAAGAACGGCAAACGCGAGTGTCTGACACCAACGGCAGGATGGAACACGGCGACATTCAGCTCGAACCATCAGTACTTCATCCATTCGTGGAGCGACAGGAACACCCCTGCCGTCTATGAGCTTTGTACTGCTAACGGAAAGGTTCTGAAGGTGCTCATTGACAATAAAAAATTGCAGGAGAAGCTGAAAGATTACCAGCTGGGCACGCGAGAGATGTTTACGCTGACAACCTCTGAGGGTGTCACGTTGAGCGGCTGGATGGTTAAACCTGCAGACTTTAACGCCGGCAAGAGATATCCAGTCATCATGTATCAATATGGCGGTCCTGGCAACCAACAGGTGCGCAATGCCTGGGCCATCGGTATGTCGGCACAAGGTGCTATGATGGAGCAGTACTTGGCCCAGCAGGGATTCATCTGTGTCTGTGTGGACAACCGAGGAACGGGAGGCCGTGGCGTAGACTTTGAGAAATGCACCTATCTGAAATTAGGACAGTTGGAAGCCCGCGATCAGGTAGAGGCGGCCCTTTGGCTTGGACAGCAGCCATTTGTCGACAAGGACCGTATCGCCATCTGGGGCTGGAGTTTTGGAGGCTTCAACACACTGATGTCCATGTCAGAAGGCAGGGGAGTGTTCTGTGCTGGAATCGCTATCGCGCCTCCCACGTCGTGGCGCTACTACGACACCATCTATACCGAGCGATATATGCGTACTCCCCAAGAGAACGCCGAGGGTTATGACGACAGTCCGATTACCCGTGCTGCCCATTTGCATGGTGCTTTGCTGTTGTGTCACGGAATGGCAGACGACAATGTGCATTACCGCAATACGGCAGAATACACGGAGGCGCTGGTGCAGGCAGACAAGGACTTCAGCCAGTTGGTATATACCAACCGCAATCATGGTATCTCCGGCGGAAACACGCGCCATCATCTTTACCGTCAATGCGTGGCATTCTTTAAACAACAGTTGCTGAAATAAGCGACCGAAAGGCAATAAAAAAGCTCCCGAAATCGGGAGCTTTTGTTTTTAATAGTTCTCGGCCTTGACCTGGAAGTAAGACTGCGGATGATTGCACACCGGGCACTCCTCGGGAGCTTTTTTGCCAACGACGATGTGACCACAGTTGCTGCACTGCCAGATGACGTCGCCATCCTTTGAGAATACGCGCTCCTTCTTGACGTTGTCCAGCAGCTTGCGATAGCGCTCCTCGTGAGCCTTCTCGATGGCTGCAACGCCCTCGAATTTCTCGGCAATCTCGTCAAAGCCCTCTTCGCGAGCCTCCTTGGCCATACGGGCATACATGTCCGTCCACTCGAAGTTCTCACCACCGGCAGCAGCTTCCAAGTTGCTGGCTGTGTCCTTGATGGCGCCACCCTCCAGGAGCTTGAACCACATCTTGGCGTGCTCCTTCTCGTTGGCAGCGGTCTCTTCGAAGATGGCAGCAATCTGCACGTAGCCGTCCTTCTTGGCCTTCGATGCCCAATAGCTGTACTTGTTGCGAGCCATTGACTCACCTGCAAATGCCTCCTGCAGGTTTTTCTCTGTCTTTGTTCCTTTTAGTTCTTTCATAATTGTTGTATTTGTTTAGTGAATAAATGGGTTTTTCTTTCTTTTGTCAGTGGGTGAACCGCTGACGGCGAGCGTTGATTTGGTGGGTGAACCGCTGACGGCGAGTGGCGTTAAACCGTTATTTCGCCGCGAATGCTCCGGTTCATGAAGTAGCGCACCTGTTCAGGATCGTCATAGTGTGACTGCAGGAACATCAGCTTGGTGACGGCGCTCTCCACGGTCGAGTCGTAACCACTGACGATACCAGCCTCCTGCAGATGGACTCCCGTGTCGTAGCGTCCCATCTCAACCTTACCCTGCATGCACTGGCTGATATTGACTATCACTTTTCCGTGCTGTGAACCCTCCTTGAGGGCTTGTAGGAGCCATGAGTTCTGAGGGGCATTGCCAGAGCCGAAGGTACGCATGACGATAGACCGTAGGTTCGGCGTGTGGATAATGTGGCGAATCAAGTCTTCGCGAACGCCTGGGAACAGCGAGAAAATGATGACGTTGTTATCCAAACGGAAGTGAGGAGTCATCGGCTTGTCCCAGTCGGGCTTCAGAATGCGCTCCTCGTGATATACAATGTTGACACCGGCTTCCACCAGATGAGGATAGTTGAACGACTCAAAAGCGTTGAATTCCTCGGCGCTCTGCTTGGTCGTACGATTTCCGCGAAGCAAATGTCCGCCAAAGTAGATGCCGACCTCTGGTACCTTGGCATGTCCATCGACATCTTTGGCTGCTGCAATCTCAATGCTGGTGATGAGATTCTCCTTGCCGTCGGTCCGCAGTTGTCCTATAGGCAATTGCGAGCCCGTGAAAATAACCGGCTTGGTAAGATTCTCCAACATATAGGAGAGGGCAGAGGCGGTGTAGGCCATCGTGTCCGTTCCGTGCAGCACCACAAAACCGTCATAATCGTTGTAGTTATCGGCAATGACGTGGCTGAGGTCAGTCCATAGGCGTGGAGACATATCGCTGGAGTCTATAGGCGGCGTGAACTGGTAGGTGGCAATCAGTGTGTCAAACTGATTGAGTTCGGGCACATTCTGTAACAGGTGCTCGAAGTCGAAAGGCTCCAGTGCACCCGTTTTAGGATTGCGGTTCATGCCGATGGTTCCGCCTGTATAGATTAGTAATACTTTACTTTGCATGTTGCAAAGATACAATTTCGCCGGCAAATAGCAAAATATTTCCTGTTTTATTTTTGTTTTTCGAAATAATTGCCTATCTTTGCCCAATGAAAGTTAGGCAATGTTTATAAAGGATATGATATCTAAAGACCATTTGCATTTTCTTCTGCGCCATTCTCTCATTACGGTGTTGGCATTTGCCTTGATATCGTTTATGGCTGCCATTGCCTTGAATGTGTCCTTCCTGAACCCATTGTCAAAAGCCATTTCCGACTTCAACTTCACCGATGTCTACTACCAGATTCTGCAAGAGTCTGGCGACAACGAGTATAACGACGACATTGTCCTTGTCGACCTGACACCTCTGCAGAATCGGCAGGAGATAGCCACGGCCCTTCATCAGATAGAGGAGCAGCATCCGAAGGTGATTGGCGTTGACTGCGTCTTTGAAGGACTGAAAGAGGATACCCTTGGTGATATCATGATCAGTAATGTAGCTGCGGAGTACCAAAACATCGTTTTCTCGTGCAAGTATCTTGACTACACCAACGACAGCTTGGGTTATACGGTAGCAGTCCGTTCTTTCTTTGCAGAGCCTTTGGAGGTAGAGCAGGGCTTTACCAACATGCAATATTCGCTTTATGGCAGCATGGCACGACTGGTAAGTCTCGGCCGTAAATTCAACGGTGAGCTTCAGCCTTCGTTCATTGCCAGAGTGGTAAACCACACTCTCGACAAGCCGTTGCCTTTAGAGGACAAGGACCAACGAATCAATTTCACGCCGACGATATTTACCGTCATCCCTCCAGACTCCATCAGCGAGTATGCCGACAAAATCAAGGACAAGATTGTGCTGTTGGGTACGATGACCGATGAGTACGACATGCACATGACTCCGATGGGTAAGATGCCGGGAGTAGAGTTGCTGGCATACGCCGGACAAACACTGCAGAACCGATTGGAGGTCGGCACGTTCCCTGTCTGGCTGGAAATCATCGTATCGTTCCTGATGGTGCTCCTGACACAGATTCTGCTCACCAAATGGGGCGACTATACCAGCAGCCGTAAGAACAAATACTGGCGCAACACCGTATCGTTAGTGTTCGTCAAGACCCAGTTGCTCATGTACTGGATGATATTCCTGATGTATATGTCATACCTCATCTTTTATCTGTTGCGCTTCGACATCGGCCTCGGCTATGCTATGTCGGCGATGGCCTTCCTGACGATGGCGACAGATTTCTACACTAAGGCAAAAAACATGTTAACTGAAGATTAATACAGATGAAAAAGCTACTATTCCTCCTGACACTACTGATGCTGGCAATGGTTTGCGAGCCGGCATTAGCACAGCAGAATAAGCCAAAAGACCAAAAAGAAAAAGAGAAAGAAAAGGGCAAGTCGGTCAAGCAACTTACCAAGAGTTTTATAGACTATATCGGTAAGAACAACAGCCAGACGTCCAATCTGGCTCAGAAGCGTTCCAGCAGACCTGCTACCGTCACCCGCGACTCCATCAGCGCCGAGGACGAGAACTCTTTCGAGGACGAGTTCGAGTCGTTCCGCAAGAGGTCGTTCCGCGAATTTGAGAACTTCCGCGATGAAGCCAATGCCGAATATGCGAAGTTTATGGAACAGGCATGGAAGGTGTTTGACTCTTCTCCTGCCAAGCCCCAGCCGGAAGAGAAGGATGTTCCTCCTGTAGAAGTCAAGGACGATGACCAGAAACCCGCAAACGACAATTCCATTGCTGTCAAGGAAATGGTTGCTCCTCCCGTTCCTGAGCCCCAACCTGTGCCCATTGCACCAGTACCTGCCCAGGATTCTACCGCTCAGGTTAAGACCTTCACTTGCTTTGGAACGCAAATGGGTGTGCACTTCAGCGACGACCTCTCGTTCTGGCTTCCTGCCCTTAACGAGAAGAATGTAGCGAAGGTATGGACGACGCTGGCTTCGAAGGAGTACAACAATCTGATTCGTGACTGTCTGCAGTTACGCGTCGACTACCAGTTGAGCGACTGGGCCTATCTCAATATGCTCTTCCAGATGGCTAAGGCTTGCATGGGAGACAGCAACGAAGCCACCTTGTTGGCAGCTTTCGTATATTGTCAGTCGGGATATAAGATGCGTCTGGCCTTTGCCAATAATCATCTCCGCTTGCTGTATGCATCCAAGCATTTTATTTATGGACAGTCTTACTTCTACATAGACAACGACTACTATTATCCGTTTAATGGTGGTGGCGAAGACCAGATGCAGGTCTGCGAAGCTAGTTTCCCGCAGGAGAAACCTCTCTCGTTGTGGATAACCACCAGCCAGAAGTTTGCGATGTCGCCTACCAAGGAACTTCATTTCCAGTCCCGTCGCTACGAGGATGTGCAGGCAAAGGTCAGCGTCAACAAGAACCTGATAGACTTCTACGAGACCTATCCGACGTCTTCTTTGGGTGAGAACTTCATGACGCGTTGGTCTATGTATGCCAATACTCCGTTGGATGCTTCGTTGAAGGAACAACTTTATCCTGTTTTGCGCGAAGAGCTCAAGGGCTATTCCGAACTGGAGGCCGTTGAGCGGTTGCTGAATTGGGTGCAGACGGGATTTGTGTACGAATACGACGAGCAGATATGGGGCCACGACCGTGCCTTCTTTGCCGAAGAGACACTCTACTATCCATCCTGCGACTGCGAGGACCGCTCCATCCTGTTGTCACGTCTGGTGCGCGACCTGTTAGGACTGAAGACTGTACTCGTATATTATCCTGGTCATCTGGCTATGGCGGTCCGTTTCAACGAAGATGTCAAGGGCGACTTCCTCACGCTTAACGGCCATCGCTTCGTGGTTTGCGACCCCACCTATATCAATGCCCGAGTGGGTCGTACGATGCCGGGATTGGACAACTCCGAGGCAACGGTTATCATGCTGGAGTGACCCCGTTACGTTAATTTTTCTTCAAAATAAGTGTATTATTGCACGTTTGTGGATTTAATTTGCTAAATTTGCAGTCCGAAAGTTGAACGATCTATACTAAAACAATTATAACTTAAGAATTATGAAGCAATTCAATGACAAGAACTTTGTGCTGGACAATGAGGTAGCACAAGACCTGTTCCACAATCATGCGGCTAAGATGCCCATCATCGACTATCACTGTCACCTGATTCCTGAAATGGTGGCTAACGACCACAAGTTCAAGAGCATTACCGAGCTGTGGCTGGGTGGCGACCACTACAAGTGGCGTGCCATGCGTACCAATGGCGTAGACGAGAAGTACTGCACCGGTAAGGACACTACCGACTGGGAGAAGTTTGAGAAGTGGGCCGAGACGGTTCCCTATACCCTGCGCAACCCGCTGTACCACTGGACACATCTGGAGCTGAAGACAGCCTTCGGTATCGACAAGCTGTTGAGCCCCAAGACGGCACGTGAGATTTTCGACGAGTGTAACGAGAAGCTGAAGAGCCCCGAGTTCTCTGCTCGCGGACTGATGAAGCATTACCATGTAGAGTGCGTTTGTACCACCGACGACCCCGTTGACGACTTGCACAACCACATTGAGTATGCTAAGCACAAGGCTGCCGACGATCCCATGATGATTCCTGCCTGGCGTCCTGACAAGGCCATGAACATTGACGCTCCCGAGTTTGCCGACTACGTGCATCAGCTGGAGCAGGTGAGTGGCGTTACCATCACGAAGTTCGCCGATATGATTGACGCACTCAAGAAGCGCCATGACTTCTTTACCGCTCAGGGTTGTAAGCTCTCCGACCACGGTATCGAGGAGTTCTACGACGAGGAGTACACCGACTCTCAGATTGAGACCATCTTCGAGAAGGCTATGCGTGGCCAGCAGCTTTCTGTGCTGGAGGCTCGCCAGTACAAGCACTGCTTCCTGACCATGATGGCCGAGATGGATGCCGACGCCGACTGGACACAGCAGTTCCACTATGGCGCTATCCGCAACAACAACACCAAGATGCTGAAGCAGCTGGGTCCCGACACCGGTTTCGACTCTATCGGTGAGTTCAATACCGCCAAGGCTATGTCGAAGTTCCTCAATAAGCTGAATATGGAGGACAAGCTCACGCGTACCATATTATATACATTGAATCCTTGTGCCAACGAGGTTATTGCCACTATGTTGGGTAACTTCCAGGGGGACGAGCCCGGCAAGATTCAGTTCGGTTCCGGCTGGTGGTTCAACGATCAGAAGGACGGTATGGAGCGCCAGATGAACGCCCTGTCAGTACTGGGTCTGCTGAGCCGCTTCGTAGGTATGCTGACAGACAGCCGCTCGTTCCTGAGCTATCCGCGTCACGAGTACTTCCGTCGCATCCTCTGCAACATGCTGGGTAACGATGTAGAGAAGGGCTTGCTGCCCGACGACCGCGAGCTGCTAGGCAAGATGGTTGAGGACATCAGCTACAACAACGCCCGCCGCTACTTTAAGTTCTATTGATTTTCCAGCCGATTAAAGGCTTAAGGAATAAAAGTGTAAACCACGACGAGGATTTATCGTTCCACGTCGTGGTTTTATTGTTCCTCGTCGAGGATTTAACGTTCCTCGTCAAGGATTTAACTTTAGAACGGCCTTCGCGACGTTTTAAAACATACTTCAAGAATAAAAAACACGTTTTCCTTTTGTGTTTTGCTCACTTTTTTGTACCTTTGCACAGATTTTCGAAAATATATCAAACATTGCAATGAATATATCTTATAAATGGTTAAAGGAATACGTGGACTTCGACCTGACACCGCAGCAGGTGTGCGACGCACTGACGTCAACAGGTCTTGAGGTCGACGCACTTGAAGAAGTACAAAGTATCAAAGGTGGTTTGAAAGGACTCTATGTCGGTAAGGTACTGACATGTGAGATGCATCCTGACAGCGACCACTTGCATGTCACCACCGTTGACCTGGGCAAAGGCGAGCCGCAGCAGATTGTCTGTGGCGCTCCTAATGTCGCTGCTGGTCAGAAGGTGATTGTTGCCGACTTAGGCTGTGTGCTTTATGACGGCGACAAGGAATTCGTCATTAAGAAGTCAAAACTGCGTGGCGTTGAGTCGCTGGGCATGATTTGTGCAGAAGACGAGATAGGCATCGGCAACGACCATGCCGGCATCATCGTATTGCCCGAGGACGCTGTCGTCGGCACACCTGCCGCCGAATACTACCATCTGGAGAGCGACTGGCTCATCGAGATAGACATCACCGCCAACCGTGCCGATGCCCTGAGCCATTGGGGTGTAGCGCGCGACCTCTATGCCTGGCTGAAGCAGAACGGCTACCAGACTGCCCTTCACAAACCCGCAGTTAACGGTTCCCCCGTTGACGCCGCCTTCTCCGTCGACAATCACGACCTCCCCATCGACGTGGTCATCGAGAACACAGAAGCCTGCAAGCGTTATGCCTGTGTCAGCATCACCGACTGCGACGTCAAGGAGTCGCCGGAATGGCTGAAGGAGAAGTTGAACGTCATCGGCTTGCGTCCTATCAATAACATTGTCGACATCACCAACTACGTCATGATGGCTATGGGGCAGCCCTTGCACTGCTTTGACGCCGATATGGTGAAAGGCCACAAGATTGTGGTGAAAACCATGCCTGACGGAACGCCCTTCCAGACACTGGACGGCGTGGAGCACAAGCTGAGCGACCGCGACCTGGCTATCTGTAATGCCGAGGAACCTATGTGTATCGCCGGCGTCTTCGGCGGAAAGGGTAGTGGTACCTACGAAACCACTCGCAACGTTGTGCTGGAGTCGGCTTATTTCCATCCTACATGGATTCGCAAGTCGGCCCGTCGTCACGGACTCTCTACCGATGCTTCGTTCCGCTTTGAACGTGGCGTTGACCCCAACATCACCATTGAGGCACTGAAATATGCCGCCCTGTTGTGCCGTGAACTGGCCGGTGGTAAGGTGTCGATGGACATCAAGGATGTCTATCCCGAGCCCATGAAGAATCCCGTTGTAGAGTTGCGCTATGACTACGTGCACTCGCTGGTAGGCAAGGATATTCCCTTGGAAACCATCAAGAGCATCTGCCAGTCACTGGAGATGAAGGTGCTCAAGGAGACTGCCGAGGGCTTGACACTTGAGATTCCCGCCTACCGTGTGGATGTACAGCGTCCCTGCGACGTCGTGGAGGACATCCTGCGCATATATGGATATAATAATGTGGAGATTCCCACTCAGCTCAAGTCGAGCCTTGTCATCAAGGGCGACGAGGACCAGAAGCACAAGTTGGCCAATCTGGTCAGCGAGCAGCTGGTGGGCGCAGGCTTCAACGAAATCCTCAACAATTCGTTAACTAAGTCGGCATACTATGACAACACACAGAACTTGACGCTGGTACACATCATGAACCCGTTGTCGAGCGACCTTAACGTCATGCGCAGCACCTTGCTGTTTGGCGGTTTGGAGAGTATTCAGCACAATGCCAACCGTAAGAACGGCAACTGCCATTTCTTCGAGTTCGGCAACGTGTATCACTTCTCTCCAGAGAAGCAGAACGACGACGACCCCATGCAGGCTTATAAGGAGCAGTACCATCTGGGACTGTGGATTACCGGTAAGCGCGTCGAGGGCTCTTGGGCTCATGCCAACGAGGAGACGATGTTTGCTGAACTCGACGCCAACGTACAGAATGTGCTGGCACGTATCGGTGTCCAGTCCGGCATGGTGGTTCGCAAGAAGTCGGAGAATGCCGTATTCTCAGCTGGTTTGTCTTACGAGAACCGAGGTGGCAAGCAACTCATCGAGCTGGGTGTCATCAGCAAGAAGTTGCAGAAGCAGTTCGGCATCGACTCCCCCGTCTACTATGCAGAATTGAACTGGACGGCATTGATGAAGGTTGTCCGCAAGCAGAAGGTTGAGTTTACCGACATCCCCAAATATCCTGCTGTCAGCCGCGACCTCGCCCTGCTCATCGACAAGAACGTAGAGTTCGCACAGATTGAGGAGGTAGCCCGACAGACGGAGAAGAAACTGCTGAAGAAAGTGGAGTTGTTCGATGTCTATGAAGGCGACAAGCTGCCGGCCGGCAAGAAGTCGTACGCCGTCAACTTCATCCTGCAGGATGCCGAGAAGACCATGGGCGACAAGCAGATTGACGCTATCATGCAGAAACTCATCACTAACATCAAGCAGAAGCTCGGTGCCGAGTTAAGATAATCTCGGTATATCGAAACCTCTACATATCGGCATATCGAAATACTATCATACCGAAATATCGAATAAACAAATAAATTATGGGAAGAGCATTTGAATATCGCAAAGCTGCGAAACTGAAGAGATGGGGCCACATGGCCAAGACGTTTACCAAGATTGGCAAGCAGATTGCCATTGCCGTAAAGGCTGGCGGCCCCGAGCCCGACATGAACCCCGCACTGCGTGCCTGCATTGCCAATGCCAAGCGCGAGAACATGCCGAAGGACAACATTGAGCGTGCCATCAAGAATGCAATGGGTAAAGACCAGAGCGACTATAAGGAGGTAACCTACGAGGGATATGGCCCTCACGGAGTTGCTGTCTTCGTTGAAACCCTGACCGACAACACGACACGTACCGTTGGTGACGTGCGTTCAGTGTTCAATAAGTTTAACGGCAACCTCGGCACACAGGGCTCACTGTCGTTCCTGTTCGACCACAAGGCCGTATTTACCTTCAAGAAGAAAGACGGGCTGGATATGGACGAGCTGATTCTGGACCTCATCGACTACGGTGTTGAGGACGAATACGACGAGGACGAAGAGGAGAACAGCATCACCATCTATGGCGATCCCTCATCGTTCGCTGCTATCCAGAAACATCTGGAGGAGAACGGTTTTGAGGTGACGGGAGCAGAGTTTACACGCATCCCCAACGACCTGAAAGACGTAACCGCCGAGGAGCGCGAGACCATCGACAAGATGATTGAGAAGCTCGAGGACTTCGACGACGTGCAGACCGTCTATACCAACATGAAACCCGAGATGGTCGAGGAGTAGTTTGCTGAGAGCTATTAGACAGCTTTTGGCTGTTAACCGTTAGCTATCATTGGTAATCCTTTTCATGGAACGTAGCTTGAAAGAGCTGCGTTCCTTTGTTATGGGTCGACAGATAAACATAACGGAAGCTGTAGCCGGCCTCTTTGTAGAGTTTTAGATGGGCGGAGTTCTTCACCTCGATAAGCAGGCGCTCTCGGGGATTGTTGCGCTGAATCAGGTCTGCATCATCCAGAACACCTTTCACATCATAATAGTAACTGACGGTATGCGACGTCTTGTCAAACGTCATACTGTCCAGAATTATATCGTTGGCAACCTGTACGGGACAGTTCTTTCTGGTGTATTCTCTTACTTCACGCTCGCAACGCTCTTCCAACGTCTCCTGGCAGGAAGTCAGGAACAGCATGCCCAAGCCTATTATAATAATAAGGTGTAGTTTTCTCATGTTTCGTGTCCTTTTTTTCGCTAATTATGCCGTTAAATCATTACAGAGTGCAAATTTAGTGAAAAAAGTTGGTAAATAATTCTTTTTCTTGAAAAAAACTTCGTAACTTTGCAGAGATTCTGAATAATCCAAGAGAACTACTATAACTTTAAATATTTAACTGCTTATGTCACAGATTATCGGACACATTTCCCAGATTATCGGTCCTGTTATCGACGTGTACTTCGATACAAAAGGTCTGGATGCTGAGAAAGTGCTGCCCAAAATCCATGAAGCCCTGAAGATTGTACGCCCCAACGGCAGCCAGCTCATTGTCGAGGTGCAGCAGCACATCGGCGAGGACACAGTACGTTGTGTGGCTATGGACAACACCGACGGTTTGCAGCGTGGATTGGAGGCAACGCCGACGGGCTCACCCATTGTGATGCCTTCAGGCGAACAGATTAAGGGTCGTATGCTGAACGTGATTGGTCAGCCTATCGACGGTATGGAACAACTCGACATGAAGGGTGCCTATCCCATTCACCGTGAGGCTCCGAAGTTCGACGAACTGTCTACCACTAAAGAGATTCTGGCTACGGGTATCAAGGTCATCGACTTGCTGGAGCCCTATCTGAAGGGTGGTAAGATTGGTCTCTTCGGTGGTGCCGGTGTAGGTAAGACCGTGCTGATCATGGAGCTTATCAACAACATTGCCAAGGGCCATAACGGCTTCTCCGTCTTCGCAGGAGTAGGAGAGCGCACCCGTGAAGGCAATGACCTGATTCGTGAGATGATTGAGTCGGGCGTTATCCGCTATGGTGATAAGTTCCGCGAGGCTATGGACCAGGGTAAATGGGACTTGTCGCTCGTCGACCACGAGGAGCTGAAGAAGTCGCAGGCCACGCTGGTGTATGGTCAGATGAACGAACCCCCCGGTGCCCGTGCATCAGTAGCCCTCTCCGGTCTGACCGTTGCTGAAGGCTTCCGCGATGGTGGCGGTAAGGACGGCGGTGCGGCAGATATCCTGTTCTTCATCGACAACATCTTCCGTTTCACGCAGGCTGGCTCTGAGGTGTCTGCTCTGTTGGGACGTATGCCTTCAGCCGTAGGTTATCAGCCGACACTGGCATCTGAGATGGGTACCATGCAGGAGCGAATCACTTCTACCAAGTCTGGTTCTATCACCTCTGTACAGGCCGTTTACGTGCCTGCCGACGACTTGACCGACCCTGCTCCCGCCACGACGTTCACCCACCTGGATGCTACCACGGTGCTTGACCGTAAGATTGCCGAGTTGGGTATCTATCCTGCCGTTGACCCGCTGGGTTCTACCTCGCGTATCCTCGACCCGCTGGTGGTTGGCAAGGCTCACTACGATTGTGCTCAGCGCGTGAAGGAGATCCTGCAGCGCTACAAGGAGTTGCAAGACATCATCGCCATTCTGGGTATGGACGAATTGTCCGACGAGGACAAGCTGACCGTGAACCGTGCACGTCGTGTGCAGCGTTTCCTCAGCCAGCCGTTCTCTGTGGCTTCACAGTTCACTGGACTGCCTGGCGTAATGGTGCCCATCGAAGAAACTATCAAGGGCTTCAACGCCATCCTCGATGGTGAGGTCGACGACCTGCCCGAGCAGGCATTCCTCAATGTGGGTACTATAGAAGATGCTAAGGAGAAGGCCAAGAAACTGCTGGAAGCTGCTAAGGCATAAATTGTAAATAGTAAATTGT
>OCTW011492765.1_pt1 | contig 13196 bp, 7 predicted proteins | sample 1539671 | NCBI WGS metagenome assembly OCTW01 (sample SAMN02144230, study PRJEB22623) | gut metagenome | biome: sheep rumen | host: Ovis aries | place: New Zealand | reverse complement strand
GAAGCGAAACGTGAGAATGAAAGCTGTCCCTGCTCATAGAGGTTGAGTGAGATAAAGTTGTTATCTATCTGAACTGCAAGCAGAGGCATCTTTGACTTGATCTTTGTATCAGCCAGAAGAACCTTTGTAATACAGTTACAGCCGATCATTACTGATGTGAGGTTGATGCCGAGGAGCTTGAATACTTCTCTGTAGCTGTTAACGATCTCGTAAGGGCAGGCTGTTGCGAGGATCTTGTATGACGGCTCGCTTGCCTCAGGGCCTGCATCACCTACTACGATGTAGGATACGCTGTAGGAATCATCAAGGTTGAGTTCCTGCTGCATCTGAAGTCTTACGATCTTCTGGAGTTCCTGGCCCTTTACCTTAGGAACTACCATTTCCTTGAATATTGTAAGGTTGGATGAGATCGAAACGATAGCCTCTTTATCAGGCATCTTGTTCATCTTACGAACATTATTAATAAGTGTTGCAACGTTAGGAACATCTCTTACGTGACCGTTTACTATGAGACCTTCTTCAACGTTTATCGTAGCAGCGGAGCTGATCTTGATCTTTCCGCTTGCCTCCGTGCCTTTAACTACACGTATATTTCTATCGGTTATATCAAATGAAAGCATTTATTCTTTCCACCTTTCCGTATTATTCGTTTTCGAGGCTCTCGAAGGAACCGTAAAGTGCAGGGTAAATACCAATAACTACCATAGCGATGATAACGCCCATGAAGATGATAAGTATAGGCTCAACCATGCTTACGAGTCTCTGTACAGCTGAGTCAGATTCTTCCTCGTAGTAGTCTGCTGTCTTTTCAAGGATAGTATCCAGAGCGCCGGCTTCTTCACCAACGTAGATAACTGAGCAGAACATAGGCTCAAATACTTCTGTTCTGGTGATAGCAGCTGAGAGAGATTCACCCTGTTTTACTTCGTCGATAACGCCTTCAAACTTCTGATCGATGTAGCTGTTTCCAAGGATACGTGATGCCTTTTCCAGACATTCAACCATTGGGATACCGCTTGAGTAGAGGTTTGAGAGGGTACGACCGAAACGGCCTGTATAGATCTTTGTGATAAGAGGGCCAAAGCCGGGTCCCTTGATAAGCATTCTGTCGAATTTCAGCCTGAAGTCAGGTACTTTAAGTGCATATCTAAGTGCAAATACGATACCTACTATGATGGCAAGAAGTATGTACCAGCGATGGATGAGGAAGTCACTGATAGCCTGCATAACCTTTGTGAGGAAAGGCATTGTTGACGGATCATCATACATTCCGAGGAAGGTAGGCATGATCTTGATAAACAGGAAGAGAACGATTACGATACAAAGTCCGAGAAGTATGATAGGGTATACCATAGCTCCCTTGATTGTATTCTTCAGTTTGTTTTCCTTTGCGTAGTGATCGGACATTCTCTGCATGATGATATCGAGCGAACCACTCGTTTCACCTGCGCCGACCATTGAGATGAGGAAGTCGGGGAAAGAACCCGAATGCATCTCAAGAGTTGATGAGAAGGATTCACCCTTCTGCACGTTTTCGTAGACATCCTGCCAGATAGCTCTTGCTTTTTCATTTTCCTGCTCTTTTGTCAGAATGTCGATCGCTTTTACAAGAGTGAGTCCCGAGGTAAGCATCGCACTCAACTGTCTGCAGCAGAATGCAAGCTCCTTAGTGTTAAACTTGTACAACGATTTTGCGTCTCCTGAAGCGCTTTCCGAATAGTCCTTGACGAGCAGACCCTTTTCCTTGATTTTCTGCATGAATTCCTGCTCGTTTTCGGCATTGATAACGCCCTTGACATTCTTGTGTCTTGCGTCCTGGGCGATATAGGAATAACTCTTCATAAAACCACCTCCATAATTATTTACTTGAATGATCGTTTCTCACTGCCTTAATAATAACAATTATAACATTTTAATCGTTACTTTTCAATCGTTTTTTTGACATAAATAATCAGCCGTTTTTTATCAATAATCACCAACTTATATACCAAGGGTAAAAATGGTCTTAACAAAGCCCGATTATTCTACAAATTTCAAATCTAAAGACAGCACAAATCACAGCAATGATGTGCCATCGCTGTAGATTGTTAAACTTATACAAATATTATATCACACTTACTTTGAAATTGCAACATATAAGCGTAATTTTTTCTGTTATTTTAAAGAATTGTTAACTCTTGCAAATCGGCTACCCCGAATTTATGCATTTTGACTGTTAGCCGCCTATATTAATGCTTATAATATAGTATACAATTATAATATATAATATATTATGAGTATTACACAATTATAACTTTTACCGTTGAAAAAAGTTCCCTGCCGATCATCGGCAGGGATAAGTGAGAGAGTTATTTGTCAGTTCTTCCTGCCTTGACTGTTACTGCTGCAGCAGCCATTGCAATGAAGAGAATAGAGATTAACATAACGTTGTGGTTGTCATCACCTGTCTTAGGTGAATCCTGGCTGTCAGCCTTTTTCTCAGCCTTAGCCTCAGCCTTTGCAGCTGTCTTGCCCTCGGTTACATTTACCTCAACTTCCTTGGTAACGCTTGAAACCTTCTTGTAGCTTACTGCGTTGCCTGCAACGTCAGCGAATACCTTCTGAAGGTCGTCAACCTTGTTTACCTCGGCATAGTTTGAATCATAGCTTGCTACGTCCTTGAGGTATGTTCTTCCGAAATCAAGATCATTGCCTGAAAGGCTGTGGAAGAATCCGAGAGTATATATCTCGTAATCCTTCTTTATCTCCTGAGCTATGTCATATGCAGCGTTTGCATATTCATAGTCGGAATAATCTGATAATGTGTACTTGCCTGTAGACTTTTCTTCACCGCCGTAAGGGTTGCCGTCCGAACAAAGAACGATATTTCTTACAGCGTCTGCGCTTACCTTGCTGAGGAGTTCAGCAGCGTTTCTGAGTGCAGCTGAGTAGTTAGTTGCACCGTAAGCTTCTGTCTGACCTATCGCATCGTCAAGCTCAGCAATATTATTTGTGAAGTCTGTTAAAGTCGTTGAATCTGAATCAAGAGTGATAACAGCGAACTTGTGATTTGAGTTTTTATTAGTTCCGATAGTATCTTCGCAGAACTTCTTGGCAGCTTCCTTCTGAGCTGTCATAGGTGCGCCCTGCATACTGCCTGATGCATCAAGAATGAGGACTGTGTAAGTCTCTAATGAATTATCATTTACAACAGGTATAACTGCATCTGCAATAACAGTAACAGTTACCTTGCCGGGCTTATGAGCAGTAACTATTCCGTTTTCATCAACTGTAGCGATAGACTCATCGCTGCTGATGTATCTGAGTACCAGCTCGTCAGTAGCGTTTAACGGATCTTTCTTTATCTCGATCTTGAACTTCTTGCCTGATTCAACATCCTGCTTCGTAGCATTGATAACTACATCCTGAATTGCTACTCTGTTAGGATTTGCCGAAACAACGGTTGTAGTCGTTTCTGCTGTTGTTGTTTCACCATCGGCTGTAGTTGTGTCAGTGCCGGTAGTTGTTTCGATCACCGTAGTCGTAGTTGTTGTTTCCGACTCGGTTGTGACTGCCGCAGTTATTGTGGTCACTGCTGCATCAGCATCATCCGCAGCCATTACTACCTCTGCCTCAGGAACGGATACGTCCTCAGCTGAAGCTGTAGTTGCAGCGATCGGCATTGCAGCAAGGAACACAGCACACGCCAGTGCCTTGAACAAATTCTTCATTTGATCACCTTAAATCCCTTTTATGTTATTTACCATTCGTTAGAACGGCATATAGAAATTATATCACTTTGCAGCCTCCAGGTCAAGGAAATAATTCATTTTTTTGGATCAGAAGAATTTTTCATTTAACTCATACACATAAGTCCCGATATCAATATTCTAATTTGTATATTTTCACACCAAAAGTTCAATTTCTGATAGTCAGACTATCAGAAATTCCTGTTTTACGAGGATAACAGGTTCTCCGTAAAAAAGGAAAACGGACGCAAATGCGTCCGTCTCCCTTCGTCTTCAAGGTATATCAGCACCTGCAAATGCAGGTTGTCAGCTTATTTTAAAAGCATCTTTCTCAGTGCAATGAGATCAAATGTATCGGTAAGACCATCCTCGATAACATCAGCCGGCTTGATATCCACCTTTTTGCCGTGAAGGAACTGGCTGAGGATAACCAGATCAGCAGTATCTGTCTTGCCGTCGCCGTTGTAGTCGCCCTTTACCTTGGTGTTGGCAGGCTGCTGAGTTGTGGTAGTTGAGCTTGCCTCGCCCGAGTAAACTGCTCTTACGGTCACGTCTCCGCTGAGCGGGATCTCCAGTTCTTCGGACTTCAGCTTGCTGCTGTCGATATCAGCACCTGTAACCTCCCAGTGGTCGAATGTGCTGCCTTCATTTGCAACAGCCCTGACTGTCACAGGGAAGTCAGTGAAGTATTCACCGCTCCATGATGAAAGTCCGTCGAGAGTGAGGGTATTCACGCAGACCGTGCCCTTGTCAGCACTGTTGTTAATGCTGAGTGAAGCAAGATTTCCCGTAAGCTTCAGAGCCTGTTTCATGTTCTGAGTGATGTACTGCTCTCTGCCCTTATAGAAGTTGGTGATGGTGTTATACTCATTATTCAGCTTTTCCTCGCCTCTCTGACCGCTCAGATTATTCGAGAAGAATCTCTCATATGTGTCGAGGATCTGCTGCTTGTAGGTGTTTTTGTAGTGCTCTATAACAGGAGTTACCTTCTCGGGAGCGAAGTTGTAGTTCGCCAGATCCATCATGGTAAGCTCGAACTCCTTGCGGAAATCATCGTTCTTCAGCAGGTTGTTGAACAATCTGCTCATATTGTCATTGTTCATCGAAATTCTGCTGAAAGGATTGCTGTTCACATTATTATTGGCACTGTTGTAGAGGCCCTGTCCTGACTCTGTATCAAAGAGGACCATTCTCCACTTGCCGTCTGCATACGGATTAGTCTCGTCAAGAGCATTTGTCTTCCATGCAGCAAGGTTGTTCTGCGGCCAGTCTGAATTTGACCAGTAGATCTGTGCTGCAAAGTAATCAACAAAACTGCGGAGATCGAACTTCTCGCAGAACTGTGAGTAGTTGGAAGCGTTGGTCATATCCGCAGAAGCAAACTGGCTCACTAAGCTGTTCCACTCGTTGAAATCAGCCTCTGTGCCTTCCTCAAGCTCGTCATTCTTGACTATGACAGCATCGCTCTTCTTGATGCCGTAGTGCGAACTGATAAAGTCATCGCTGACCTTTTCTGTTATCTGGTAAACGCCCCAGAATTCGCCGTCAATGAAGAGAACGCACTCGCTCATAGCCTGATGTGTGAAAGCTCTGTCTGTAACGAGGCTCTGATTGATAGTGTCACGGAAGTAAGCCGCACCAACGTCGTTGCCGCCGTTTCTGATGGTCACGCTGTCGAAGGTCTTGATCTTCTTGCCGTTCTTTGCCTTTGTTGCAGTACCGTTGAAGAAATCGTATTCAAGCTCAGCCTTGCCGTAGTCCATACGTGCAAGGATGTTGAAGCTCTTCTGTACAGCGTTGCGTGAGTAAGCGCCCTTTATGCGGATGCCCACATTCTGGTCAACCACTTTTTCGCCGTTCTCGAAAAGCTCGAAGGAAGCCTCACGCTCCCACTCTCTGCCCTTCTGGGTGAAGTTGGCATTGACCTTGAACATATCAGCAGCATTGAAGTTGCCCCAGTTGCCGCCGCCCCATATATTGCGGTTTCCTCCCGGCTGCGCAGGTTCATTCTGTCCCTGACCGGGCTGAGCGGGCTGAACAGGCTGCTGCCATCCCCATCCGGGATTCTGCTGGCCGCTGCCCTGATTGTATACATTTCCCAGTACATAGATGCCCTTTTCCGCATCGAAAAGGTTGTCGGGATCTGTTACAAGTGAAACTACCTTCATATTCTTATAATAAGAAGAAGCTGTAGTTCCGACGAAGTATGTCTTTGTAGCAACAGGACTTATCCTGCCCTGTGAATCGACAGCAATGGCACGTACAACTGCTGCCTTGTCGATAAGCTCCTGCGGAGCGGCAACGTTGTCTGTGGAGATATCCCTTCTCATGCTGAGACGGTTCTCTGTGTTTGTCATGTCGTCTATCCTGATCGGAGCGGTATACTGCTCGGATTCCGTAGTAGGATCGCTTCCGTCAGTTGTATAGTAAACAGTAGTACCCTGCGGCACTGTTATAGTAAGGTCGAAGCCGCTGTCAAAGAAGCCGCTCTCCTGTGAAAATTCGGGTTTCTTTACTGCATTGCTGCCCTCCGGAGCGGCATTTGCAGCTTTCGGAGTTCCGCTGAGCACGAAGAAATCGCTTCCGCCGTCGGGGTAGCGTCCGAAAGAAGTATCCGAAGCCAGCGGATCAACTGTTACATTATCAGCAGCAGCACCGCCTTTATCGGTAAGTATAAGATTCTCTCCGCTGGCCGAAAGACCAAACGGAGCGATAGTTGTGTCGTTAAGTCCGGCATCTCCGTCGCAGAAGACTATGATATGTCCGTTTGCGGGTACGGAAGTGCCCTGTGGGAAGGTGAAACGGTAAGGATTTGAGTCCTTGTCGGAAAGTCCCCATCCGCTGATATCAACGGCAGATGAAGAGTTGTTGTAGAGCTCCACCCAATCGTAGAAGCCGCCGTCCGGGGCTGCATAGGTGGTGTTCTTGGTGCACACCTCATTGATAGTCACGCTGCCTGCTGCCGATACCGGAACAGCAGGAATGAGCCCTGCAAGCACAGCAAAGCTGAACACGCCTGCAGCGGTCCTTCTGAAAAATTTTTTCATGTTATTCCCTCACATTCATTGTAATATTCCCATTTCTGATCTTTATATTTATCATTTTCCCGATCCTGACTGTTTCTTTTTATATCATCCTCAATTAAATTAAGAAGAGAAAATGACCATAGTTTTCTATAATTCTCTATTATGAGTATAACACTCTGCCGAAAAAAAGTCAACAGATTCCGCTAAAATCAGCAAAATTTGAGGATTACGCAAATCTTGCTGTTGCTCAGGCAGATCATTATCCACATCAAAAAAGAGCCTGCGGATCTCTCCGACAGGCTCCCCTCTGCTTTATTTAAGCTCCTCGTTCACTGTCTGTGTGATATTCGGCTTTCCGCCATCTTCAACAGGTGTCTGATTCGGAACAAGACGCTCGGCATTCGGATCATACTTGAGTATGAGCTCCTTGACCTTTTCATCTCTGGTGAGATTATATGTCATCTTCATAGCCTGAAGAGCATTCGGAATGTCCTTTTCAGTAAGATAGTGAACTGAAAGCTGTGCGCATACGGATACTACGTCCGGATCCGGACCGAACTCCATGCCGTACTTCTTCATGACCTCAACTATCTGCTCACGCTCGGGACGTACGATAGGGCTGCCCTTCTTGTTGGCGAGAGCCTGCATTTCATAAGGTACCATCGGATGAGGAGCGAAGATAACGCTTGCTGTGTAGTAAGCAGCGGCATCATCGTACTCGCCCATATCGGTAAGGATATATCCCATATTAGCGTAGCATCTTGCAATTGCTACAGGCGAAGAAGCGAGCTCGAGAGTTTTCTTTGTGGTCTCGATGACCTGGCGCTTGTTCTTGAGAAGCTTGTATATTTCTGCAAGTTCAAAGTAAGGTCCGCAGTCCACAGGGTTGTACTCGATCGCCTTTTCAATCACAGCTATAGCGTCAAGCGGTGAACCTGTCTCTACTAATATGTAAGCATAGGAAGTGATATACTCTGCGAAATCGAAAGGAGTACGGTTGAGCACCTGCTCAGGCTTGAACTTGAGCTGGTAGAAATTATCCTCAAAGGGATTTCTCAGTGATACGAATTTTGACTTCTCAGTCTGCGGATAATCGGTGATGATCTTTTTATAAAGCTTTTCAGCCAGCGGCTTCGCTTCGACTATCTTCTTATCGTTGATGAGCTTTACTATCTCGCCGTATGCCTCATTAAGCGGCTTGCCGTCGAGCTGGGTAAGTCTCTGTATCTCGTCCTTCTGATTCTGGGGCATATTCTCAAGAATGAGAGTACCTGCTGCTTCGATTCCTTCAGCGTTGCCCTCTTTGATAAAGCGCTCTGTTTCCTTTTTCAGGAAAGCCGCATTCTCTTCAGGAGAATCTCCCAGCTTGCTTCTGAGTTCTTCAAGTATATCTTTCTTTGCCATGGAATAGTCCTCGTTTCTCTTTTTATTATGCTAAGCGCCGCAAAGCCAGTGCTTCAGGTCTTGCGGCGCTGTTTTATATAGTTGCGTCAGGGGATCAATATCCGCCTCTCTTAGCCATTTCCTTCTTGAACTTAGCTTCGATCTTCTCCTGCTTCTTGTAAGCCTTGAGCTCTGACTTAGTCATAGCACGGGGATCTCTCTGCTGCTGTGAAGGAGTATTTCTGAACTGAGGAGGTACAGGTCTGCGGTTAGCCTGAGCTGTTGGTCCCTTGTACTCGCTGAACGCTGTAACTGCCTTTTCCTTCTGAGCCTCTGCCTGAGCAGCAAGAAGTCTCTGCTTGGCTGAATCGTCACCCATTGTTGAGAGAACGTCTTCAACTGACGAAAGGATAGGAGTATTAGCTCTCAGTCCCTGTGTATCGATAAGGTTCTTGTCAGCGTATTCCTTTGAGCTTGCGATAGCATTGATGAATGCCTGTGAAGTCTGCTTTGCATGAGGATGTACAGCGATCTTTGATACGTTCGCCTTAGGAGCACCTGTATTCGGAACAGGACGGCGTGGTACAACAGGTCTTGCCTGAGGCTGCTGTGCACCGAAGTTCTGCTGAACAGGCTGTAATGCCGGCTGTCCTTCGATAGGAGCGAAGATAGGCTGACCGTTAGGATCGAGACCTGTCATTCTCATCTGTATGTAATTGTAGATAGGCTGGCCGTTCTGGTCATAGCCTGCAAGCTGCGGAACAGAAATGATCTGAGGCTGCTCGGGAACTGCCTGAGGCTGTACGGGAGCGGGCTGCTCCATTGTCTGCTGTACAGGTGCAGCAGCGCTGATATCCTCGATCTCTTCCTTGAAAAGATCAACCTTTGGTGCAGGAGCAGAAGGAGCTGCCGGTACCTCCGGGATATCGAACAGATCATCAAGTCCGAGCACTTCGGGCTTTTCATCTGAAACTGAAGGTATCTCAGCTGCAATGTCCTCGAATACAGGAGCTGCATTCTGAACGGGAGCTGCAATATCATCTAAAACAGGTGCGCTCTGAACGGGAGCTATGTCCTCGAAAACTGGAGCGCTGTTCATTCCGTAAGGAGCAGATGGCTGAGGTACTGATATATCGTCTAAAACCGGAGCGCTCTGCTGTGGAGCAGGCTGCGGAACTCCGCCGAATATCTGGTCTGCAACCGAATCCCACTGATTGGGATTGCTCATACCCTGTGCAGGCTGAGGTGCAGGTGCAGCTGAGTAGCCGTTGGCAGGCACATCTGCGATATTCTGGTTGTTATTGCTGAAAGCAGGTGATACAGGTACTCCCTGTGAAGCCACATTCTCAACGGAGAACATAGAGAGTATATCATCTACGTTGTCGATAACAGGAGCCTGTGCAGGCTGCTGCATCTGCTGAGGTGCGGGCTGAACGGGCTGCTGGACAGGCTGAGGAGCAGGCTGAACAGGTGCATTTGCCGAAGGTACAGCGAACTGCGCAAGGAAATCATCCTGAGCAGCAGGCTTTTCCTCTGCGGCAGGCTTCTGGAAAGCGAACTGTGAAGCAAAATCGTCCTGTGCAGGAGCTTCGGGAGCTGCTGTCGGCTTGTTTATAGCAAATGCTGCAAGGCTGTTGTCGATAGCAACGCCTGTGCCCGGTATAGTCTTTGCAGGCTCAGGCTGAACCGGCTGAACATTCTGAACAGGCTGAACGGGAGGAGCCTGTGGAGCAGGCTGATTGGTTCCTGCAGGAGGAAGTCCGTATCTTGCTCTCTGCTCATCCTGACGGATCTGTTCAGGCGAACGTGTGATCTTAGCTGTAGTATTGCCGAGCGGAACGATACCCTCATCGTCCATGCCCATTTTTGCACGCTGCTTCTCTTCCTTGAGCAGACGTGACATTTCCTTCTTATCGGCCTTTATCATCTTCTTGGCAAGGTTTGCCTTACACTTTTCACAGGTTATCTCCTTCAGGTCGGTCATTCTGCCGATCCTTCTGTAAACTGTGACATTCTCGCCTCTGAGCAGATTGATACCGCAGCCGGTCTTTTTGTCGTTGTCGGTTCCGTGTACTTCTTTGCTGTTTGAAGCAGTTACCAATGTGATATCCATAATCCTCTCCCAACTTGCGGCGTGGCCGCATTTCCGCTTTTCGGCAGCGGAAAGCCGATTTCACGGGTCGCATATCAGCCCTGAAAGTCGGGCAGTAAGCATGGGGGAACGGTTATACTGCGCAAAGTGGCGCTGTGTATAATGAGAGCCGCTCGTTCATGCAATAGTCTATGCGATTATTACACACTCATATTATACATGATATTTCAAAAAAAATCAACACCTTCTCAAAAAATTCCACGAAAAATTATACCCATTTTAAAATTTTCAGTAAAAATAACAAATCGTTATTGCTTTTTTTGTCAAAAACACCACAGCTTTGTGAAGCGTTAATGTATATATCATATGTTTTTTACGTTTTTTCTCCTCGGTATGTGGATTTTTCATACTTTTCCGCTCACTGGTAAAATGCACAAATTCAAAGTGAAAAGAACGGGATTTTAGAAAACCGCAAAAATTATTGAGAAAATAATCATTTTTCTCTTGCATTATCTGCTGATTTGTTGTATTATTAATAGTGTATTGGTTTGTGAAATACAAGCCCAGCTTCTTAAAGGAGGAATAATGTGAAACTCGTTTCAGTAGTAGTACCGTGCTATAATGAACAGGAAGTTCTCCCCATGTTCTATGAGGAGATAACAAAGGTCACAGGAAAAATGTCAAAAGACTATCCCGAACTCACTTTTGAATACCTCTTCATCAACGACGGTTCAAAGGACAAAACTCTTGAGATACTGCGCTCTCTCGCTGAAAATGACAGCAGAGTAAGATATATCTCATTTTCAAGAAATTTCGGCAAGGAATCAGGTATGTATGCAGGCCTGAAGGGCGCCAAGGGCGACTATATCGTCGTTATGGACGCCGACCTCCAGCATCCCCCGGCTTTCCTGCCTGAGATGTACAGCTATGTGAGAAACGGCGAATATGACTGCGCTACCACAAGACGTGTCAGCCGTAAGGGCGAATCAAAGATCCGCTCAGCTTTCGCAAGGCTGTTCTATAAAATAATGAATAAGATATCCCAGACAGAGATCGTGGACGGCGCTCAGGACTTCCGATTCATGACAAGACAGATGGTGAACGCTATCCTCGATATGACTGAGTATAACCGCTTCTCAAAGGGTATATTCAGCTGGGTCGGATTCCACACACGCTATATCGAATACGAGAACGTGGAAAGACCTGCCGGCACTACCTCATGGTCATTCTGGGGACTTTTCAAGTATTCACTGGAAGGCATCATGGCTTTCTCCACTGCTCCCCTTGCTATAGCTTCAATGCTGGGTATCCTTACCTGCGCTATTGCATTCATTCTCATTATCGTGACTATCATCAAGAGCCTTCTCGGACTCAATGATTCTCCCGACGGTTACCCCACTATCATCTGCCTGATATTCCTTTTCAGCGGACTTCAGCTCTTCAGCACAGGTATCCTCGGTCAGTATCTCTCAAAGACCTACCTTGAGACCAAGAAGCGCCCTGTTTTCATCACAAAGGAAACTGAGGAGATCTACCTCAGCAGAAAGAAAGAAGCAGAAGCTTCTGAAAAAAAGGACTGATAACAGGAGGTGCGGCCTGATTGAATAAGCATATGAAGCTTCTGTTTTCCGCACTCTTCATCATAGTCATAGTCCTTGCTGTCGCCATCACACGTTTCTTTCACGATACGGGAAAGAATACCTACGAAGGCGGCGGACAGTCCGTCATTGCCAAGAAGCTCTCAACCGATGAAAGCGGCAGTTTCCTCTTTCAGGATGTCTCAGGGAAATACGGCCTTGCAGACGCAAGCGAAAGAGTTACCGTCTCACCTGAATGGGACAAGCTCACATTCACCGGAACAGGGCTCTGTATTGCGGAAAGACAGATCAAAGGCAACAAACTCCTCGGCTGCATAGACTATGAAGGCAATGCAGTCGTACCTTTCATATATGATACTATAGTGCACCGCTCAGTCAACGGTTTCGGTTTCTATACCGCATCCGCCCATTCAGACGGTTCATGCGTTATATATAATGATGATCTCACACCTGCTTTCACAAGATCATGGAACAGCTTCACCGAAGAAGACAATGAGATCACTCTTACTACCGACAAAGGTTCCTATATCTATTCTGTAAGCCCGAAAGGATTCGCTCTCAAAAATGCTGTGGTGCACGGCAAGGCGGATACATCGGAGTACAAGATCGATATCACAAGCAAGCTGCTGCTCTCGAAGCTCAGCGTTTCCATGCTGGAAGTAATGTCGGAAAATGCAGGCAGATACATCCGCTACGCTTTCTCGGAAGACGAAGCCGACCTTGCGGATATACCTCATCCGGACAATGCGGTATTCACTCCGCTGTTTCCGGACGATCCTCAGCTCGTTTCAAAGCGCCTGAGAAGCATCCCCGATATCTTCCTTTATTCCACCCGTTCAGATGACGATATACCGCATTTTGCAGTCGCCGTCACAGCGGATACCGAGCTCACCTATCACGACGATAACGGCAAGCTCAGCCATATGAATGAAAAATACAAGGCAGTCATTGAGTTCAGCGGCGGCTCGGCAGGCGAACTCAAGGCTGTTTCAGCCGGATTCGAGGCTCTTATGCCCGAATATCCCGCCCCCGAACCGGAGCACCCCTCCATCATCGAACACGCCGACAACGAAAACGGCTATACTTCGGGAGGCACCTCATCAACTGATACCGGTGACAATGCCGCTATCAGCGACAGCACATTATAAAAAGGAGAACAAGAAAATGTCTAAAAAAGTTGCAGTTATCATGGGAAGCGACAGCGATTTCCCTGTTGTTAAATCAGCTCTCACAGAGCTTAAAAAGTACGGCGTTGAATTTGAATGCCGTGTAATGAGCGCTCACAGAACTCCCGCAGAGGCCTGCGAATTCGCTTCAAACGCAAGAGCAAACGGCTTCGGCGCTATCATCTGTGCAGCAGGTATGGCTG
>OCTW013427151.1_pt1 | contig 13197 bp, 8 predicted proteins | sample 1539671 | NCBI WGS metagenome assembly OCTW01 (sample SAMN02144230, study PRJEB22623) | gut metagenome | biome: sheep rumen | host: Ovis aries | place: New Zealand | reverse complement strand
GCGAAAAGGGGACGGTTCTGCATCATCTCATTCACCTGGCCGGTGATACGGGCGCGGACAGCCTCGTCGGTGGGATTGCAGAGCACGGTGTCGATCATGTCGACAATCACCTGCATGTCGCCCTCTTTCAGGCCACGGGTGGTGATAGCGGGTGTTCCGACGCGCAGACCACTGGTCTTGAAAGCGCTGCGACTGTCGAAAGGAACCATGTTCTTGTTGACAGTGATGTCGGCTGCCACCAAGGCGTTCTCGGCTTCCTTACCGGTCAGTTCGGGGAACTTGGTGCGGAGGTCGATGAGCATGAGGTGGTTGTCGGTGCCGCCACTGATGACTTTGTAGCCCTTGTTGACAAAAGCTTCGCACATCACCTTGGCGTTCTTCATCACCTGCTGAATATACTGGTCATAGCTGTCGGTGAGGGCCTCGCCGAGAGCCACAGCCTTGGCGGCGATGACATGCTCCAGAGGGCCACCCTGGGTGCCGGGGAACACGGCGCTGTCCAGCAGGGCGCTCATCTTCTTGATCTCACCCTTCGGGGTCTTCTTGCCCCAAGGATTGTCAAAGTCCTGACCCATCAGAATCATGCCGCCGCGGGGTCCGCGGAGGGTCTTGTGGGTAGTGGTGGTGACGATGTGGCAGTACTTCACGGCATTGTTCAAGTAACCTTTGGCGATGAGGCCGGAGGGATGGCTGATGTCGCCCATGAGGATGGCGCCGATTTTGTCGGCGATGGCGCGCATACGCTCCCAGTCCCAGTCGCGGCTATAGGCCGAGCCTCCACCAATGATGAGCTTGGGACGGAACTCGAGGGCTTTCTTCTCCATGCCCTCGTAGTCGACGGTGCCGGTCTCTTCCTTCACCTGGTAGCCGACCACCTTATACATAATGCCCGAGAAGTTGACGGGGCTGCCGTGGCTGAGGTGGCCGCCGTGGTTGAGATCCATACCCATGAAAGTGTCGCCGGCGTTGAGGCAGGCCAGGAACACGGCCATGTTGGCCTGTGCGCCGCTGTGGGGCTGCACATTGGCCCAGCAGGCACCGTAGAGCTGCTTGGCGCGCTCGATGGCGATGGTCTCGCTCTGGTCGACAATCTGGCAGCCGCCATAGTAGCGTTTGCCGGGGTAGCCTTCGGCGTATTTGTTGGTCATCACAGATCCCATGGCTTCCATAACCTGATCGCTCACGAAGTTTTCGGATGCGATAAGCTCGATGCCTTTGGTCTGGCGTTCTCTTTCTTTCTGAATGAGATCGAAAATTGCGGTATCTCTTTGCATATCAATTATATGTTTGATTAATGAATTATTTTTACGATTCTGCAAATATACGCATTTATTCTTATATAAACAAAATTCGGCTTCCGAAAAACGGAAAAGTGCCTCCGGCTCCGCTCGGCACACGACCATTGAGCCGTGGTTGCGGAGCAGTTTAACACATGGATGACGAGGATATGAGAACCAACCGGCGGACATTTGCCACCAAAGGAGCGAGGGAAGAGCGGGCGGAAAAGAAAAAAATGAATATGTCGGATTTTTGGTGTACTTTTGCAGAAAAATTATTGGTTACTACATGATGAGGAAATTCTTTATACTGCTTTGTGCAGCAGGGATACTGGGCATGTGCACCGCCCAGGGGCAGGTGCGCGGAATGAAGCGGTCGGCCCGCAAGGGGCAGCATGCGGCCGCACAGATGAGACGTGTGAGCCCCCGGATGGCGACAACCTGGATTGATGCCAAAATGAAGGATATGACACTGCAGCAGAAAGTGGCGCAGCTGATGGTAATACGCGTGCCGCTGGACTTGGAAGGCGAGCGTCAGCAGGATTTCGAGCAGCTGCTGGAAGAGACCGAGGTGGGCGGAGTGTGTTTCTTTGTGGGCACGGCCGCAAAGACTCTGCCCCTGATAAGGCGTTTCCAGTCGTTGAGCCGTGTGCCGCTGCTGGTGTGCATCGACGCGGAATGGGGGCTGGGGATGCGGCTGAAGGACTGCTACGCATTCCCGATGAACGCCGACTGGGGCCGGCTGCCCCGCGAGATGGACACGCTGGTGTACGACATGGGGCGCGAAATCGGGGCCCAATGCCGCAAGATGGGCATCCACGTCAATTTCGCCCCGGTGGTGGACGTGAACAGCAACCCCCGAAACCCGGTAATCGGGCCGCGCTCGTTCAGCGCCGACCCCCGGCGGGTGGCCGAGCTGGGCATACAATATATGAAAGGGCTGCAGAGCCAGGGGGTGATGGCTGTGGCCAAGCACTACCCCGGCCACGGGGACACGGAGACGGACAGCCATCTGGACCTGCCCGTCATCAACCACACGCGGTCGTATATGGACACGGTGGACCTCTACCCGTTCCGCCGCCTGATAGAAGAGGGGGTGGAGGGTGTGATGACCGCCCACCTGCAGGTGAACGCCTATGAGAGCGAGCGGAACCGCCCTTCGTCGCTGTCGAGCCACTTGGTGAGCGAGCTGCTGCGCGACGAGCTGCATTTCGAGGGGATGGTGATTACTGACGGACTGGACATGAAGGGGGTGACCAAGTATTTTAAGGACGGGCAGGAGTCGCTGGCAGCCCTGCTGGCCGGGAGCGACATATTGCTGCTTCCGCCTGATGTGCCCAAGGCCATCAGCACGATTTGCCAAGCCGCCGAAGGGGACCCTGATTTGCAACAACTCATCGACATGCGGTGCCGCAGGGTGCTGCGCTGCAAGTATTACCACGGATGCGCCGACCTACAGCCCGACCGCTGGCAGCTGCCGGACAGGCAGGACAGTCTGCGCTGCGACTCGATTGTGAGGGCTTTGCAGATTGCCACCGGGACCAGCATCGACAGCTTGGTGAACAACGGCATTGCCAATGGGGCTTATCCGGGCTGCCAAGTGCTGGCCATGCAGAACGGCCGGCTGGTGTTCCGCAAAGCCTATGGACACTTGACCTACGACAGCAACGCCCCGGCAGTGACCATGAACACAATATACGACATCGCGTCAGTGACGAAGATGGTGTCCACCACGCTGGCTGTGATGAAACTGGTCGAGACGGGCAGGGTGAGGCTGAACGATCCCCTGAGCCGCTACCTGCCTTATCTGAAGCACACCGACAAGGACAAGATAACCATACTGCAGGCCTTAAGCCACATGGGAAGGCTGAAGGCTTTTGACGCCTACTGGCGGAAAGCCCAAAAGGCCGAAGACCCGCTGGCCAGCGTGATTGAGCAGGTGACGGCCACTCCGGTGCTCGCCAAGACGGAATATGTCTACAGCGACCTGGGGTTCATTCTGCTGGGGCAGCTGGTGCAGCAGGTGTCGGGCCAGCGGCTGGACATCTTTGTCGAGCGCCACTTCTACAGCCCTATGGGATTGAAACACACCCACTATAACCCCACTGAACACGGCATAGACACAAACCTGATTGCCCCCACCGAGAGGGACGAGCACTATCGCCACTGCCTGGTGCGCGGGGTGGTACACGACGAGAACGCCTATGCGATGGGCGGAGTTTCGGGCCACGCGGGTGTCTTCAGCACGGCCGACGAGTTGGCCAAAATCTTGCAGATGCTGCTGGACGGCGGTGTGTATGAGGGGAAGCGTTATCTGCGCCAGGAAACTATCGACATGTTCAACCAGCGGCATTTTGCCATGCAGGGATGCCGCCGGGGGCTGGGGTTCGACAAGCCGCTGATCCACGGCGTGGGGGGGAGCTGCTGCGACGAGGCTTCGCAGAGCAGCTATGGCCACACGGGGTTCACCGGCACCATGGTGTGGGTTGACCCGGAGTGCGGCATGGTGTTCGTGTTCCTCTCCAACCGGGTATGTCCCAACGCACACCCCAACAAACTGGCACAAATGAATATCCGCACGAATGTGCAGAGCGAGCTGTACAAAGCGCTGAAGAAGCAGGCATACACCTCAACGACTGCCCAGTTCGGCAACAGGTGATTGCGGACCGGAAACAGATAGGGCGCAGCCACAACGGCCGCGCCCTTTTTTCATGCCCTGCAGTCTGAGCCGACTCACTTCATGCCGCGGGCGGCCTTGATTTGCTCATAAGCCTCGTTGATTTCGCGGAACTGGGCCTCGGCATTTTTCTTCACCTCTTCGCCCATAGACTCTACCTTGTCGGGGTGGTACTTCATGGCCAGCCGGCGGTATGCCTTTTTGACCTCCTCGTCGGTAGCGGTGCTTTCAAGCCCAAGTACCTTGTAGGGGTCGCGCTGGTATGTCCTCGATGAAGAAGAGCCGGAATAGGAGCGCGAGCCACCTGAATAGCCATAACTGCCATACTGCGAACCTCCATTATTATAACGTGAGGAAACATGGCGGGTAAAGATAGAAACATAGTCGCCCGAGTTAATCCCCAGCCGATTGGCAATGACGCGGAGAGTGGTGTTCTCGGCCTGAGTGAAACTGCCGTCGGCCACAGCCAGTCCAAACAAGAAGTCGACCATGTGGTAGCGGGTGGTGTAGTCGGTGTTCTGTTTTATCTGAATACATACCGCATCCAAGTCGATGTAGGTTTCAGGCTTGACCAAGTCACGCAACATGGCGAGGAGGTTTTTGCCCTTCACCTCGCCATAGTTTTTATGCAGGAACTGCTTGACATAATCCAACTCCGAGCGACGCACCTCGCCGTCCGACTTCATGACCGAAGCTATCAACACCAGCAGAGCCACGTCGACGTCGTCTTGGGTGCCCGTATTACGATAGCTGCCACGATGGCTTGACTTCGGAGTGCCGTTGTTCATGTAATATTCTCCGGAGCCAAGACGATTGGACTCTTGGCCCAAGCCTTCAATCACACGGCCAAAAAAGTAGCCCAGCAAAACCCCGATAGGGCCGCCACTGGCCCAGCCAAGACCGGTGAGTATCCATTTGAAAATGCTCATAAATATTTGCTTAATTGATTGGTATGAGATTATTCACTCGTTATTTTCACTATGTAGCCTTCGTCGGGGTGGTCGCTGTCCGTGTCGGCCGCGTTGATGACAATCTGTTTTTCGGCCACGCCCAACTCGGCGAGATGATGGCGCAGTATCTTGTTGCGACGCTCGTGGTTCTCAGCCTCGCGCTTTTTGGGTTCGGGGCGGGAAACCAGCGTGAAGTTCAAGGTCACGGTCTCGTCTATCTTGGCCAGCTCGGCCACCTTGTCAATCTGATAGAACTGCTGTGAGGTGAAGTCATGCTCGTCGGCATCCACGGCGATGAACACATTGCCGTCCTTGTCGAGACTGAGACTGTCCGAGCTGGTGACGGGCGATGTCACCACCTTGACAATCAAATTGCCGAGCGTTTTCCACACCAACTTCATGTAGTTGAACTTGGGACTGTCGATGTTGCCGCTCACCGGGACGGGAAGAATGACCTTCTGGTCCTTGTCTTTCAGGATGTACAGCGCTGCCCGTATCGGAAGATGGAGCTGAGGTTTCACGTCGGGACGTTTGTCGCCGAGCGTGGGTTTAAATATGTCGATTTTGTTGTCGCCTTTGAGTTGGCTGTTCCTGATAGTGTTGAGACTCGTGAAACTGAAGACACCGTCGCTGAAAGGCATGCCGAAATAGGCCACCATGTATGGGCTGAGGTCGGTGAGGTGAAGATTCTTGATGTTGAGGAGCAGACGCTGGTTGAGTTTCCAGTCGGATATGTTGCCTTGCCAGTCGACAATGGCTTTGCCGCCATTGGGCAGGGAGGCTAATAGGCGGGCATTGTTGTTGCCCGCCGTGGTGAGGTTCTCGGCATTGAGTTTGATTCCGGTCACGGCAAACTCGAATTCGTCGGGCAACGTATGGTCGGCAAAGGTGATGTCGGCATCCTTTATGCTTAACGACCCGACACGCAGACGCAATGGGGCAGGCGTGGCGTTGCCACCGTCTAAGGCCGAATCGGGCACAGCGGCCGAATCGGACGGGGATTGTGGCGACTGCCTGGCAAGCAGGCGGGTCAAAGTGTTGCTGCTGTCGGGGAAAAGCTCATATTTCAATTTCAGCCCATCCAGATTGACACTGTTGATGTTGTAGATGTTTTTCCCCGGTGTTACCTGTTCGGCATCGATGCCGAAATGGCGAAGAGCCACTATCTTGCCGAGTTCACGGTCGCGCAGTTCGACATCGTCTACGCGAGCCTTGACTTTCAAGTTCATATTCATCAGGCTGTCCAGAATACCAGTGGCAGAGGCGGAGATTGCTAAATGGCCGCCGAGGCGGTCGATATGAGCCACGTCGACTACGTATGGGCGCACCTGGTCGAGCGCGAAGCCTTCCAGCTCCACCGCCACGTCAAAAACGTTGGTGGCTGTGTTCATGGCTGCCCGCACACTGAGACGGCCCCCGTCGTCGAAAGTCAGAGCCAATCCGGCATCGGTGTTCTCGCTGCCACCGATGGTAAAGTCTGGCACGGCCAGGTTTAAATCATTCATGCCCCAACGGTTCTGCCGCTGCACATCGGTGTAGCCAAGCTTGCCCCGGACAATCTTCATGTCGTGGAGACTCACCACCCAACTGCTCGGAACGGTGTCTTCCTCGTCCTCTGCACGAGTTGTGTCCTGCTGAAAGTGGTCTATGATGCTGGTGAAATTGAAGCGGTCGCCATCGTGCAGCACCTCCACATCAAGCCCGGAAAGCGTGAGGTCGCGCACATACACCGTCTTGCCCAGCAGCCGGAGCAAACTAACGCCCACATCCAAAGTGTCGAAACCGGCAAAGGATTTGATGCCGTCGTCTTCATAGACGGTCAACCCTTTTACCGACACCCGTCCGGTGAAGAGGTTTACACCCACACCGTCGACATTCACCTTTCTGCCCAGCAGCTCTTCGCCGTGGTCGTTCAGATAATGGCGGGCGGCACAGCCGCCAAACAGCGACCCGCACACCAAAATCAACAACAGGAGTGCCACCAACGACGCCAAGACGATTTTTGCAATATTTAAAGCCTTTTTCATAGAAGGTTGTATCTCTACTATTTGATATAAAATATTTTATTACAACGATGTACGCTCGTTCCTAATATCGATTTTCTGATTGGTCAAGAGTGCAAAGATACGAAAAAAAAATGATTATCCGCAATTGCCATCCAAGATGCCTTAACAACAATATAATTCAACAACACCAGACATCGGGGAACGCTGTCGGAAACGATAAGGAACAGCCGTTATTGGGGTTTTGGGATGACGCGATGTAAGAGAGAAACTGTGGTTTGTCAAAATTTACATCGAAAAAAACGCATAACTTCAAAAAAAAACGTACCTTTGCAAAAATGACTAACCTGTTGCAGATGTCAGTCATAATCACATAAACAGCTAAAGAACAACAAGAAACAATACATTAAAAAGAATGAATCAAACAATGAAGACCGCCACAACCACCAATCGCCCCCTTGTACGCACAATTATCCTTGACGCAGTCATTCTCACTGTGGGGTGTCTCGTGCCCACCCTCTCCCATCTTACGTCCCTCCCACTCTACCGCTACAACCCCATGCTGGTGATGCTCGTAGTCAGTTTGCTGCTTTCGCCTCACCGCTTTAATACTTTCCTGCTGGCGGTGCTTCTTCCTTTTGTGTCCATGATTGCTGTGGGTATGCCAGACCCGCTCAAAGCCGTCTGCATCGCCGCGCAATTGCTTACTACCGTAAGCGTATTCACCTTTGCCGAACGCAACTGGCCCTTGGTAAGCCAACCTGACATGCAATTTATAATCCTCTTGACCAGCATGCATATCGGCACTGCGGTCTACTACCTCCTGAAATGGCTCCTGTTTAACCCTACTGAACTTATGACTACCCCCTTTCTCACCCAAGTCATTGTCATGTCGGCGACATCCTTGGTTTTCGGTCTTGTCAAAATATTCCAATACCCATATAACGAATATACCGAATGAATAATCATTCCTGCACTATGAGATCCTTTGCCACAGTCCTGTTGTTCATCCTCTTGTCAAACCTGTTGTCGGCACAAAACCCCACGCCGGACAACACCAGCAAGACGGCTGACCACTATTTCTCGGTAAGCAGCGATACACGCGTACGATTTGCCCCGGGCAACCTGCAGTACCAACCCTCAACAAAGATGTGGCGTTTCGCCCCGTCGCAAATAGAAACTTTAGGCTGGAAAGAGAGTTATTCATATCCGCGCTATAGGGGATGGATTGACCTCTTTGGCTGGGGGACCGCTCTCACGCCAACCAACTACTCTGACAACAGCCAAGAATACAACTTTGTTGACTGGGGACTCTTCTGTGGACTCCCGACCGGCGACGGCAAACAGTGGCGCACCCTCAGCCTGTCTGAATGGACCTACCTCCTCAGCCAACGGCCCAAGGCCCGCAGGCTCTATGCTTTGGCTTACGTTTGCGGCCAATATGGCCTCATCCTCCTTCCCGACAACTGGCAGCGGCCCAAAGGCATACCTATGCGCACCGGCCCCAAGGAAGAAGGCACCAACATATACAACGCCACCCGATGGCAGACGCTTGAAGCCGCCGGAGCGGTCTTTCTGCCAGCATCTGTCCGCCGCATAGGCACTCTGGTGCAAGGTTCGGCCTCGGCATGCCACTACTGGATATCGTCACCAAATCCCGATACCCCAACCGAGGCACTCTATCTGTTAGTCAACCCCTACCTGCCACAGATTAAATCAGCCCCTAAATCACATGGACTTTCCGTCCGTCTGGTGCAAAACTACTGATGTCATGACTACCAACATCGCCATCATCCTCGCCGGAGGCACCGGCTCCCGCATGGGAACCGACATGCCCAAGCAGTTTCTCCCACTCAAAGGCAAAAGCGTCATTGAACACACTATCCAAGCATTCGACAATGCCCCTGCAATACATGAAATTGCCGTTGTTGTCCACCCTGAATGGGAAGCCCACATGCAGCATATTGCTGAACAGAACCGCTGGGGAAAACTGACCCATATACTCCAAGGCGGTAGCGAGCGGTATCTCTCCTCCCTTAACGCCATTGCCGCATACCTTGACTATGATGACGACACCAACCTCATCCTCCATGATGCCGCCCGCCCGTGGGTGTCGCAGGACATAATTCAGCGAGTGACAGATGCCCTGCAACAGCATCCTGCTGTCGGGGTCGCCATCCCCTCCACCGACACGGTTTGGGAAGTGCGGCAAGATTTTTCTCCAAACCTTTCAACATTCATCGCACGCATTCCGGACCGGGCCACCATGTGGCGCGCCCAGACTCCCCAAGCCTTCCGTCTGCCTATTATACGCGATGCCTACCAACGGGCACTCCAAGACCCATCATTTCGAGCCACCGACGACTGCGGCGTGGTCCGCCGGTATATGCCCGAAATCAAAATCCACGTAATCCCCGGAGAAGAACAAAACCGCAAAATCACCTTCCCCGAAGACCTGTTGCTATAGACAATAATACATCAATCAAAAAGAACCAATATGAAAAAACTACTACTGGGTTTCCTGCTCACATGGCTCTCCTGGGCGGTTTTCTGCCAAGAGCATACAACAATGGGAAGGGATTTTTGGATTTCTTACCTGTATTTTACCTACGACTACTATGCGCCACAATATACTGTTACGCTGCATGCTTTTGCTTCCGGGCCTCGCCCTTGCACCGTAACTGTCACTAACCCTAATACATCTTGGACAACCTCTTTCAATATCACACCAGGGCTGGTCACTAATATTAGTATCCCGTTTAACGAAGGGTGCACATCGTCGTCAGGTAGCATAACCCCTACCGCACTACATGTTACAGCTACCGATAGCATTTCGCTATATTTAATAATGCTTGGTCACAATAATCTTGACATCACTAACGCTCTGCCAACAAACCTTCTGGGTTCCGACTATATGGTTCAGTGCTATCCATCCAAGTCCAGCACTGACTATCGCAGCGAAATAGTCATCGTTGCAACAGAGGACAGTACTGTTGTCGATTTTACGGTAACGGCACCTACCATGAACGGTTTCGCCGCCGGAACAAATCATACGATAACTCTCCAAAAAGGAGACGCTTATCAGATTAGGGGGGCCACAAATGTAAGTGAAGCCGATTTGACAGGGACTACCATTCATGCCCGTGATTGCAAAAAAATTGCTGTCCATGCTGGACATTTCTGTGCTTATGTTCCTAATAATGCAAGCACATGTGACCACATCTTTGACCAATGCCTGCCTACCAACTATTGGGGAAAAAAATTTATAGTTGCCGGGACGGGTACTCTATTTGACGACAGAATAAGAGTGATGCCTCTACAGAATAATTGTCAGATTAATAAAAACCACGAATACGTTGCGACAATACAGGCAGGACAAATATACGACTTTGCCCTATCCACAAATGATAGACTGGCTTATATTGAAACATCCGTTCCCTCTTGTGTATACCTCTTTATGGGAAGTGCTGGGACACAGAATGGCGACCCAAGCATGGTGGTCATCAACCCCGTAGACCAAAATGTACATCAAATAACATTTGCAACTTATTCTACCAGCTATACAAACACTCATTTCCTAAATATTGTCGCCCCCGCTAACGAGTTTAACCAACTTCGGCTTGACGGAAACCCAGTCAATTCGACACCTATCTCCGTCAACAATGATTTCCGAACAGCCAAGATCCAACTTTCCCAAGGCTCTCACACCTTATCTACCCCAGCTTCTGGAGGCTTCCAAGCCTATGCCTATGGGATTGGCTATCACGAAAGCTATGCTTACTCCGTTGGGTCATCCTTGAATGTTGTTCATTCCTCTACTCTGACAATTAACGATGTAAACGTGTCCGATAATGACACCATATACCTCTGCCAAGGCGACACATTGAATGCCGCAACGCAAGTAGACAACCTCAACCATCCATGCGATTGGACATTCGACAATAGACCCTATGGTTATTTAGACACCTTGAATATTGTTATGAACGACACTGGCCACTTTCAAATAAAGAGCCATTCGGAAGACACCATCTATGATGCTTGTGATACATTTTCTTATGTTTACAACTTTACAGCCACTATTATTGTAGTACCCACATATATAACCCAAAAACATGACACAATTACTGCTGCACAACTTCCCTGGGACTTTCATGGTCTTTACTATGATTCGGTGTCAAACGACACTATCCGCCTGAGAACTCAATACAATTGCGACAGCTTAATTATATACTCTTTAACGCTCTACGAAGACACTATCTATACCGATCTTTACGACACAATCTGCGTGGGTACATCATATTTCAGAAACGGCTTCCATATTGATTCTACCGAAACAGCTCTGGTGGGGGAAGTCATCTACACCCGAAGAGAATCTAACCATGTTACATTTCTCCACCTATACCAGAGTGACTCCCCTCAAGTGACCATAGCTTATAATTACTATGGCGATAGTTGCTACTCAATGACTGCCGTCACAGATGCCGATTTGATAGTCTGGACAGCAACTCCACCAGACTCTTCCCTGTACGGACAGGAACGGCAAGCAACAATTACAGTATGCCCTCGCATACCCACAGAATACCAAGTGACTGTCGGATACTCGTCTATTCCTAACTGTACGACACAAAAAAGCGTTTCTCTGGACAACCGAATCAAATATCCTGAGGGATACTTATGGGTACCCAACGTTTTCACACCCGAGGAGGCGACAAACAATCGCTTCAAAGCTATCGGAATTGGCATAAAGGAATTCGAGATTTACATCTTCCATCGATGGGGAAATATAGCTTTTCACAGCACAGATATCAATGAGGCCTGGGATGGCACCACAAAGATGGGTAAATGCCCCTCTGCCACTTACACCTATCTCATCTACTACACAACAGTTTATAGTCCTAATATGCGGAATAAAGTCTCAGGCACTGTTACGCTTATCCGATAACACCCTGAACAATATAACATAAGCACATAAGATGAAAACGATACTTTACATAATCTGTTACATCATTTATCCTTTCTCATTCTTATTCAAAAGAAAAAAGAATCGGTATGCCTTTGGAAGTTTCAGAAAGTCTTTCAACGACAACTCAAAATACCTTTTCATCTATGCTTCCCAGCATTGCAAGGATATCGATGTCGCATGGATAACACAAAGCCGCCAAACCGCCAACTTAGTGAGAAACTTGGGTCTGCAAGCCTACACAGTGACATCACTAAAAGGAGCATGGCACGCTCTGACATCTAAATATTGGTTTTATAATGCATACACTTCAGACATTATGCACTGCTTGTCTGGAGGTGCAGTATGTATAAATCTTTGGCACGGCGTAGGAATAAAACGTATTGAGTATAACATAAACTCTGGCCCTATTGCTCAACGATATAACAGGAAGAGTTTCAGGGAGGTGTTTTTCCATCCTGAGTCTTTCCGCAAGCCAAACTACATTGTTTCCTCTACAGATTTCCAAAACGAGTTTTTCTCCTCGTCCTTCCGTGTCCCTATAAATAGATGTCTCATGGTCGGCTATCCCCGAAACATCATTCTGAACATGGACGAACACCAGCGGCAGGAATTTATCAAGCAGTACGAACCACCAGCAACCGCCGAATTAATCAACAAACTGAAGAACTATAACCGTGTGCTGGTATATATGCCCACCTGGCGCGATTCTCAACTCACACTGTTCACAGAGAGTATGGATTTGAGCAAACTGAATGAAGTCCTGGCAGAGCACAACGAACTGATGATCATGAAGCCCCATGCCAATGTCATCACTTCTATGCCTCAGACTTCATACTCTAATATCTTCTTTTTTGACGGGAAAATGGACATCTATCCTGTTTTGCCCTACACCCATACCCTAATTACCGACTACTCCTCCATCCTATATGATTACATCTTGCTTCCTGGCAAAGACGTCATTCTCTACAACTACGACTATGAAGAATACAATGCGGAAAGAGCATTCTTCTTCCCTTATGAAGAAAATGTTATAGGTAAACGAGTCTATTCTTTTGACCAACTAATAGAATGCATCAACCGCCACAACTATCATCTGGCAGAAGAAGAGCGCATAAGGCTTGTTGAAAAATTTTGGGGCAAAACCACTCGCCTAAACTCTTGCCAGTTGATAATAGACCATTGCCAGAACTTGCAATAATTCTCCAGGCACCTCACAACTTAACTCTATCACCCTTTCAATTCAACCAATGGCGGGGGTTGAGGGGATCTCTTCCACACCAGAGTTGGAAGCTGAATTGCGAGGTAGGTTCTTCGCCTTGGTACACGG
>OCTW011603242.1_pt1 | contig 13198 bp, 12 predicted proteins | sample 1539671 | NCBI WGS metagenome assembly OCTW01 (sample SAMN02144230, study PRJEB22623) | gut metagenome | biome: sheep rumen | host: Ovis aries | place: New Zealand | reverse complement strand
TCGGGCATCAGCGAGTCGCTCATCCTGATGACGGCAATCATCGGGAAGGCATCGTCCACAACCGAAACCGAATAGCTCAGCGTGTCCGAAACCGTGCGATTGTTGCTGACACAGAAACCGTATGAAAACGAACCCATTGCACGCACCGACGTCTTCACACGTCCATTGCCGTTCGGCGCCAAGTCGTGCGCACTGTTATCAGTAAAGAAATGCAGCGTGTCTGCATCCGACGTCTGGAAAGCCCACTCGATGCGCGTCCCCTTCGGCAACGTGATGTCGCCTTCGTTGGCAAGCGTTTCGGGCTCTTTCCCCGTATAGGCAGGGTAGGAGAGAAGTGCCTGAAAATAAGCCACCGTAGGGCGCGCCAAAACCTCAAGGCTGTAGACTCGCGACGTTACGCCGACCGCGCTGAACAGGAAATCGTGCGAACGCTGCAGGTTTTTGAATGTATAACTATAGTGGACATTGTCAAGCTTTTGCATACGATAGTTTACGCCGTCGACAACGATGGCAACCTCGTTTGGCACCTCCTCACCCTCAACCGAGACCCGAACAGTGAAATCTTCCTGTTGGGAAGCCGACAAACTATTGTTTTCCAACACAAAGGCGAACGGCGCCGGACGCTCGTAATAGGTCGAATGATTGATGATGCGTCTGGAAGGTTCCGTTATCACAGTCGGAGCAATAATTAACGCCACAACAATGATTGCCAGAGGAATAGCGGCATATTTTACATACTTTACGTTTTTCCGCAGGTCGATAGCTTTGAGGAACGGCACCGGCGACAGCTGCGCAGTCTTCTGCTCGATTGAAGCTGCCAGAAGCTCATTTCCCGTTGCTTCGCCCATCTGCTGCAACTGCAACAGATTGAGCAATTTATCGCTGACATCTGGAAAATGTTTGCCTATAATAAATGCCGCCTGCTCATAGGAAATGCGATTGCCGAGCCGCATCATTTTCAATAACGGCGATACAACATAAAAGCCGACGACGGTGGCCAGCGACGCAATAAAAGCCCAAAACAATGCCGTTCGCACTCCAGTACCAAACCACCCAAAATGCTCAAGCAAAACCATCACTATATATAGCGTCAGCAATATGGCGACGGACAGCAGCAATCCCTTTAGCAGCCTGTTCTTGTAGTACTTACGGATGAAGGCATCCAGTTTTTCGATTATATTGTTTCCAGAATACACGAAATTCAAATTTGATATAGAATAACGTCATACATTCTATTTTATTGTAGACAAGCCAGCTATTAATTACATATAGATTCCACTCTAAAAATCTCGCGATGACCCCCTTCGAAATGTTAAAATCACACATCATTTTAACATTTCATTTTAACATTTATATCTCGCTGATTGTCAAGGGTTAATTTTGCAACCGCTTGGAAAAATTCCACACAACGCCTGATTTTGACCTGTATAAAACCCTGACGCAAGGGCTATTAAAGCCCACTGGCGTAGGGTTTGGAAAGGCTTTGGATGGGCTTTGAGTGAACTTTGGTAGGTATTTGGTACCTGCAAAACAGCGAGTTGGCACATCGAAAAATTGGCCAAAAACCGCATCCGAAATGTTAAAATTTAACATTTCCCCTTGCCTAATCAGTCTATCCACGCGCGCGTCCAACGAATTTCGCCCACCTCACGGACAGGAGAATTTTTGTACTTTATTTTTTGGATTACTAATGACAATTATGCCATCAAACACATAATAAGCAAACCCCTTTTGCGTTATAAAGCTATGAAAACTATGAGCAAAGTCGTATTTATATCCGGAGCCTCGTCGGGCTTTGGCAAGGCAACAGCAGAACTTCTGGCATCGAAAGGCTACATCGTCTACGGTACCAGCCGCAAAAGCATAACGCACAGCCAAATCCATTACTTGTATATGGATTTGCAGGAGCGCGAATCTGTCAGAAAAGCCATCGAACGCATTGTAGAAGAACAGGGTAGGATAGACGTGGCGATCAACAATGCCGGAATGGGGATAGGGGGGTCGTTGGAATTGGCCACCGACGAAGAGATTGACATACAGATGGATACCAATTTCCGCGGCTGCGTGAGCGTGTGCCAGCACGTGCTGCCCGTGATGCGGAAGCAGGGCGGCGGCCAAATCATCAACCTGAGCTCCATTGGCGGCATTATGGGTCTGCCGTACCAGGGCTATTACTCAGCCTCTAAGTTCGCCATCGAGGGCTTCACCGAGGCGCTGGCGGCCGAAGTCCGCGGCTTTGGCATAAAAGTGTCGATGGTCGAGCCCGGCGATTTCGCCACCAATTTCACGGCCCGGCGCAAGATATCGGAGGCGACGCAGAAAAGTGCCGCCTACGGCGACAGTTTTGCCCGCAGCCTGTCGCTCATCGAGAAAGAGGAGAACGGCGGCCTGAGGCCCGAAAAACTGGCCAAAACGATCGAGAAAATCATCCGCAGCCGACGCCCGCGCCTGCGCTACGTCGTCGCCAACCTCGAGCAGAAGCTTTCAGTCCTCCTGAAGCGCATCATCCCCGGCAACTGGATGGTGTCGATTTTGAGAAACTATTATAAGGTTTAACTATTAATAATCAGCGAAATGAACAACCACGGCAAAGACATCTGCAAACAATTGAAGGAAATCCGCAAGCAGATAGCATCCGAGAACGACATCCCTCTCGAGGAACACGAGTGCCACTACGACGGCCCGTGCAAGGGCACCTGCCCGCGCTGCGACGCCGAGCTGCAATATCTTGAAACAGAACTTGGCCGCCGCGGCAAGTTGAGCAAGGCCGCCATTGTGGCCGGCGTGACCCTGAGCCTTGCCGCCAGCGCCTGCACCACGGAAGGCGACCCACTGCCCGACCCGCTTATGGGCGATGTCTACTACCCCGAAGACACCACGCAATGCCCGAACGACACGACAGCAACATCAAGCGAAGAAACATTAAGGTTTATAATGAATGAAGAAAGAAGAGTCTCAATTTGAAACTCTTCTTTCTCAAATCCATATTTCTATTGTAGTCATATCTCCTTGCCGAACACGGCGCGTTTCATCAGCTCTTCGGTCTGGTAGGTGGTGCCCCAAATCTTCTCGGCCTCGTTACCGATAATCTGGGGGTTGGTATAGGCCCAAACTACATTGTTTTTGATGGCGTTGCGGTTCATCTCGGCATAGTAGATGGAGTGCACGCCGCGCTTCTGCCAGTCGGGATGCACACCGTTGAGCAGCAGGTCGATAGTGTCATATTTGCGCAGGGCGCGCAGCAGGTGGTACCATCCGAAGGGGAAAAGGCGTCCGTTGGCCTTCTGATAGGCTTCGGTGAGGCTGGGAATGCTCAGGCCAAAAGCCACCAAGTTGTCGTCCTGATCGACGACGAAATTGACGAAATCGAGGTTCACGAAGGGAAAATACTCCTTGATATAGACCTCGATTTCCTTCTCGGTCATCGGCACAAAGTCGTACAGATCCTTAAAGGCATCGTTCAGCGTGTGGAAGAATTTGCGCGCGTAGGGGTATACCTCGCTGCGTTTCTTGAACTTGAGGAGTTTAAGGTTATATCGTTCCAGAATGAGCTGGTTGATGCGCGCCACCTTGTCGGGAATCGGCTGGCTGGCCGGCATCTTGTACTGCTGCCAGCGGCAGAGCTCCTTGCAGCCAAGGCGCTCAATAAAGTCGATATAGTACTTCGGATTGTAGAGCGTGCTGAGATTCTGGCGGGCATCGAAACCCTCTATGACCCAGCATTCCTTGTCCATATCCGTAAATCCGAACGGGCCTTCGATCTCGGTCATCCCTTTGCTGCGACCATACTCCACCACCTTGTCGAACAGTGCCTTGCAGACATCGAAATCCTCGACGAAATCGAACCATCCGAAGCGGACGGCCTTCTTGTTCCAATGCTCGTTGACTGTGTGGTTGATGATGGCAGCCACGCGGCCCACAACCTTGCCGTCGACGGTGGCCAGGTACATCTGCAGGTCGCTATGCTCCAGCGACGGGTTCTTGTCCGTCAGCAAAGCGCGTTCGTCGCGGTTCAGGGGTGGCACGTATGTCGGCACGCCTTTGAAAAGTTTGTTGGGAAAAGCTATGAACCTGTTAAGGTCTCGACGACCTTTAACTTCACTGATAACGATATTGTTCATATCCTTTTTTTAAAACATTACAAAAGTCCAAGTTTCTTGAAACATTTGACCGTCTTGTCGACGGCAAAGTCCACCTGCTCGATGGTGTGCGTTGCCATCCACGCCAGGCGTATCAGCGTATCCTCGGGCGGCACAGCCGGCGAGATGACAGGATTGACGAAAACGCCCTCGTCCAGCAGCATACGCGTGACCATAAAGGTCTTCTCGTTGTCGCGCACATAGAGCGGAATGATGGGCGTTTCGGTGTTGCCAATCTCGAAGCCGGCCTCGCGGAACGACTTGAGGGCATAGTTGGCCACCTTCCACAGGTTCTCCTGGCGCTCCGGCTCGCTGCGCATAACCTCGATGGCGGCGATGACCGAAGCCGTGGCCGACGGCGGGATGCTGGCAGTGAAGATGTAGGGGCGCACATTGTGGCGCATCCAGTTGATGGTGTCCTTGTCGGCAGCGATGAAACCACCGATCGAAGCCAGCGACTTGGAGAAAGTGCCCATAATGAGCTCCGTCTTGTCGAGCAGTCCAAAATGGTCGGTAACGCCGCGTCCTTCGCGTCCGAACACGCCCAAGCCGTGGGCCTCGTCGACCATCAGCGTGGCATCGTATTTGTCGCACAACGCTTGTATTTCAGGCAGTTTAGCCACATCACCCTCCATACTGAACACGCCGTCGGTGACCACCAGCTTGCCAGCCTCGACGGGGCAGCGCTGCAGCACACGCTCCAGGTCGGCCATATCGTTGTGGCGGTATTTCAGCGTCTGGGCAAAGGTGAGGCGCTTGCCCTCGATAATCGACGCGTGATCCATCTCGTCGAAGATGACATAGTCGCCACGCCCGGTGACGCAGGGAATGACACCCGAATTGGCCTGAAAACCAGCCGAGAAAAGCATCACGCCATCCTTGCCGAGAAATTCCGACAGGATATTTTCGAGTTGCTTGTGGATGTCGAGAGTGCCGTTGAGGAAAGGCGAGCCGGCACATCCGGTGCCGTATTTGTCGATGGCGGCCTTGGCAGCCTCCTTAATTTTTGGATGATTGGTGAGTCCTAAATAGCTGTTGGATCCCAGCATCAGCACTTTACGTCCGTTCATAAGGACCTCAGTGTCCTGATCGCTCGAAATCTCCCTGAAATAAGGATAAACCCCCTTGGCTTTAGCCTCTTGGGGAGCAGTGTATCGCGCAAGTTTCTGTTGCAGTGGCTTCATCTAAAAAAATCTCGTTAGTATATACGTTAAAAGTGCAAAATAACAAAAAAAAAACGGATAATGAAGCATTCAAAATGTTAAAAGATTTTGCAATTGCGCCGTCAGGCGGCTCGTTCCAATCCTAAAAATCTGATTTGAAACATCTTGAATATTGAGCATTATTCTAAAAAGAAACAGGTAAAACAGGGCGTCGTCGGGCGTAGTGATGCCTCCTGCGGCCTTGAATCCGACCGTTTTTTTTGAAATTTTCACAAATTCGCGCAGTGCGCAAAGCATAGCGTAGGCCGCTTCGGGAGTGGCACCGACGGCAATTTTGCCCGTCGAAGTCTTGATGAAATCGGCTCCGGCGCGCAACGCCAGCATCGAAGCACCATAGATATTGGACGGCGACTGCAATTCGCCCGTCTCGATAATAACCTTGAGTTTCACCTCGTTGCCGCACACGGCCTTGGCAGCCGCTATCTCGTCCGAAACATACTGCACCTCGCCGTCAAGCAATCGGCCGCGGTTGATGACAAAATCCACCTCGTCGGCACCTTCGCCGACGGCATAGCGAACTTCCTCGATTTTAATGCTTTGCGAGGTCTGCCCTGCCGGAAAACCGCCAGCCACCGAAGCCACGCGCAATGCCGAACCGGCCAATTCGCGCTTGGCAATACCGACAAAGCAGGGATAGACACACACCGACGCAACGCCGACAGGCCCCTGCGGCGACGGGACGGCCAGCCCTCTTGCCGACCGGCAAAACGCCGCCACGCCCGAAGGCGTGTCCGACCCGCTGAGCGTCGTGTTGTCGATGCATCCGAACAGCGTCAGCAGGGCCTTCCTCCGCCCGGCCGCGTCCAGCGAGGCGATTTCGGATTTCACCTGCTCGCATACAGTCTGGAAACCAGATATATCGAAGTCCGAAAAGACGTTATTTCCCATTTTCCGACTGTTTTTTCATCGATTTGTTGAACGTCTCGTTGGCAAAAGGCAGGATGCGGTGCGTCTTGCGATAGTCCGACGACAGGAACTTCAGCAGCAAATGGCGCCTCATCAGCTTGTTGCCGTTCATTTTTTTGCGGCTCGAAAGCATCTTGCGCATAATCGACAGGCGCTGGCGGTCGTCCTTGTCTACGGCATTGTTTTCCAGCAGTATCTGGCGGCTGTCGACAATCATATCGCGTATTGGCAGCGCAATGGGGCACACCTCCTCGCAGCGGCCGCAGAGCGTACAGGCGAAAGCCACGTGCCGATAGCTTTCAATCGTCTCGAGATAGGGGAGGGTGATGTTGGCAACCGGCCCCGCGAAGACGTTGTTGTAGGGCTCGTCGCCGACGGTCTGGTACACAGGACAGACGTCGTTGCAACGGCCGCAGCCGATGCAGGTCAGCGCCTGGCGCAACTCCTTGTGGCGGAGCACATTGGTGCGCTGATTGTCGATGATGAAGAGATAGCTGTTGCAATGTTCCGACCCGCGGAAGACAATCATATCCTGCGAACCGCCACCGTTGCGGTAGGACAAAAGCTGCTGATAGACTTCGGCCCAGTCGCTGCTGCCAACAATGCGGTCGATGGTGGTGAAAAAAACGTTGGTCTTGCTGTTTGTCAGGCGGCCGAAGCCTGAGTTCGACTGGTTGAGCAGCACCAGCGAGCCCGTGTCGGCCAGCATCAGGTCGGCAACAAAGAACTGCATATCGCCCTCTTCGGCCAGCTCGATCTTGGCATCGCGCAGAAAATACTTGATTCCAAGCTCGCGAAACACGGTGGAAGAATTGACATTGGGCAGACGCACCGACTTGATTTTGTAGGCTTTGAAAAGCTTTTTCAGACAGTCGAAGACGTCATTGTAGTCGGTGGCCCAGAAGACGGTATTGCGCTTGCCCGAAAACTGCTTCTCGAAGCGCGACAGCTCCTCGTCAAGATTCTCGATGCTGCGCTGCAAGGCCAGCCTGAAGCGCTCGGCGGCAGCACGCTCGGTTGCCACCGCAGGCACTGGGCGCTCCTTGAGCCCGAAGGCAGCCGGACCAGACTTGTCGGCAATCACCTTGCGCGACGAGTCGAGAAAGCTTGTATAGAAGTCGTTGTTCATCTATCAGTCGAGTAACTTGTTGATTTTCTCAACTCTGCGCTGGTGACGCCCGCCTTCGAACGGCGTGGAGAGGAAAATGTCGACAATTTTCAGCGCCACATCGGCCGGTATGAAGCGGGCAGGCATCGAAAGGATGTTGGCATCGTTGTGCTGGCGCGCCAGCTGGGCGATTTCCTCGTTCCAGCAAAGGGCGCAGCGCACGTTGGGATACTTGTTGACGGTCATCTGCACGCCGTTGCCCGAACCGCAGATGACGATGCCGCGGCCGTAGTCACCACGGTTGACGGCGGCACCCACCTGATGCGCAAAGTCGGGATAGTCGACGCTGTCGGCCGAAAAAGTGCCAAAATCTTTTGTTTCAATGCCTTTGGAAGCAAGGTAGCTCTTCACCTCCTCTTTGAGTTCGAATCCGGCGTGATCCGAAGCTATGGGTATAATTTCGCTCATTTTTTTAAGATTTAATATGCAAAGTTACGACAAATAGTCCATCCGTCGGCCGACGGCATACGGTTTTTTTCCACAGTTTATATTTAACTGCATAAACGACAATGGGTTGAAGTCTTATAATTTGTTCCGCGTCCCGCCCTCGACGGCCGATTTTCCCGATGCGGGACCCGTATGTTCCCGCTGTCGGCAAGCGAAAGAGGATTATTTTCCGAAACAACCCTTTTTCCACCGTCCGAAGGGGGGATTGGAAGGGCAAAAATCGATGCAGAGTTTTCTGAAAAACCGGTCAAAGTCCACTGGGGTGATTTTTGGTAAAAATATGGTAAAAGTTTGGGTGAACTTTGGTAGGTATTTGGTGCTTGGAAATCAGCGGGTTGTATTTTTGGAAAAATGGCACTTTTTTTGGCCTTTTTCGACACTTTTTTCGCATTTTCCGTTACTGATTTTGGCACTTTTGGAAACGGGAGTTTTCGTTTTTGTTTCCTGTTTTTGCGGGTTGGATTCCGGCACTGGACAACCCAGGCGCAAAGTGCCACCGCTCAGGTCGGTGTGGAGTTATAAACAGGGGTCTGTTTATTTGTTGATGAAAATGGTTTCATAAAAGTGTTGATAAAAAATCGGTGTTGATAACTGTTGAAAGATGTTAGGAAAATGGCGACTTTCCATTGTTTTTCACCAGCTGTTTCAACCGAAAGGGAAAATTGAACAAAACGGTGTTTGAACCGCTTTCAACAGTGTGTTGATAAAGTTGCAAGGCTTTGAGGTATGAAGATTTATCTGGTGAAAAGTGAAGGAAACTCTGTTGAAAGAAAAGTGTGAAAAGTGAGATTTTTCGAGGGTTTTGAACATTTCAACAGTCCTAAAAAAAAGAAAAGAAAAAAAATTATAATTCTTAATGATTTTATTTTTTTCCCGATTCGCCGAAAAATCGTATTTTTGCATTGTCTATCGGCTTTGCCGAAAGCGGATATCAAGTTCAAAATAAGGATTCACGAAAAAAAATTTCCTAAATATGACCAACGAAGAGTATAAAAAAGAGATTTTGAGGCTGAAAAAAGAGAAGAATGCCGTCATCTTGGGCCACTATTACCAGATTGACGAAATCCAGGAGCTGTCGGACTATGTGGGCGACAGTCTGGCGCTGGCGCAGGAGGCCCAGCGGACGGATGCCGACATCATCGTGTTTTGCGGCGTCCACTTTATGGCCGAGACGGCTAAGATACTGAATCCGAGCCGCAAGGTGCTGCTGCCCGACGTCAATGCAAGCTGCTCGTTGGCCGAGTCGTGCACGGGTGCCGACCTCAGGGAGTTCAAGAAGCGCTATCCCGGCCATATCGTGGTGTCGTATGTCAACTGCTCGGCGGAGGTGAAGGCTGAATCGGACCTGATCTGCACTTCGGGCAACGCCGAGAAGCTTATCAACTCGCTTCCCGCCGACCAAAAAATCATTTTTGCCCCCGACAAGAACCTTGGCGGCTACATCAACCGACAGACGGGCAGGCAGATGGTGCTATGGAACGGTGTGTGTACGGTACACGACGCCTTAGAGGCGGAAAGTATACTGCGGCTGAAGCAGCAGAACCCCGACGCTCCGGTGGTGGCTCATCCCGAGTGCAACGCTGCGGTGCTGGCGGTGGCCGATTTTGTTGGTTCGACCAAGGCGATGCTGAACTATATTGCCGCCTCGGCAAGCCGGAGGTTCATCGTCGTCACCGAATCGGGCATACTGTACGAGATGAAGCGCAACAATCCTGACAAGGAGTTCATTGCCGTGCCCAGCGGCGAGGGATGCAGCTGCGCCGAATGTTCGTATATGAAGATGAACACTCTCGAAAAACTGTACAAATGCCTGCGCGACGAGACTCCCGAAATCACGCTCGACAGCGAGATGATCGAGAAGGCTGCCCGCCCGATAGTGAGGATGCTGGATATGTCGCGCCAGCTGGGTATAATCAAGTAGCGGCGCGGAATGCTGACGAATAACTGTCGAACGATATGAGCAGCAACAGGATAGGCCAGCCGCAGGTGTACGAGTGTCTTGAGCGGCTTGGCATCGAGTATGAATATTATGAGCATCCCGAGGCTCCGACCATCGAGATTGCGGCGCGCTTCTATCGCGGCGAGGGCACGACGCTGTGCAAGAACCTTTTCTTCCGCAACCACAAGGGCAACCGCCACTATCTGGTGATTATGGAGAGCCATTTCGCGATGGATATCCACAGTGTGGAGCGGATGCTGCATCAGGGCAAGCTTTCGTTTGCGTCGCCCGAGCGTATGATGCGCTATCTTGGCGTGACGCCCGGGTCGGTGAGCCTTTTCAACCTGGTCAACGATGTCAACAGGGAGGTCACGCTTTTTGTGGATTCGAAGTTGCTGAGTGTCGAGAAGGTGAGTTTCCACCCCAACGACAACCGTGCCTCGCTGGTGATAAGTAGCGCCGATATGTTGAAATTCATCCGGGAAATGGGTATCAACTACGAGGTGCTGGATTTGTACGGGCAGGGTGTTGATTAATAGTGGATAAGTATTGAAAACAAAAATAATTAAATATTAGTATTATATTGTAAAAGAAAAGGTTACGGGTATGTTTCACGTGTAACATTTTTTTGGAACGAAGGTAGTATGAAAACTGTCGAAATCGAGGTTAAGGAACCTATAAAACTGATGGAGTTGCTGGAGAAGGTTTTCCCAGACAGCAGCCGAAGCAAACGAAAGGAGATACTGGCTCATCGTGTCGTCGTCGCATCGCGTCGGATTACGCAATATGATTTTCCGCTCGCTGCGGGGATGAAGGTGACGATAGAGGGCGACGAGGATAGGAACAAGCTGATGCGCGGAAAGATGCCCATAGTTTTCGAGGACCATTATCTTATGGTGGTCAACAAGCCTGTGGGCCTGCTGAGCAGCGGCATTCATCCCAACGACAAGTCGGTGATAAGCGAGCTGAACGATTATTTCATCAGGCGCCGTTCGCGCCAGCGGGCGCACGTGGTGCACAGGCTGGACCGCGACACGTCGGGCCTGCTGCTTGTGGCCAAGTCGAAGGATATGGCCCGCGAGCTGGAGCACAACTGGAAGGAGCGCGTCTTCGACCGCGCATACGTGGCTGTCTGCTGGGGGGCTCCGGTGCCGTCGAGCGGAATGGTGCGCTCGTGGCTGACCGACGGCGAGTTTTGCGTCGAGTCGTCGCCAACCGACAATGGTGGCAAACTGGCCATAACGCACTACAAGACGCTGAGGAAAAACAGGCGTTTTGCGTTGATGCAGATGTCGCTCGAGACGGGTCGCCGCAACCAGATAAGGGTGCATATGCGCGACTTGGGCCATCCGTTGCTGAAGGATCCCATCTATGGCTATCGCGACGACGATTCGCCCATCAACCGGCTGGCCTTGCACGCTTTCCGCCTCTGCTTCTATCATCCTGTAACAGGCAAGGAAATGAGGTTTGAAACGGAGATTCCGAACGAGTTTTTGGCTATTTTCGACAAATAGATTGTGTGAGGGACAATAAAAGCGGGGTAATGGCCGTTGTAATATAAAATCAATAATAAGGAATGGAATACAATACTAAGAGAGGCGATATGATGTTCAGGGAATATGGGCGCTCGGTGAAGAAAATTGTCGACGATGTCTGTAATCTTCCTGAAGGAGAAACAAAAAAGAACGCGGCACGGGCTGTCATCACGATGATGGGAATGGTGGGCGGATTGTCGTTGCGCGACGATGTGTCGTACCATAAGTTGTGGGACCATCTGATGCTGATGTCGGATTTCAGGCTTGCGGAGGCTTGGCCTTTCCCGGCCGAGGAACTCGAAAGCCTCAAGGCCCGTCACAGTGTGGACGAGAGCGAGACCCGGCAGCGTCTGCCATACAAGAATGCCAGCATCGGAGTGCGCCAGTATGGCGAATATCTGCAGTCGATGCTCGAGCATCTGAAGGAGGTGCCCGACGGCGAGGAGTACAAGTCGCTCGTCACCCTTGTGGCGCAACAGGCCAAGCGTGACTACCTGGTGTGGAACGGCGAACTGTCGGACGACAATATCATCGTTGACCAGATGGTGCGCCTGTCGGGCGACAGCCGTATAGAAGGGCTGCTGCGCGACAAGCCGATCATCGTGCCCAACGGCACGTTGCCGGTCGAGACCGCGACACCGAAAAAGAAAAAGAAGAAGAAAAAGAATAATTACTAATCAGTAAAAAAAGGTTGTTACTATGAGTAGTTTTGAAATAGAAGGTGGCTGCAAGTTAAGGGGTACAATCGTGCCACAAGGTGCCAAGAACGAGGCCTTGCAGGTGCTGTGTGCCGTGCTTTTGACAGAGGAGAGGGTGGTTATTGAGAACGTTCCCGACATCAGGGATGTGAACCACCTGATAGAACTTTTGAAACTGCTTGGCGTGAAGGTGGAGGAGCTGGAATGGAACGGTGTGGGCCACAGCTATGCCTTCAAGGCTGACGATGTGCGCCTGGATATGATAGGGGGTGCCGAATATTGCCAACTCGCCGCCAGCCTGCGTGGCAGCATTATGCTGGCCGGTCCGCTGCTGGCCCGCTTTGGGCAGGCCGTGGTTCCGCAGCCGGGTGGCGACAAGATTGGGCGTCGCCGCATCGACACTCACCTTACGGGTCTTGAAATGCTCGGTGCCAAGGTTGAGGACTTTATGCTGCGCGTTGCTTCCGACGGTGGCAGCCGCGGCAAGTCGTATGGAGGATACGCGCTGAAGGCTCCGCAGGGGCTGAAAGGCCGCTATATGCTGCTCGACGAGGCCAGCGTGACAGGTACTGCCAACATCATTATGGCTTCGGTACTGGCCCAGGGCACGACAACCATAATGAATGCTGCCTGCGAGCCTTACGTCTACCAGCTGTGCGAGATGCTCAACGCTATGGGCGCTCGCATCTCGGGTGTGCGAAGCAACAGGCTGACCATCGAGGGTGTGAACCGCCTTGGAGGAACCACGCACCGGCTTCTGCCCGATATGATCGAGGTGGGCAGTTTCATCGGTATGGCGGCAATGACGCAAAGCGACATCACCATCGGCAGCGTTGCCCTTGAGCATCTGGGCCTGATTCCGCAGGTGTTCCGTCGGCTGGGTGTCGAGATTTGGCAGAAGGGCGACGACCTTTATATTCCGGCCAAGGACATTTATGAGATAGACCGTTTTATGGACGGTTCGATACTGACGATCGCCGATGCCCCGTGGCCTGGGTTCACGCCCGACCTGATCAGCATTGCGCTCGTCACGGCCATACAGGCCCGCGGCAGTGTGCTCATACATCAGAAGATGTTCGAAAGCCGCCTGTTTTTTGTCGACAAACTGATTGATATGGGTGCCCAGATTATCCTTTGCGACCC
>OCTW013432633.1_pt1 | contig 13203 bp, 15 predicted proteins | sample 1539671 | NCBI WGS metagenome assembly OCTW01 (sample SAMN02144230, study PRJEB22623) | gut metagenome | biome: sheep rumen | host: Ovis aries | place: New Zealand | reverse complement strand
GCGGACTCAAATTCTAGTGAGGTACACTTTGGAACGCGAAGCTCAAGTTTCTGAATTTGAAGACAAGGTTGTACACATCAACCGTTGCGCAAAGACCGTCAAGGGCGGTCGCCGTATGTCCTTCTCCGCTCTCGTTGTCGTTGGCAACAAGAACGGCAAGATTGGTGTTGGCCTCGGCAAGGCTAAGGAAGTTTCCGAAGCTATCCGTAAGGGTACCGAAGCCGCCCAGAGGAATATCGTTGAAGTCCAGCTGCTGGACGGCACCATTCCTCACGACATCGAAGTCAAGAGCGGTGCTACCCGCATCCTCTTGATGCCGGCTGCTCCCGGTACTGGCGTTATTGCCGGTGCTGCTGCCCGTGCCGTTCTCGAACTGGCCGGTGTGCGTAACATCCTCACAAAGATTCACGGTTCTTCCAATCCGAGCACCGTCGTGCGCGCCTGCCTCGAAGGTCTCTTGGCTCAGAAGAACAAACAGGACTGCGCCGCCCTCCGCGGTGCCAATGCCTAAGGAGTAATACACCATGAAGAAAGTTCGTATTACTTTGATTAAGGGTACTGTCCGCCGTCTGCCGGTGCACCGCGCCAACGTGGCCGCTCTTGGTCTCCGTAAGATTGGACAGTCTGTTGAACACGTTTTGACCCCCAGCATCCAGGGCATGATCAATGCCGTGGCTGACATGGTGAAGGTCGAGGAGATCTAAGATGGAACTCAATACTCTCAATCCTGGCAAGGCTGCCAAGGGCAAGAGCCGCCGCCGTATCGGCCGCGGTCCTGGTTCCGGTTTCGGCACTACCGCTGGCCGTGGCCAGAAGGGTGCCGGTGCCCGTAAGAGCGCCAAGGCCGGCCGTGTCGCCTTCGAAGGCGGCCAGATGCCGATTCACCGTCGTATCCCGAAGCGTGGCTTCAAGCACGTCGGTGTTGAATTCCAGATTGTTAACCTCAAGAAGCTCGCTGCGGTGAGCGTGACCGAGTTCGACGCCCAGGCTCTGTTCGACCAGGGTTTCATCAAGGACATGGACCGTCCGGTCAAGGTTCTTGCCTTCGGCACAATTGACAAGGCTATCAATGTTAAGGTTAACGCCATCAGCGAAAAGGCCAAGGCTGCCATCGAAGCTGCTGGCGGAAAAGTCGAGATCGTCTAATGGAAGCTCTCAAGAAAGCTATTGATGCGTTCGTCAATGCCTTCAAGATCGAAGACCTGCGTAAGAAGTTGCTTTTTACGCTGGGTATTCTGATCATCTACCGCATTGGCGCCCACATCACCATCCCCGGAGTGAATTCTGCCGTGCTGGCGGAGTTCTTCCGTAACTCGAATAATTTGTTCGGCCTGTATGACTCCTTCACGGGCGGTGCCTTCGCGAAAGCGACGGTCTTTGCCCTGGGTATCATGCCTTACATCAGTGCGTCCATCATTATCCAGTTGATGGGCTCCGTGATCCCGGCCATCCAGATGCTCCAGAAGGAGGGTCAGGAGGGTCGCGCCAGGCTGAACCAATACACCCGTTACTTTACGGTGGCGCTTGCCGCCCTGCAGGGATGGGGTATTTCGGTATGGCTTTCCTCCCTGAAGGTGACCACCGCCACAGGAACAGGCGTTTCTGTGCTGGCCGATGATTTCTCTTCGGGACTCGGTAACATCGGTTTCCGTTTACTTGCTACCCTGACCTTCACTGCCGGTACCATCTTCGTGATGTACCTGGGCGAGCAGATTACCTCGCACGGTGTAGGTAACGGTATTTCTCTTATTATCTTCGCCGGTATCGTCGGCGGCTTCCCGCGAGCCGTCCTTGCCGAACTGGAAATGCTGAAAGAAGGTATCCAGCCCCTCGCCATCGAGATCTTTATCTTGGCCGTGGTGGTTGTGATTATCGGATTCATCGTTTTCGTGGAGCAGGCGAACCGTCGCATTCCACTCCAAAGTCCTCGCCGGACCATCGGAAACAAGGTCATGGGCGGTCAGTCCAGCTATTTGCCCTTCAAGGTGAACACCGCTGGCGTGATTCCCGTGATTTTCGCAAGCTGCATCATGTTCATTCCGGCCATGATCGCTTCTTGGTTCCCGAACGTGTCTGCGATGCAGGCTTTCGCTGCCGCTTTCATTCCGGGACACATCACCTACAGCGTGATTTACGGTCTCCTGATTATATTCTTCACCTACTTCTACACGGCAATCCAGTACAACCCTAACGACATTGCCGAAAACCTCAAGAGAAGTGGTGGGTTTATTCCGGGAATCCGTCCTGGCAAGAAGACTGCAGAGTATATTGACTACATTTTGACCCGAATTTCTCTTCCGGGGTCCCTGTTCCTCGCTTTAATCAGTGTGGGACCGCTTCACCTGAAAGACGCACTCAATATGAGTTTCTATATTGGGGGCACCTCGGTCTTGATCGTGGTCGGTGTGGCGTTGGATACGCTTCGTCAGCTCGAAGCCCAACTGCATACCAAGAACTATGAAGGTTTCCTCAAGCATGGCCGCATTCGCGGCAGGATGGCGTCCTAGTGGCTAAAGAAGAAGGAATACAAGTAGAAGGCGTTGTGTTGGAAGCACTCCCCAATGCTTTCTTCCGTGTTCAGCTCGGAAATGGTCACGAGATCCTCGCCCATGTTTCAGGAAAGATGCGTCGGCATTTCATTCGAATTTTGCCGGACGACAAAGTGTTGGTAGAGATTTCCCCCTACGACCTCAATCGTGGGCGGATCACTTACCGTTACAAGTAATAGGTATTCAAAAAAAGGTCAAACCTATGAAAATCAAAGCCTCCATCAAACCCAGATGTGAAAACTGCAAGATCATCCGCCGCAAGGGTGTATTGCGTATCATCTGTTCGAAGAACCCCCGTCACAAGCAGAAGCAGGGATAAGGAGATCGTATGGCACGTATCGCTGGTGTCGATTTACCGAAAAACAAGACCGTCGAGTACGGTCTGACGGCAATCTATGGTGTCGGTCTGTTCACCGCAAACAAGGTCTGTGCCCAGCTGGGTATCGACAAGAACAAGAAGTGCGATGACCTCACCGAAGAAGAACAAGGTAAGATTCGTCATCTCTTGGAAGACGAATACTCTGTGGAAGGTCAGCTCCGCGCAGAAATCACCTTGAACATTAAGCGTTTGCAGGATATCGGCTGCTATCGCGGCATCCGCCACCGCAAGGGCCTCCCGGTCCGCGGTCAGCGTTCCCGCACCAACGCCCGTACCCGCAAGGGCCCCAAGAAAACTGTGGCTAACAAGAAGAAGTAAGGAGATTCCTCGTGGCTGAAGAAGAAATTAAGGAAACTGCTGCCGCTGCCGAAGCTCCGGTTGCTGCCGCTGAAGAAGTCAAGGTCAAGAAGGGCAAGAAGCGTATCGACATCCAGGGTATCGCCTGCGTCAACGCCACCTTCAACAACACAATCGTTTCTATCACCGATGCTCGCGGTAACGTGGTCGCTTGGGGCTCTCCCGGTAATGCCGGTTTCAAGGGTTCCCGCAAGAGCACTCCGTTTGCCGCCCAGCTCGCTGCCGAAGCCGCTGCCCACAAGGCTTTCGATCTCGGCATGCGCAAGGTGGATGTCCGCGTCAAGGGCGCCGGTGGTGGTCGTGAATCCGCCGTCCGCGCTATCAAGAATGCGGGCCTCGAAGTCCTCTCTATTCGAGACGTGACGGGCATTCCTCACAACGGTTGCCGTCCTAAAAAGAAGAGAAGAGTCTAATCCAAAGAGGTATCGCCAATGATGTGGAAATCACTTCAAATGCCGCGCAGCTTCCAGAAAGTGGAAACCGGCGAAGACGGCCGCTATGCAAAGTTTGTCGTAGAGGCCTTGGAACGTGGCTGGGGTATCACCCTCGGTAACGCTCTCCGTCGCACGCTCCTTTCCTCCCTGCAGGGTGCGGCCATTGTCTCCGTGAAAATCGAAGGCGTCGAGAAGGAATTTTCGACGATTCCCGGTGTCAAGGAAGATGTCACCGATATCATCCTGAATCTCAAGAGCATCCGCGTGAAGCTCCTTTCCGATCACGACGAAACTTTGCACCTGGACGTGTCCGGCGACGGCGAAGTTACTGCCAAGTCCTTTATGGAAAACCCGGGCGTGGTTGTTTTGACCCCCGATGTCCATATCGCTACTCTGAACGGTAACGCTTCGCTTTCCATGGACGTGAAGATCTCCAGTGGCCGCGGTTTTGTCCGTGCCGACGAACTGAAGGACAAGGACGCTCCGATTGGCGTTATCGCTACGGACGCGAACTTCAACCCGGTTCAGAAAGTTGCAATGCACATCAGCGATACCCGCGTGGGCCAGAAAACAGACTACAACCGTCTGGAACTGGAAATCACCACCGACGGCTCCATCGACCCCGAAGATGCCTTGGCCTACGCTGCCAAGCTTCTCGTCGACCACCTGGAAATCTTCATCAACTTCGAAGGTGACCTGGTGACCGAAGGTGCTGAAGGCCAGGACGAAGAACACCAGCGCATCGCGGAACTGCTCCGCACTCGCGTCGATGAACTGGAACTCTCTGTTCGCTCCAGCAACTGCCTGCGTATGGCCAATATCCATACGGTCGGTGAACTTGTGCGCAACAAGGAAAACGATATGCTCAAATACAAGAACTTCGGTCGGAAGTCCTTGGTGGAACTTAACGAGGTGTTGACAGCCATGGGCCTCTCTTTTGGCATGGATGTCGATGAATACTTGAAGGATTAAAAATGAGACACGGTGTAAAAAACAAGAAACTCGGCGTTAACGCCCAGCACAAGCGTGCCATCCTCCGCGCCCTTGCCACTTCTATCATCGGAAAGGGCATGGAAACCGAACAGGGCAAGCGTTATGTGCGTACAACCCTCCACAAGGCAAAGCTTGTCCGTGGCGTGGTAGACCGCATGGTGACCTATGCCAAGAAGGGCGACCTTTCTGCCCGTCGTGAAGCTGCCCGCTTCATCATGGATCCCAAGGTCCTGCAGGACCTGTTTGCCACAATCGGCCCGCGCTATGCAAACCGCAACGGTGGTTACACCCGCGTGCTGAAGCTCGGCCCCAACCGCCCCGGTGACGCTTCCGAAATGGCCCTCGTGGGTCTCGTGGAAGACGAAATCGTGGTGAAGGCCAAGAAGGGCGCTGCTGACGCTGCCAAGTCCGATGCCGTAAGCATGGTTGAAGGCGAAGGCAAGTCCGCATAATAAAATAACGATACAATTAAAAAAAGTCCAGTTTCTGCTGGGCTTTTTTTGTATTTTTATACGACATGTAGCTTATTTGGGATCTTTATGAGACTGAAACTTTGTTTGTTGTCTGTCTGGATTTTTGCGGTGCTGTCTTTTGCGCAGTCATCGCTGATGAGGATTCCTCCGGAGTATTCGACACCTCGCGGCAATGTTTCCTTGATGCCTATGGTCGTGGAATCGCAGGTGGATTCAAACTACATCGTTGGTCCGGGTGATTTTTTTGATTTGTTCCTGGAGAACAATTACTTTTCTGTTCAGGTCAATGCTGATGGAACTATTGCTGTCAGTGAGTGTGGTGTTATCAATGTTGGTGGTAAAACTCTCAATGAGGCCAAGCGCGAAATATTGCGGGCGATTTCCGTGAAGTATAGTGCACAGTATTCGTCAGTTCAACTGTCTCGATTGAAGTCCTTTATGGTTTCTGTAATGGGTGCCGTTCTACAGACGGGTCAAGTTCCCGTAGAAGCTCAGACGAAATTGAGTACTCTGCTTCGCAATATGGGTGGTTTTTTGCCAACGGCTGATAAGGAGAAGATTGTCGTCATCCGCGGTCAGGATTCCTTGAAAGTGGATTACAACAAGGTTGTTCGATTGGGTGATTTTTCAAGTGACCTTGTGTTGATGCAGGGTGACCGGATTTTTGTTCCTTTCGTCGATATGAGTACTGCGGTAACCCTTGTTTTTCCTGACAGGCGTGTTCCTGTGACGTACAATGACAACCGTTCTGTTGCCGATTATTATCTGATGGCGTCCGGTAGCGATGTCGAAAGCAGCGGACTCAGCTTTATAAAGATTGTTGCACGTGACGGCTCTGAAAAGAAGATCTCTACATCCGAAGCGAAGAATGTGGCTGTTTCTGCAAGTTCCGAGATTTATTGCGATAACCGTGGTTCTAACAACCAGTTTGTTTATGTTGGCGGGGCGGTAGCCGCTATGGGACGCGTCCCCTACAACCCCGATTACCATGCCCTGGATTACATTGCTGCCGCAGGCGTTACCCCGTTTACAGGAAGCTGGAATCAGGTTCACGTGGTTCGCGGCAATAGGGAGACTATCGATGTGAATGCCACAGAAGATGAAATTCTTCCGGGCGACTATATCGAAATACCCAAGAGCCGCTATGAAATTTTTAAGGATATCACTTTGTTCCTGGCGTCTTTGTTGACGGTGGTATCTTCTTCGCTAATTATTTATATGTCTTACCGGTAGTATGGAAAAACAAAGAGACATTTCTTTTCTTGAGATTGTATTGACGGCAATTCGCAGTTGTCTGTCCCATAAGCTGCTTTTTTCGCTAATAGTCTTGATTCCCACGGCAGTCATGTTTGTAATGGTGATGTGGGGCTTTACGCCAAAGTATAGGGCGGAAGCTGTTTTTACGTCACCGGTGGAAAATAGCGCTATGATGCCGGGCATGGGTGCTGCAAAAAAATTGAGCGAAAAGGGTGGATCGCTGACAGACTTGCTTGGAGATTCGGACGAAGGTGCCGATGTCACCATGACATTTGCCAAGTCTTGGGAATTGCACGAACGTATTATTGAAAAGTTTGATTTGGCAAGGGATTACAAGTTTAAGGGTAAGTTCTATGCCGACTTGTTGAAGAAGTTCCGCAAGGACTTGAAGATTGATATGAACGACGAGGATATGTTCTTGGTGACTTTTGAGCACAAGGACTATAAGAAGGCCGCCGCCGTTGTTCAGTATTTCTTGACGCAAGTAGATTCCATGTATAACTATTACAAGACGAACCAGGCGCGTCAGATGCGTGAGTACATGGACACCCGGATCAAGGAAGTGGAAACGGAGATGGAATCCATGAAAAAGGATTTCATCAAGTTCCAGCGGAAAAACAACTATTACGACCCCGACCGTCAACTAGAATCAACCATAAGGTACATGGCGAACATGCAGACGGAACGGGAGGCTATCAAGCAGGAGATTTCCTATGAAATGGCAAAGCAGGGAAATCGGACAAAGCGTGTGGAGGATCTGGAACGTCGCCTGAAAAACATTGAAAATGCCATTAGCCAGGTGACCGATGGAAAACAGAGCGATATGGGTGTGGTGGCTCTCAACAAGACTCCAGAACTTTCGAATCAGTATCTGAAGCTGAAAAGTGAATTGCAGATGCAGCAGGCCATCTACATGATGCTCCGTGAACAGCGTGAACAACTGGATATGGAGGCCAATAACAAGCAGGTTAATCTGATAGTCCTTCAGCCCCCATGGGAAAACGACAAGAGGGTTTTCCCCAGACGTGGTCTGATGATGATGTTTACCTTTTTCATTTCGTTCCTTGTAGCGACGCTGCTGTGTAGCTTTATTGAATATATGCGCTCAGAATCAAAGAAGGGTTCCGACATTTCCCACGAATGGGAGTCGATTGTGCGCGAGATTTGTTTTTGGCGTAAGTAAACCTGGAACAAGGCGATAGGCCATGGAAGCAGTCTTGGCGGCATATCCAGAAACTTGCGTGCTATTTACGCTTGCAACTGTGGTGTTGCTTGTTGTTTCGCTGTTGAAGGTGGACTATTTTTTTCCGCCGGTATTGTATTTCTTGGTACAGACTCTGATGCTTGGGGTGGCATACCTCAAGCTTGATCCCGCCATGACAGATTTTCACCTTAATACCTGGCTTGTGTGGGGTGGGGGAATGGCTGCCTTTATTGGCGGCTCCATTTTGACTCAGATTGTCTGGGCGACCAAGGGCGGCGGCGCCATGCCCTCTCAGGTTACATTGAACCGTGAGTATAGCTGGCCGACGCACTTTTGTGCCAGTTTTTTGGCCTTTGCCTATTTTTTCATAGGAGTTGTTGGAGTTATTTCTGTTGCAGGTAACTTTGTACTGCTTACTGAACAGCCCGCTTACTGGGTGTCTGGCAGAAGCAGCCCTGTGCTGAAGTATTCGGACTTTTTTACTTCGGGTGCTATGGTTGTGGGACTTTTCGGGGTGGCGTCCTTCAAGTCGATTAACCCTGTGCGCTGGGTCCGTAACGCGTCAAGGTTCATGGTTGTATTCACTATGATTCTAAGTTTCTTGACGTTCCCCAGTCGTGGTATCAATATGCTTTGCGTTGGGATCCTTCTGATGTTGTATAACTATTTGCATGGCCGCTTTACTTGGAAAACCAGCGGAATCATTTTGGCCTTTGCTCTCGCCTTCTTTATCGGAGTGGCTTTTTTGAAGGGGCAGTATAACGACTGGAATAGTTTCATGGCGGTCAACAAGAAGACCCAGGATTTTACGGAAAAGGTAGCCCGAAAGCTGACTCAACTGCCTTACTTATACATCTCCAACAACTATTGGAATCTAGATTATGCTTTTAACCGGCCCAGCGATGCCTATGAGCACGAATGGACCTATGGCGTAGATGCGTTTTACGGTATAACCCATTTACTACGGATGGGCGATGGCCTTCAGGACAGTTTCGGCTGGGATACCCCGTTTAACCAGAGTGTCTCTAAAAAGGTACACCTTAACACGATTCCGTTCCTGTGGGACGCCTATAAGGATTTTGGGGTCGTGGGACTTTTTTTTGTGCCGTTCTTTTTTGGAATACTCATCACCTGGTGTTACCGTCGTATGGCATCTTCCAAAACGCCCCTGTTCCTTTTGTTTGAGTGTATGTTTGTGTTGTGGATATTCTTGTGGAGCTTTACAACCGGTTACAAGCAGAGCATGTATTGGGCGTGGATGACATTCTTTGTGATTGTCTGCGTTATGAGCAGTGGCAAGGGTGTTTTACCATTTAATCGACTTCCGGCGAATGTAATATCCCATGAGAATAAACGTAATGAAGATATCACCGGTCAAGGCGAAGACCGGGATGTAGCTATTGGCTAGGTTCATTCCGGCAAGTGTACATGCAGCAATGTTTGCCGCACCGGCTACACTTACAATTATGGCGTAAGCGTAAGTTTCTTTATTTTTTAGCATTGTGGAAATCATGGACATTCTTGTCGCCTGGAATAGGAGTGACAGGGAAAGAATCCTGAGTATCTGTCCGCTGCAATCAAGAGAATCGCTTGTCCATTGAACTGCAAAGAAAAGAACTTGCAGTAGCTGTTTTGGAAATAGCCAAAGGGGGGATATACATACTCCGATAAAGATGACGAAAGCGGCAATTTCTTTTAGGTGGACATATTTATCCTGTGATAAATGTTGGGTGACCAGGTTCGAAGAAATAAAATGGACCATGATTCCCGAGCAGAGGATGAGTATCTTGTGTCCGTAATTGTAGGAACTCAGAAATTCGGCGGATGCGAACTTGTCTGCTATATACAGCCCAACGGGAAGGTAGGCGTAAGAGGCAAAGCCGGATATGGCGTAAGGGATTCCGGCCTTGAACATAAGGCGGAAAAAAAGTAAGGTACGCTTGGTTATCTTGAATATTTTGCGATTCAGCGATTGGGTGATGCCGAAGAAGAAGGCGGGTAGTGCCGCAAGGACCATAGCCAGGGCAATCATCTCTATTTTTTCGGTTTTGAAATAGAGGAGGGCGATGCCCATGATGGCGGTGTACGAAATGGAATGCAGAATTTTGGAGAGTAACAGTTTTTTCCAGAATCTGCCACAGATAAAGAACCAGTCAAAGAAAGCGTGCTGGAATATAAGACCGAAGGAGAGGATGAGTTCTCCGTAAAAAATGGCATGGTTTTGTCTAAAAGTAAGGGCGAATAGAACCATAATGAGGGCAGCCAAGATCGAACTTACAATGCGTAGCTGGAAAACATTTCTGAAAAGTTGCCCTTCTGTGGCTCTTTTGCCGAAGAAAGCGAGAATGAGTGTGCCCATGCCAAAGTCGGCGATGGCGGAAAAAATGGCAAAGTCCGTTTGAAGGACCCCGAAAAATCCGTAGGCTGACGTTCCTAAGTTGCGGGCGATAAAATTTTGTACAAGAAAAGAGATTCCTTGTATGATAAAATTGGCGCAAGCGATGAAAGCGCCTATCTTTATGCTTTTTATGACTGCCGGCACGACCTAAAGATACAAAAAAGAAAAGCATAGAATGATATTTTTTGACAGCCCAAGTTTTGTATATTTGAAATATGGGAAAACTTCAAGGTCAAAGTTCATTTTTCAGGCCCGGTCCGCCGGCAAAACCGGGCGAGGCCTATAAGCCCATTATTGATTTCTTGCTCAACGAAATCAGGGGCCGTACGGTCATAGACCTTGGCGGGGGAGAGGGTGCTTATTCCTTGGAACTTTCCCGTGCCGGTTATGACGTTGTCGTGGCGGACATCAATCCGGAATCCCTGAAAGTTGCTGCAGAAAATGGGTTAAACACGCGCCTTCTACAGCCGGGCGAGTTCCTGGGAGATGGTGTTGCCGATACGGTGATGTTGATTGAGGTTCTTGAGCACGTTCCTGACCCCAAGGCGTTTTTGCAGTCTGCCATGGCGGCGGCCCGCAAGCGCGTGGTTTTTACATTACCTTGTACCGAAGATTTTGATTCGCTGTTCAGGCTTGGGTTGTCTTATGCCCATGTGGCGGTTTCGGACCATTTGTGGCATTTCTCCTTTCAAGAAATGAAACAGATGCTGGATTCTTTGGGAAAGCCCTACACACTTCGTATGGGAGATTTCTTGTTCCCTCACGTGTCTATGGCGCTAGTGCGAGAGCATTTTAGGGGACCCTTTGGGTTTATGGCGGCCCTCCCTGTACGGATAGCGAATCGTTTAGGGCTTGTCCCCAGGAGGATTCCGTCTCGTTTTTACGGATATATTGATGTTTCCTGATTTTTTACGAAGACTTTTTTTCTAAATTAGCGACACAAAACGCGAGAGTGGCGGAATTGGCAGACGCGCCAGACTTAGGATCTGGTACTTCGGTGTGTGGGTTCGACTCCCACCCCTCGCAGAAATTTTAATCTACTAACGAATACCGGAGTCTATATGCCCGTTGAAATCAAAGAAACCAGCGCAACCCTGCGTACCCTCGAAGTCACTATCCCCCAGGAGGACCTGAAGGCTCCTTTCGAAAAGAAGCTGTCCCAGTACAAAAAGCAGGTGACGCTGAAGGGTTTCCGCCAGGGCCAGGTTCCCAAGGCCATGATTTTGAAGCAGTTTGGCGATTCCATCCGTCATGAGGTCGTGAACGAGACCGTGGATGCCGTCTTGAACGCCGAGCTCAAGAAGGCGAACATCATCCCCGTGGGCCAGTTGAAGATTACAAAGTTCAACGACGACAAGGAATCCGCCATTACCATGACGGTGGAAGTGGAAATTGACCCTGAAATCGACATCAAGGGCTACGCCGACACGGGTGTGACCGTTCCTCAGACCGCAGTCCACGAAGAAGAAGTCCAGGCCGAATTCGATCACCTGATGAAGATGTGGAGCAAGGACGAACATGTTGACCGCGCAGCCCAGAAGGGCGATGTGGTGGAAGGTGAATACCTAGAGGTGATTATTGAAGGCGAAAAGCAGGAACTTCCTGAAAACAGGGTGTTCCGCAATTTGCTGGGCGAATCTGCTAGCCCCGGTTTTGACGAAGGCCTTGTCGGGTCTTCTGCTGGAGACGTCAAGGAAGTAGACTTCAAGTATCCTGATGACCACAAAGACGAACGCTACCGTGGCAAGTCCGCTCATTTCAAGGTGAAAGTGACGGAAATTCGTGAAATTGTTCCCCCTACCCTGGATGAAGAATTCTGCAAGAAGGTGGGCGTCAAGGACGAAGCCGAACTGAAGAGCAACATCGCCGAAAGCCTTGCCAACCAGAAGCAGGATGCCGCCAAGACCAAGGCCATTGACGAGGCCATCGACAAGCTTATCGAACAGAACCCGTTCGAGGTTCCCAATGCCCGCGTGGCAGACCTCATCAAATGGTCCATCAACCGCAACGTGCAGGACCCGAAGGATGCGGTGGAACCCACCGAAGAACAGATGAAGACATTGGCCCCCGAAGCTATCCGCGAAATCAAGAAGCATCGCATTCTGGAGTTCGTGGCCAACAAGGAAAAGATCCGCCCCGCACAGGCCCAGGTGGACGCCCGCCTGCAGGAAATGGCCAAGGCCTACCACATTGAATTTGACGACCTGAAGTCTCATTTCCGTCAGTCTGGCCGTATCAACCAGCTTCGTGAAGAACTCCGCTTCCAGATGGCTGCCGACTTTATCGTGGGTATCCGTCCGGCTGCCGAAGAATCCAAGTAAGAGGTAAACTGAATGATCATTCCTACCGTCATTGAGACCACCGGGCGTGGTGAACGCGCCTATGATATCTACTCCCGCCTCCTCAAGGAGCGCATCATCTTCTTGGGCACGCCCATTAACGATGAAGTGGCGAACAACGTCATGGCGCAGCTGATTTTCCTTGAGTACGAGAACCCGGAGAAGGATATCACGCTGTATATCAACAGCCCCGGTGGCTACGTGTCGGCAGGTCTTGCCATTTACGATACCATGCAGCACGTGCGCCCGAACATCGCCACCATCTGCATCGGTAACTGCGCCTCTATGGCGGCGGTTCTCTTGGCGGCAGGCACCAAGGGCAAGCGCTATGCGCTTCCCCATTCCCGTATCATGCTGCACCAGCCTTCTGGTGCGGCCACGGGCCAATCTACCGACATCCAGATTACCGCCAAAGAAATTATTCGCACCAAGGATACCCTTGCCGAAATCGTGGCCAAGCACACCGGCAAGTCTATCGACGAAGTCCGCGAAAAGACGGACCGTGATTTCTATATGGGACCAGAAGAAGCAAAGGCTTTCGGTGTCATCGACGAAGTCTTTGTCCCGCGTAAAGAGGGAGTCTAAGATTCATGTACAGGAATGGGAAAAACCGCCCTGCGGTAACGTGTAGCTTTTGTGGAAAGTCCGCCGAGCAGGTGGACAAGATGATTGCCGGCGCAGGCGTACATATTTGCAGCGACTGCGTTTCCATGTGCTACCGCATTATCGAAGAGGACAAGTCCCGTTCCTTGCAAGAAAAGCAGGCGGCAGAGGTCGCAAGCCAGAAGCCCCTTCCGCTCCCTTCCGAAATCAAGGCCCA
>OCTW011613613.1_pt1 | contig 13206 bp, 10 predicted proteins | sample 1539671 | NCBI WGS metagenome assembly OCTW01 (sample SAMN02144230, study PRJEB22623) | gut metagenome | biome: sheep rumen | host: Ovis aries | place: New Zealand | reverse complement strand
CTATTCTAATCAACGCTGCTATGCAATAAACATACAACTAACGCAGTCAGAATTGGTTGCATTATGAGTAATCTGTGCCAACATCTATATCATTACCTTTAAATGTTTCCTTCATCCTTGCGGATTAGAGCGAGTAGCTTTTCTACTGCCTGATCCTCGGGGATGTTCATTTCCACACACTGTTTGCCGCGGTAGAGACTGACTTTGCCGCGTGCGGCACCCACGTAGCCATAGTCAGCATCGGCCATCTCGCCGGGGCCGTTGACAATGCAGCCCATGATGGCAATCTTCATTGGGCGGATGTCCTTTGTGGCTTCCTTGATACGGTGGATGGTCTCCTGCAGATTGTATAGCGTGCGGCCGCACCCGGGACATGAGATATACTCCGTCTTCGTCATGCGCAGGCGTGCTGATTGCAGCAGTGAGTAGGCCACGGGAATCTCGTTTTCGGGGGGCTCGCTCAGACTCACGCGGATAGTGTCGCCAATGCCGTCAATGAGTAGGGCGCCAATGCCGACGGCACTTTTTAGGCGTCCGTCTTCACCTTCGCCGGCCTCTGTTACGCCAAGGTGCAGGGGGAATGTCATGCCCTCGGCCTCCATGCGCTCTACCAGTAGCCGCACACTCTCCACCATGATGACGGTGTTGGAGGCCTTGATGCTGACAATCACGTCCATAAAGTGTTCTTTCATGCATATCCTGAGAAATTCCATGCACGACTCCACTATGCCTGCTGGCGTGTCACCGTAGCGTGACATGATGCGGTCGCTGAGCGAGCCGTGGTTGACACCAATGCGCACAGCTGTGCCGTGTTCGCGGCAGATGTTAAGGAATGGCACAAGGCGGTTTTCTATCTTTTGCAGCTCGGCGGCATATTCTTCGTCGGTATATTCCAGCTTCTTAAATTTGCGCGCAGCATCCACGTAGTTGCCGGGATTGATGCGCACCTTCTCGCAATAGAGAGCCGCCACGTCGGCCACGGCAGGATTGAAATGCACGTCGGCTACTAATGGCACGTCGCAACCGGCGGCTCTGACGCACTCACGGATAACGCGCAAATTCTCTGCTTCGCGGATGCCCTGCGTGGTCAGACGCACCAGCTCGCCGCCAGCCTTGGCGATGGCCAGTATCTGCTGCACGCAGCCGTTAGTGTCCATCGTCGAGGTGGTACACATTGACTGCACGCGTACGGGATTGTCTCCGCCGATGCCAATATTGCCAACGCGCACCTCGTGGGTTTTTCTTCGCTGCATATCTGGCTAGTTGGTTTTAAACTTATACTTCACCTTGGCGAGCTCCGCATTAGCGTTCACAATCTTATTCTTGAGCCCCACTTTATATTCGTTGAGGGCTGCTGCCAGTTGCGGGTCGGCCAATGCAAGCATCTCGGCGGCCAGGATGGCGGCGTTGAGGGCTCCGTTAACGCCCACTGTGGCAACGGGTATGCCGGGGGGCATCTGAACTATTGACAGCAGGGCGTCCAGCCCATCAAGCATCCCCTTGATAGGCACGCCGATTACTGGCACCGTAGTGCTGGCGGCAATTACTCCGGGCAGAGCGGCTGCCATGCCGGCTCCGGCAATGATGACCTTTATGCCGCGCCCCTTGGCTTCGTGGGCAAAGGCTTCCACCTCGGCTGGCGTGCGGTGGGCAGAGAGGGCGTTCATCTCAAAATAAATGCCCATTTCATCGAAGAATTTGGCTGCTTTCTCCATTACGGGCAGATCGGAGGTGCTACCCATGATAATGCTTACGATTGGTTGCATAGTATAGTTGGTTTTGTTTGTGTTGCGTCAGGTTAAGAGTATTGATAACAGCCCCACTATGAAGCCCAGGAAGATGCCGGTGTTGACTTCTGCCAAGGTGTGGCGGCGCAGTATGAGTCGGCTGCTGCCTACGCAGCCGGCTATTATGAGGGTGGCGCAGAGCCACCAGATTGGGTTGAAGTTGAAGACAAAGGAAAAAGCTATGAGAGCCCCGTTGATGGCACCGGCGGCAGCTGAGTGGGTGCTCACCTTATACCAGCAGTTCACCAGGGCGCAGGCCATCTGTACAAACAACGAGGCCAGCACTACGCTGACCACAAAGTGGGGAACGGCAAGCGATGTAAGCATCTGGTAGCATATGTAATAACACAGGATGCTGATTATATATGGCATGGTGCGCATTTCGCGCTGGCTCATCTGGTGGCGCGTTATGCCTGTTACCTTGTTTTGCAGTGATATGATGAGTGTCGGTGCGGCTATGGTGAAGATATATACTATCGCCAATAGGAAAATCTTATAGTTGAGAGGGAAGATGCGCATATAACTGAATCCCATCAGCACCAATAGGCACAGAAGGGTAAAATAGTGCGGGGCAAAGAGTAGTGTGAACATTTTTGCCAGCACCAGGATTTGTTTGTTGGTCTTCATCGGCGCAATCTTGCTACGGGAATTCGCATCTGCTTGCGATATTTTGCAACCGTGCGGCGAGCAATGCCGAGCTTTTCAGCCAGGTCATCGTCTGACAGGGGATGCAGTGGATCTTCGTTTTTAATAAGTTCGCGCATCTTGATGCGCACAGCTTCGCGCGACACTTCTTCGCCCTGCTGGTTGATAAAACTCTGGGTGAAAAGACTGGCCAGTGCTACTACTCCGAAGGGAGTGTCAGCATATTTGTTGGAAACGACACCCGAGACAGTACTGGGGTCGCGGTGGATTATGTCGGCCACATCTTTCTGGGTCATTGGGTGCAGCAATGAGCGGTCGCCGTCGCGGAAATAGTCGGGCTGCAGGTGGACAATGGCTCGCATGGTGTCGAGCATGGTGTGCTGGCGCTGGCGCACGGCTGCCACGTAGAGCTTGGCTTCGTTTACCTGGTGTCGCACAGCCTCATGTTCCGTTGTCGGGGAGCCGGAGGATGAGGACAGGAAATCGGAATAAGCGGAACTGACCTTAACCTTTGGTATGTGACTGTGGTACAGTCCAATGGTAAAGCCGTCGTCAGTCTCCTCCACATAAAAGTCGGGCGATACGGCTACAGCCATATTGTCTGAGGTGCCTACTGAGCCCCCGGGGCGTGGATTGAGGTGACGCACCATGGTATAGATGTGGTCCAGCTCCTCGCGGCTAATCTTAAAGCGTTGGCATAATTTCTCATAGCGTTTGTTCTTGTAGTCATCAAAACCTCGCCTGAGGATTTCTATTGCCAAATCGCGATACGGGTGGTCGCGTTCCATGTTGCGCAGTTGGATGATAAGGCTTTCCTGAAGGTCCTTGGCACCAATACCAATAGGTTCAAAGCCTTGCAGTATATTTACAACCTCGCCGACCTCTTGCACAGTGGCCTCAATACCATCATAAATCTCCATTTCATCGCTGAGAATACGTGTCGATTTGCGTAGGAAACCGTCTTCGTCAAGCGAACCGATAAGATATTCCATGATGCTCTCCTGCTTGGGTGTCAGGTTGCAGCTGGCAGCCTGCTCTCTCAGACTTTCATAGAAGGATGTCTGGTCGGCAATTACGCGCTCGCGTGTGTGGTCGGGATCATAATAGGTGGGAATGTCGTCAGGAGTGTAGTCGTTGATGCGCTCGTTGTCGTAATCTTCCTGCGAATATTCCGTTTTGTCGGCTTGCTCTGCATCTGTGGTAGAATTGTCAAGTTCCGGGTCAGCAGTGCTGTTGTCCTCGCTGAAGTCGTCGGCATCTTCCTCCAGGGCAGGATTGGTGTCTAGCTGTGTGCGCACATCCTGCTCAAACTCCTGCTGTGACATTCGCAGCAAGCGCACCTCGGCCTGAAGCAATGGCTTCATCACTTGCACCTGTTCCTCCACCTGTGCCAAGGTCTGCTTTTCCCTGATTACTTGTTTTTGCATCATACTACTATTCTTGTTTGCTACGCGAAAATAGTTGAAAAAGCTGAAATCTTATAGAAAAACGACATAAAATTGTAATAAAACTTGGCATTAGGTGAAAAATAACTATTTTTGCATCCGTAAAGTAACCTATAAAACGAAATAGACGATGAAAAAGACACTTGTTATCATGCTGGTGGCCCTTATCGGAATAGGCGCACAGCAGGCAAAGGCTCAGATTGATTTCGGCATTGTGGCCGGAATGAATGTAAACAAGGCAGATTTCAAACATGTGGGCAATAATGTCAGGTCAGGCAATCGTTGCGGCTGGTTTGTGGGCCCAAAGGCAGAGTTTACTCTTCCCTTAGTCGGCATCGGCGCAGACGCAAGCCTGCTCTACTCGCAGCGCAATATTAAAATCGAGGATGCTGCAGGCGAGAAGACCAATCACATGAACACCATCGAAATCCCCATCAATTTGCGCTATCAGTTCGGATTCTCCTCCCTTGCTTCTGCCTATATCGCCACTGGTCCGCAGTTCGGATTCAATGTCGGCAGCAAGAAGATAAAGGAAATGGCCGATTTTAATTATTATAAGGTAAAGAACTCTGTCCTTACTTGGAATATCGGTGCTGGTGTCAAGTTGCTTAAGCATCTTGAGGCGGGCGTGGCCTACAACATTGCCCTTTCTAAGTTTGCCAAATACACGGGCACGCAGGAAGGTTCTCTGAGGAGCAACACCTTCCAGGTTCACGTAGGATACTTCTTCTAATTTTGCAGAAGTTGATACAAGAAATCCCCCGAATGACAGTTTCGCTGCATTCGGGGGATTTCTAATAGTGGTGCTATAGCCTTATTCCGAAGAAGGCGCGAGCCAGCCATTTAGACTGCTCGGTACGGTTGTGGCCGTGACCAAGGAGCAGGTTGTTTACGGTAAACGACATACCGGCAAACTTGTTGGAGCCCATGTTATAGACTATGGAAGCACGCTCAGTAAATATCATTTCGGGGAAACTGCCGTGCACCTTGCTTTTCTCGCCGTCGTAGGTTATATTGTTATAATTACCCACGACTACTGCAGGCATGGCTGAGAGATGCAGCAGCCATTTGCGGTGGAGCACAAAGTTGTAGCCATAGCCACCGCCAATGCCGAAATACCCCACGTGGATGCGAGTCTTCGGCATGGCATCAGGAGCATCGTCAGTTGACTTGAAGGTACCGCCCTGATATGAGAATCCGGCCAGCCATGAACCCGCAGAGCGCTTCTGTATATAGGTCTGGCTGAAAGCTGCGGGGAAGGAGAAGCGTTTGTGGTTGAACACATAGCAGCCCGTAATAGTCAGAAGCCTTGTCTTGAGTCCTCCGTGCCCCAAATGATAGGACACATCGCCACTCGACACATCACCGGCCATAGTCTTAGACATCTGGTAGCTCGCCTCGACGCAGAAGCGGTTGTTGTAGTAGTTGAGGTTAAACTCATAGTCATTGTTTTTGCCCCTCAGATTGGCAGGATTGAGCGAAATGGCGGCAGCCAGACCTTTGTAGTTGGCCCCTATGCTGAGTTTCACCATATTGCTCGTCTCAAGGTCTGCCTTGGTGCGCACGCCGTCCGACAATTCCTTTGTGTACAGGCTGCTGCCTGCCACGCTGGCTCTGGCCTTAAGCGTAAGGTTGGCATCGGGGCGACCGATGTAAGTAGTGTCGTAGTCTACCTTGCTGTACCTCTTGTCAAGCATGCTGTCGAGACGGGTGCGCAGCACCTCGGAACGTGTCTGCGCAATTGCCGCGCCGCCTGTCAACAGCATCATCACTAAAAGTGCAGAGCGGAGCGGAAGTTTTGTCATTGAAATCATTGATATAGATTGTTTTACATATTACATTCGGTTTTGCTTATTCGTCGAGGTCGTAGAGACGTTCGCAGACATATCTCTGGTTTTTGTCGTGACCTATCATTTCGCCATCGTCCTTGAAGGAAGGGGCGTCGGCACCCTTCACCACTTCGTCGTGATACCATACCGTCTTGGCATCCTTGGCATAATAGCCGCTTTCGAGCACTTCGAAAGTCTTGGGATCGGCACCCTTTAGCGGGCGGCCGTTATACCATACGCGCTTGCTGTCCCAGCCATAGAACCATTTTGTTTGGAAATCGTTGGGTTCGGCTTCAGGCATTATGCTGTCTGAATACCAAACATGGTTTTTGTCTTTCTGGTAGAGAAACTCTAGGTCTTGGAATGTGTTGGGGTCGGCTTCTGGCAGCATGTGTATGGAGTGGAAGACGTGCTTGCTGTCGCGGGCGTAGAAATCGTTGATTACCTCAAAGGTGGCAGCATCTACGCTGTCAATGCGTGTGCTGTCGTGGTAGGCGAACTTGCTGTCCTTGGCCCATAGGCAGTCTTCGTTGATACTGAGCACTTCGAAGGAGCCTATGTCGGCAACGTGCAGAGCTGCGCCTTTATAGTAATAGTCCTTGCTGTCGCAGAAGAGGTCTCTCTCCTTGACCTGCAGGGTCTGCGGGTCGCACCCCTCTGCCAGGCGTTCTTTGTACCAAACGTGGTTTTTGTCCTTGCCCAGCCATTCGTTCACCTCCTCAAAGGTGGCGGCATCGGCACCCACCAGTTCTTGCTGTTGGTGACCGAAACTGAATGTCCACCATGTGAAATACACTTTGTCGCCCATCACTTTGTAAGAGCCGTCGGTGCAGCCGGCAAGCATCATCACTGCCAGCAGGGCAAATATCGCTTTGAGATAAGCGGATAGAGATTTTGTTTTCATATTTTTGTTCTTTTAGAGGTGTTTTCCTGCATTGACGGCATCAAACATTTTTTGAATATTTTGTGAGGAAATGATGTACTGGTCAAGCCATTCCGTGTACTCGTCGGGCACCATCTCGCCGGAATACTCCTCCTGGAATTGCTCCTCGTCATGGCGGCGTGTCTTGACAATAGTCTTTATCACCAGTTTGCCTTTGAGGTAGAAGCGCAGTTCGCACATCTTGTCGTCTATTATGTCGGGCGACATGGCGTAGATAAATATCAGCTTGCCTTGCTTGTCATAGAGGTATTCCTCGTAAAACTCGCGTGCGGCAAAGTTATACTTGCTGGAGGCAAAGGCAAGCCGCAGGGGAGGGTAGATCTCTTCCTCGGAGGTGCGCACCTCCTCGTAGTACATCCTTACGTTTTCCTCGTGATAGCCTGTGGCAGGCAGGTTTTGCGCTATCTTGACATGGAAGTAGGCAGGAGGCCACGCCCCTGGGCTGTCGGGACCTTCGGCATCTTCGCCCCAGTTGGCACCCTCCCCCATACTGTAGATATAATCCTTCATCTCGCTGTAGCGCTGTCGGATATTATCTATTACCTTCTGTTCTCTTGTGTCGGGTTTCTGTGCAAACGCAGTCAACACAATCATCAGCGCGGGCAGCAATGCGGTCAGCAGTCGTTTCATAATCTTAATATATCTTATCCTGCGGCAAAGATAATCTATTTTTTCTAAATGCGGCAAATTATCTGCCTTATTTCATTTATTCTTTTCCTGTGTCGACAGTTCATGCAGCGATGTTGAGTTCGCTGAAATTAGTCGCGAGCGGAGCAAATTTAGTCGCGTGCAGCCGAAATTTAATCGCGCAGGGACAGACTCTCTCTTCGATTATTTTTCGGCTGTTCGCAAAGCCCAGTCGGGAGAAGGAAAAGCCTTGCATTTTTCCGTGCAAGGTATGCAGTTTTCCTTTTTGACTTACTTGCCTGTGAGCTGCAGGACCAAGGTAATCATGTTTTTACCACGCAATGCGAGTGAACCTATTGATGGAGCGTATGATGTGGTTAAGCAGGTAAAGACAAAAGCGACGCACTAGTGCGTCGCTTTTATTGTGTGGTAATTGCCAATTTTCAATTGCTCTCTACAGCTGCTCCAGGAACTCTATGCGGCTCTCGGTGGAGGGATGGGTGCTGAACAGGCGGCTGAACCAGCTACTGAAACTGCCTCCCTTCAGTGCCACGGGCTGTATGATGAACAGCTGTTGCACGTCTTCGTGTCCCTCCTTGGCGGCATAGGGCATATTGCTTATTTTGCGCAGCGCCGAGGCTAAGGCCAGGGGATTGCCGCAGAGCTCGGCTCCGCCGGCATCGGCCATGTACTCGCGCTTGCGGCTGATGGCGAAGCGGGTGAGCATGGTGAAGAAATAGCCCAAGGCGGCCAGCACGGCTGCTATGGCGAAAATCAATATGATGGCTGCGCCGCCGTTGGAGTCGCGGTCGCGACTGCGGCTACGGTTGTTGCCGCCAAAGATGAGCATGTTCCACACCATCCTCAGGGCTATGCTCATCACCGTGCCCATGATGCCCACGAAGATGATGCTTACTATCAGCAGGCGCGTGTCGCGATTGCGGATATGGGTAAGCTCGTGGCCTATCACGCCAGCCAGCTCGTCGTCGTTCAGGCGGTCACAGAGACCGGTGGTGACGGTCACGGTGTAAGACTTTTTGTCTATGCCTGATGCGAAGGCGTTGAGTTCCGGCGAGTCGATGACATTAATTTTAGGCATGTCCATTCCGCAGGTCATGGTGAGATTCTCCACTATATTATATATGCGCGGGTTGTCGCGGCGCTCAAGCGGCTGTGCCTGAGTGGCGTGGCGAATCATGCTGGTGTTGGCAAAGTAGGCTATCACAAACCATATGCCCACCACGGCCACTGCCCATGGCACCGAACTGACGAAGTACTCGGTGGCAAGGGGCATGATGTAGCCCGGGCCGTAGTATTCGGAGTTGCCCACCTCTATATAGGCTAGTATGTAGCATGCAGCAAATACCAGAGCCACTATCACCGTCGGAAACAGTAGCAGTAGCAGTATGGAGCGCGTATTGTTCTTGCGCCGCTGGGAGTATAGTCCTACGTATTTCATAAATGGAAGACCCCCTTTTGGTCCCCCCAAAGGGGGAGGATGGGATGCTGGAACTTGGTGTGTGTAAATGTGGTAAATGCTCCCCTCCATTTAGGGAGGGGGTGGGTCCCTTAGAAGCTGATCTCGGGAGCCTTGTCGTAAGTGGCGCGCTCCTCCTTGGGTACTTCAAACATAGGCTCGGTGTGGAATCCGAACATATTGGCGAAGATGTTGGATGGGAAGGTCTGCACGGCATTGTTGAGCTCCTTGGTGGCGGAGTTGAAGAAGCGGCGTGTGGCGGCTAGCTTGTTCTCAACGTCGCTGATCTCGCCTTGTAGCTGCAGGAAGTTCTGGTTGGCCTTCAGGTCGGGGTAAGCCTCGAGGCTCACCTTGAGGCCTGCCAGTGCGGAGGTCAGCTGATTTTCTGCCTGGATCTTGTCATTGATGCTGGTGGCGCCCATGGCGGCGGCGCGGGCAGCGGTAACGCTCTCCAGCACCTCTTTTTCATGGGCGGCGTAGCCTTTGACGGTGGCTACCAGCTGCGGGATGAGGTCGTGGCGCTGCTTAAGCTGAACGTCAATGTTGGCAAAGGCGTTCTCGCGGTTGTTGCGCATGCGCACAAGGTTGTTGTAGATGCTCACGCACCAGATGGCGAGGATTACAACGATGGCAATGATGACGATAAGTGCAATCATGGTTGTTTTGGTTTAGGGATTTGTAATTGTTTTCATTTTCATGGCAAAAATACGCCTTTTTCTCCTAACAAATGCAACTTTTTTCATAAAAAGCACACCAAAACCGAATATTTTAACACTATTTTGTATCGTTATAAGAAGAAATAGCTAAATTTGCAGAGATTTTAACTTTGCCGTAAAAGGCGAGTAGAATAAAAACCGAATAGAGATTCAATCCTTTTTAATTAACCTATTTATTATTAACCAAAACAATTACTCACATGAAAAAGTTTTTACTTTTGATGCTCTCCATTCTGATGGGAGCAATGATGAGCAGTGTGGATGCCCGCTGGGAGATTACCGAGCAGAAGGGCATGGACGACATTAAGATCGGCGACACTATTGCTCTGGAGTTCTTGAACTTCCCAAATGCTGGCGGCCGCTACCTGGCTGGTTCCAAGCTGTCGGCAGCAGGCGTGTTGACTGATGACAACGCCTACCTCGTTGAGGAAGGTCCGCTGGACATTCGTACTGGAGCTCCTACCGTTTACCTGAAGCGCCTCATCGACGATTCTACTCGCGGCGAGGGCCAGAACGGTTACCTCAAGTACAACGGCGGTTGGCAGACCATCACCTATGATCCCGACCCCGCTAATGCTGCCAACCTGCAGATCATCAGCTGCGACGTGGACATCCCTTGGTCCAACACCTACAGCTATGACCTTCGTGACACCATGAAGGATGAGGATGGCAATTTCCTCTATCGCGACGATGTTGACTACACTGAGAAGGAAGTTGCTTCTTGGCGTAACTACAACGGTGTGCGCGTTACCAACGCTAAGTCCGTAGGTTTTGCCTTCTCTACCGGCGAGAACCTCTACGACGACTGGACATACCTCGGCTCTTGGAGTAGTGCTGACAACATCTGGTTCTGGCAGTACACCGACACCAACCAGTGGAATGTCTATGGAATGAAGTACATCTCCGACCTGCAGGGTGACCTCCAGGCCCTCGTTGACCTCTACCTTGAGGAGGGTGAGTACGTAGCCGGCACCGATCCCGGTTTCTACAATGAGGACGTTGCCAATGCTTACAACGAGGCTATGCAGGAGGCTCTCACCGTTGCCATCACCGGCACCACCGATGAGGAGTTCACTGCCGCCATCACCAAGCTGAAGACTGCTCACGCTGCCATCCAGGGCAAGCAGATCCCCATCACCGAGGGTTACTACTACTTCGTAAGTGCTTGCGAGCACTACCTCAACACCTATGGCCACGAGAAGGCTGCCTATGCCAACACCAGCACCATGCAGCTTTACTACAAGAACTTCGATCCCGAAAACGTTGACTTCGTATTCGAGGTTACCAACGCTGACAATCCCGATGAGTATTGGGTACAGCACATGGCCACCGGCGTTTATGTTGGCAATCCCTCCAACTGGTACGCTTCCACTCCTCCCCTTACCTACGGCAAGGAGGAGCCGCAGAGCATTCGCTACTACAACCTGGGTAGCTCCACCGGTAAGTGGTTCTGGGGCAGCCAGCACCAGCACAACACCTCTTACACCCCGACCACTGGCGAGACTCCGGGCGACACCGAAGGCGCACTCACCAGCTGGGGTCAGTGGTCTGATGCCGGTATCGTGAACACCCAGTTCAACTGCTGGTATCTCCGCAAGATCACCGATGAGAACGTAATCGCAGGCTTCGAGGCTCAGAAGGCTCAGGCTCAGCGCACCGCAGCCCTCAACGACCTCGTAGGCGAGGCCAGCGAGATCTACGGCAAGCTCTTCGCTTACCTCGCTCCCGATGAGAGCACTAAGCTCATCACCGTTGCCAACGGCGGTTATGACGAGGATCCCACCGAGGACAACCAGGTTACCTTCTCTACCATCCGCAAGCAGGGCGTTTCCTTCGCCGATAAGTATAGCTACCTCATTGATGAGGACGATACTACCTACATGCAGGGCCAGGGCTACATCCAGGTTGTACTGAATGAGCCGCAGAGCGTTGTTACCTTCGAGTACAACACCCGCGACGCTTCCCAGCACGGCACCAATCCCAACTGGCACAATTGGGGTGCCAGCGAGCGTCCTAACAAGGTGTCTATCACCGTTACCAACGACACCGTAGGCGGTGGCACTTGGACTGAGGTAGGTACCATTGAGATGGGTACCCTCGAGCTTCCTGCCCGCGCTACCCTCAACCTTGGCAGTGAGTATAAGTTCGTACGCTACAATGTAGTGAACAACATCAACGGCGGTGGCTTCTTCACTGTCAGCGAGTTCCAGATGTACAAGGCCGGTATTGACGAGGCTAACTCTCAGTACTACACCACCGAGGGCTTGAAGGATAAGGCTGATGCCATGAATGCCCTGCTGCCCGAGATGCGTGACATTGTTGCTGCCAACACTGCTACTCAGGAAGACATCACCAAGATGCAGGCAGCCCTTGACGCCGTTAAGGAAATGTATGCCGACACCACCGAGCTTGCCAAGTTGATTGCTGAGTGCGAGACTATGCTCGCCGGCGTTGAGATTGGCGACGAGATGGGTCAGCTCAGCGACCAGGCTCTGGCCGATGCTCTGCAGGCTGCCGTTACCGATGCTCGCAAGAACGCATTCGTTACCCCGATTTCCGTAACCGCTATCAAGGAGGCTGAGAAGGCCGTTAAGGAAGCCAAGGCAGCCTTCATAGCCGGCATCAAGAGCTTCGAGGATGGCAAGTGGTACTTCATTACCAACCTCGACGCTACCCGCACCGGCGAGCCCGGCACCGAGGACGCTTTCTGCATGGGCAACGCTATCTATCTTGCCGACAAGTATAATGGCTCTGAAGTTACCAAGTGGGGTCTCTTCGACGAGGCCAGCATGACACTCAATGCCGACAACAACCCGAAGGCCATGTGGCGCTTCATTCCCGTTGAGGGCACCGAGTACTATGCTATTCAGAATATGTACAGCGGCTACTATATGGGCGACTATGCAGGCGACGAGATCAACCTGCCTGTAAGCGAGGAGCCTGTTCCCTATGAGATTTCCTACGCCGGCAACGGTGAGTTTATCCTCTACCCGCGCGGTGGCAAGAACAAGAACAACTACGCTCTCTGGCCCGAAGGCGCAAAGAATGACGTTGTTTGCCACGTTGCACTTCCCGGCACCGCTTCCGCTTGGACTTTCGTTGAGATTGATCCCGAGACGCAGGAGGCTATCTCCATCAGTGACTTCGGCTACAACCTCATCGACGTAATGGCAGTGCCCTACAACATCAGCGGCATTGCTGACATCAACGATGACGTTCACACCTATGCCATCAAGAAGATGACCCAGGAGAAGAACGATGCAGGCGAGCTCGTTACCACCGTTGAACTCTATGAGAAGGATGAGTTCGCTGCTGGCGAACCTTGCATCATCGGTCTTGGCAACTGGCAGGACGAAAGTGTTGAGGTTGAGCCCTTTGACCTCGTTATTCCGTTCCCCTCTGAGGTTGTTGACCACTCTCACAAGTTTGTTGCCAACGGTATCGTTGGTGGTCTCCACGGATTTGACTGCGCAGCAGGTACTGCCGTTTCTAATGGCAAGACATTCTCTGCTCCCACCAAAACGTATGGCTTCGATGCCCAGACCGGTATCATCGATCCCGCTACCTACCGTGGCGAGGTTGAGGGCGTAGAGACTGCTGCTACTCTCGTTATCATTGGTCTCAATCCTATCCCCGACAATTCTGTAGCCGACGTTGACGGCGACGGCAATGTCAACACCTCCGACGTAGTTGCCATCTACAACTTCATCATCGACGGCACCGGCGTGACCAAGGAG
>OCTW011361753.1_pt1 | contig 13207 bp, 7 predicted proteins | sample 1539671 | NCBI WGS metagenome assembly OCTW01 (sample SAMN02144230, study PRJEB22623) | gut metagenome | biome: sheep rumen | host: Ovis aries | place: New Zealand | reverse complement strand
TTTGTCATTATCTTTCAATTTGATTTCATCGTTTAAGCAATATAGTGTATTTAATTCAACTTTTAAAGTACCATCTGTTTCTTTTGTAATTTTGGGATTGCAAAAATTCACCCTCCCGTCTTCGGTCACATACTCATTATAAAATGGATTATCCCAATCGCACCCCCCCATCATTCCGGCTGCCATCATCGCGAGCAATACCAAAGTCTTCTTGTTCATATCGCGTACTCCAGTGATAAGGAAGTGTGCTTGGCATTTGGGGAACTCAATGGCGAGTGTTCCTGAAATGCCTGCGGTAAAAGCGGGATGTGTGGCATTTGGTGCGCACTCACCCACCCTTTATTTAATCACTGAAAATATTTTTTTCAAGTCTTATGGGTTGGCTATCGAAACAGGTATTTGTACTTCTACCAACCCGGCCATAAAACGGACCGTGGGGCATGGCCCCACGGTCAAATTGCCCGGTGGTTTTAAGGCAGATATTCGATAAGTTCGTGTCCCTACTTAATATCGGCGATTTTGTTAAATCCTCTGACGTAAGTCTCGTAAGCGCCGTTGTTATCGGCATCATCCGAGTATGCGACGACGACATGACCATCGGTCGTGCACGCGACGGAGGGCATTTTTTGGTTGTTCCAGACGAGTCGCGTCGGCGAAACGGCTTTGCCTATGGTTTTGCCAGAAACCGTAGCAAGTAAGATATCGCCAGCAACTTTGTCATAGGTTTTCGAACCGTTACTCGTGACGTAATTGGTCATATTCGAGTCGTAGAACCCGATGACCGCATTGTTCGAATCATCGACGCAGACAGTCGGCTGGGAGTTGTTGTGTTTGGCATTGTAAACCTCAGTATCTGTTATGATTTCCTTGAGATTTTCATCCCAGCCGCGCACGCGAATCGCATAATTCTTATCTTTATCGCGATCATCGCGGTATGCCACGAAGAAAGCGCCCTTGCTGTTCATCCCCACGGCCCCGTGCAATTGCTGTCCTGCAGAGTCGGAATTGACGACGAGTACTTTGCTGAGTGCTTTGCCCGAAAAATCGAATTTCTGGGCATACATCTGATAGCCGCCATTGTTGTCCTTGTCATCATCCCATGCAATGACGTAATTGCCATTGGCATCCATGGCAATGGCGGGATTGCGCCGCGTACCTTCGATATGGTCGATCAGGTATGCCTCTTTGCCCGCATCGGTGCCATCGGCTTTAAAGGCTTTATATTTAATATTGATATTGGCTTTACCTTGCTTGTCATTCCAGACAACGACGAAGCGGCCATCGTCGGCCATGGCAATTTTGGGTGATGTCTGATCGCCTGAGCCGTTTTCGTTGACCGTGCGTTTGTTAAACCGGATGTTGCCCTTGCTGTCAAACCCGGTCATCATGATTTCGTAATAGTTGTTATTGTCGCTGTCGTCAGCCCATACGATGACGAAATTGCCATTTTTATCCATGGCAATATCGGGTGATTTTTGATTTCCCTTGGCCGATTTATTGTCGGCAGTCACGAATTTCTGGCCGCCGTTGGCATAGCCGCCGCGTTTAAACAGCCTAAAGGCAATATCAAAGTTCTTTTGTTCCTTGCCATTCGCATCTTTATAGGTGCCGTCATCCGCACTGGAATTGTCTTCCCAGACGCCGACAAACGTCCCATTGGTGCTGTTCATGACCACGACGGGATTGAGCTGATCGCCGCTGCCCAGATTATTGAGATCGCGAGGCATAAAGCCATAATTGTCTTTATTGTTATAGTCATGTTTTGGCGGACGGACATCGAATGTAAAGGTGTTTACATTTTTACCTTTGGTTGCACTTTCATCATATTTTGCAGTGCAGAAGAGATGTTTTTCGGGATTCTTTGAACCAAAATTGTACTCACCCTTACCGACCACGGTTTGTGTATAGCCCTTGACGTCCCCGGTTTTGGGATCGATTTCGAGGCGACGGAACCAGCCATTGCCGCTGTGCGTCTTGCCATGCTGACATGTTCCGTTGCTGCATTTACCGCCCTGGCACGGCGTTTCCATCTGATAATCGACGAGCAATTCATGCACGGTGTCGCCGAACATATTTTTGGGCGAATTGTATTCCGACCCGGGGGAATGGCCGCCGGCAACCATAAAGATATTCGAATGACGTTTAATAAATTCATCGAACAGCGCCTTACCCCCCATGCCCTGAACCTGATAGTGGGTACTCGCCTGTTTTTGCTGCCCGCAGTAACCGCCGCCTGAACACACATAGCCATGGGTGGTCACAATCACGTGGTAATTGGCGAATTCAGGCTTATTTAAGATAGAATCGGCCCATGCGATGACATCCTTGCGCGGATAAAACTCGAGCGCGAACACCAGAAAATGGATATTTCCGACCGAGAACATGGAGTATGAGTTGGCGCCATATTTGTATTCGCCAAACCATTTCATATCTGCAAGTGATGATCCTTTAAAATAGGATTTGAGCAGGTCTTTTGTATAATAAGTGCTAAATTTGGATTTCGAGCGCCCGGGAAGCAGCGTGGGAGAAGCGACATAATCGTGGTTGCCGGTCGAGATGGAGAAAGGAATGCCTGCCGCACCCAATTTTTTCATGGCAACGACGGAATCTTTCCATTCCTGCTCGCGATTTAAATTGGTAATGTCGCCGAGATGCAGAACAAAGCGGATATTCTTGCTATCTTTATTGTTGACAATCCACTCCATCTGCTTGGTCATCAGAGATGTTGCCGGTGTTACGACCGCACCTTTGGCATCTTTGTATTTGAGTGCACTGGACTGCGTATAAAACTGCGTATCGGGAATCAGAATAATCGAGAAAGGATCGCAGTCATTGCCGCATGCGTATTCGCATTTTGAACCGTCTGCACTACAAATCTGCCCCGTACCGCACGCCTTGTCCTCTTTCCATACCATGCATCCCGTTTCATTTTTAGCGCATTTCTGCATGCCATTATCGGCACATCGGGTTGCATTTTCTTTGCATTCGTCTTTGCACCCAAGAATACATTTGGCATTATCGCAGACCTCATTTGCTGCACATGCCTTTGTCTGTTCCCATCTGGTACACGTATCATCGCCTCTAACACACGTCCAGACGGCATTTTTATCGCACTTCGTCTCATTCAGCGTGCACCCATTCTGGCAATCGGGGAGGCACTCGCCTGTGCTCTCATTGCACTTTGCGCAATTCGTAATCGTGCCCCAATTGGGACACTCGTTGATGCGCTCACAGATCTGGCTGCCGCCCTCAGTACACCGATACTGCCCAACTTCGCAGATTTCATCGCATGTGACATCGGGGTCGGACACACCCGTATCGTCGGTATCGGGATCTTCGATGGGGGTGACTTCGGTGCCAGGATTATCCGGATCGGCCACTGGCGTTGGATCTTCGCCTGGATCCGTGCCGGGATCTTCACCGGGATCCGTGCCGGGATCTTCGCCGGGATCCGTGCCAGGGTCTTCACCGGGATCCGTGCCAGGGTCTTCGCCGGGATCCGTGCCGGGTTCATCACCGGGTTCATCACCGGGATCGGTCGGTTGATCAGGATTTCCCGACGGCGTGCCGCCATCATCCGCCGACGTATCCCCCGTATCTACGTGTGTTTCACCTGCATCATCCGTACAACCGAACATCAAAGCACTGCACAAAGCAACAAACCAAACGATTCTTTTTTTACACATACAGCCTCCTTACGGTTACATCACAAAAGTATGCCCTTCGTACCTCTTTTATAACAAAATTCCGGGATTATATCACGTACAATTATGTTCTGGTGCCGGGCTATTGACGACAGTGGGACAAGCCACACTGTCGTCAATACGCCCGCCGTTTTGCGCTATTGGCTGTGACAAGGGGGCATTCCCCCCTTATCCCAGCCAATACGCGCAAAAATGCTTGAATTTCGGTCACAATACAGACGAGTCGCATCACTGCAAAGTTAGCCACCCGCGCCGTAACCTACCCTATCTTCATAGAAACAGTTAAAACTGTGTTCCGGCTGCAAGAATCACCATGATTTTCGCAGAAAGTGCGTTCCGGCTACCAAAATCACCATAATTTTGCCCAAAAGTGCGTTCCGGCTGTCAAAATCACCGTGATTTTGGCAAAAAGTACGTTCCGGCAGGGAAAATCACCGTGATTTTGTCCAAAAGTGCGTACCGGCAGGGAAAATCACCGTGATTTTGCCCAAAAGTGCGTTCCGGCAGGAAAACTATAGTCATAACCAGCACACTTTTATGCTTACATGGCTCAAATCATCCGTTGCCTGGCGTATTGACCGCAGGGCAATAGCCAGGCACGCAGGGCGCATTCGGCGTAGCCGAAAAGCCCGCGCCCATCCATAAAACGACATCGAATCTACTCGAAAAACAGTTATGACTATGATATTTTTAAAGTCATGGAATGATGGTCATTCCCATTTCACATTTTAAGGAACAACCATGACCACAGAACAAGCGGCTAAAGACGACGCGGGAATGCAGCTTGCGGAGGTGGACCTTCCCGAAGAAGAGGCGTCTATCTCTGTTGAGACCCCCAAAGAGCTCAGGGGCAAGTACACCTTTTTGAACAAGCTGGGCAGCGGTACCCAGGGCAATGTTTACCGGGCCAAACGCCTTTCGGATGGCAAGATACTTGCCGTTAAGAAGATTCGCATTGATTCGGTCAATACGTGGAAAGAATACGACCTGTTTCATCGCGAAGCAGACGTCCTGGCCTCGCTGCATGAGCATGGCATTGCCGAATTTTACGATGCGCTCGAGTTTTTGGATGCCGAACCGGCCTCAGCATACATCGTCCAGGAACTCATCGAAGGGCGATCGCTGCAGTTGATGCTGAAGCAGGGCTTCCGCTTTACGGTGAGCCGTATTTTCAAGATGGCACTTGGGCTCGTCGAGTTGCTCGAAAAGCTGCATGCGCACAATCCGCCGATCATTCATCGCGATATCAAACCGAACAATATCATTATGAAACCGAGGTCGGACTCGGACGATTTTGACCCGTATCTGATTGACTTTGGTGCTGTGGCGAATCCGACGGTCCAGAAAGGCGGATCGACGCTTGCCGGTACTTATGGCTACATGCCGCCCGAGCAGCTCGTGGGTCGTCCATGCCCGGCGAGTGATATTTATGCGCTCGGTGCAACAATCGTGTACATGCTGAGCGGCGTAGAGCCGGCGGATATGCGGGTGGCCGATTTTCGTCTCATCATCGACCCACACCTCGAGAATGTGCCGCGCCCGATTGTAACGGTGCTGCATCAAATGCTCGATCCCAAGCCAGAATCGCGTCTGTGTGACTATGCCAAGCTGAAAGAAATATTCGAACAATTTGCGAATGATATTTATCTGGTGGATGAACAAGGTTCTGAGCTCAATGTGAGTCTGGTGAACAAAAAGCTGACGCAGGTCAATGCCTTTAACCAACCGGGGAATCTCGATCTGTGGATGCAATTGCCCGAAAAGATGCCCCGCAAGGTACCTTATGCCTTTTCGAATACGATTCTTGGCCTTGGCCAGCTGCAGCGCCTTAACCAGTTAAAGAAACGATCCAACGACAAACTGCCCATAAGGATTATTACAAGCGTGGCTTTCGTTGTATCCTTGATCATTTGTATTACCGCAAACTCATTTGGTGTGGCGGTTTTCTTTGGGCTTTTAGCCGGCATATCGGCACTGATCTTTGTCATGTTTACGATCGACGTCATCGGCAACAGAAGTGAGACACGTCGAAAAATCATGGAAATAGAACAGATTTCACAGAAATACGATTCCTGTAAAAATCAGACATCCATTCAGATGATGTGCGGCTATGAGCATCGCGAAGACATTCCGATGCTGACATTGCTCAAACTTGGTCGCAAAGCGATTGCAACGATCGTCGACTTTGAAGACATTCCCGTGAAGGAAAAATATCGAAAATTCAGCCCGGTTAAAGGTGTATTTTCGGAGTCCCGCGTTCCCTTCCGTCTGCGTTACCGCTTTAATCCGCCCGATGATGCCAGTGCCGATGATTTGGTGCACGAAGTCACCATCTATCAGCACCAGACCGAAGGTCTCGAAAGCGGCACGCCCATTCCTATTTTATATTATATTAATCCAGAGGATAATTCTGATGTCCTGAGCATGCCGTATCCTTTCCCATTCAAGGAGATCCGTCAGGCACAGATTTCGGTCTTTAATAAAGATAGTCTCTATGGCCATACTAAAGGAGTTTACTAATGACAGCATCCAGTGAAACAACAAAAGATATGGCACAGACTGCGGAGAATTCTGTCGAAATGAGCAACAAAACAGAGGCATCGCAATCCCAAACGGAAGCCAAAGAGATCATCACTCCGAAGATCCTCAATACGGATTATCGATATATTAAACTTTTGGGCGAAGGCGCGAGTGGCCTGACATGGCTCGCCAAAGACCGACGAACGGCTCTCGATGTTGCGATCAAAGAACTCAAATTCGTCGATGACTTCAAGTCACTGGAACTCTTTGAACGCGAAGCAGAAGTCCTTCAATCGGTAGACGTTCGCGGTGTTCCCAAGTGTTACAGAAACATCACAGATGGATTTACGAGTTATATTGTCCAGGAATATATTCCTTATCCGTCGCTCGAGAAGATGCTCGAAGATGGCGAGATTTTTGATGAAGAAGAAGTCTATGTCATTCTGGACAAAGTCAGTGAGATCCTGTTTGCTTTGCAGACGCAGTATATTCCTGCGATTGTGCACCGCGATATCAAACCCGGCAATATCTTGTACAAACGCGCAGACAGTAGAGATGATGAAGCCCGCGTATGGCTGATCGACTTTGGTGCAGTCGATAATGCACACAAGCAATCGAGCGGATCGACCATCGCCGGTACATTTGGCTATATGGCACCGGAACAATTGCAGGGTGAAGTGTCACCGCGTTCCGATTTTTATGCATTGGGTGCGACGGCATTGCATTTGCTGACGGGAGTTTTCCCATACGAAATTCCGAACGAGTGTTTCCAGCTGAAGTTCCATCCCGTCATCGAAGAGAATGCCCCCAATACGACCAAACCGACGATCGAGCTCTTTGACAAACTGCTCGCGAGCAATGCAGAACATCGTCCACAGGATGCGCATGAACTTCGCAAACTCATCCACGAAGCAGCAGAATCGTCAGCCAAATACCGGGCTGTCATAAGCCAGACAGAATACGACGAGTATCCCGATTGGGAACCTCGCACCCGCCTTGGCCGATGGATACGCGATACCCGCTGGGGAGAGCAACATCACGCCAAACAACTCGCCAAAAAGCGCAAGCAATGGCGCGAAAAACAAGAGAAACTTCGTGAACGGCTCATGCGGGAACTCGAAGAGAGAGAACGACTCGAAAAGCAGAGAAAAGAAGAGGAAGAACGCCGTCTCGCCCTTGCCCGTGAAAAGGCCGGTCTTTCTATCGACTGTACGGCACGCCGTGTGACTGTGACCAAACTGATGGAGGGAGGTCGCATCGTAGACTCGAGCCTTCTCGAAGGCATCTTTTGTTACGAGGGCAATTGGTTCCCCGCCTATATGACCCCAAAACAGAATTCAGTCACTTATAAATGTACAACCGAAGCAGGACCGAACGAAAAGTTCAGTGAGAATACTTTCAGAGTCACTTTTCTGCCGCAGGAAACAGATATTACCATTGCAAAAAACCAGGTAGTCTGGCTCACTCCTGATTTGTATACCAAGCTTTTAGGCCGCAGAGCACCTACCTATGAGCAGAGACGGTAATTATTCAGCCCTATGTTGTCATCTTAAGGACTTGGGGTGAGTTATCCCAGGCATCAGGCAGTAGGCAGAAGGCATCAGAAAGTATTCATTAGGGCAAGGGGATAACTTCTGAGAACAGGTCGGGCAATATGCTTGATAAACTCCTGCCTGACACCCCTGTTGCCTTGGCATTGTAGAGACCTGATAAAATGCCCGGCCTACTAAAAAAGCCACCCAATTGGGTGGCCTTTGTTTATCCGCAGCAGCAGGATCCGCCTTTTTTCTTTTTTTTGGGCTTTTCTGGCTGAGGACCAAATTGTTTGGCAAAGGGGCAATCCTCACAGGAATGACCGCACGCCCCTTTGCCCCCGCATCCCTTATCGATAGGGGCAAACAGGTTTCTAAGTTTTTTCACCGATGTATAGATGAAATATCCGAGAGCGGCACAAACGACGAAGCCTATGATGATGTATTCGAGCATATTCTGTGATAAGTAAATTATTACTATTCACTATTCAGTATTACCTATTCACTTTCTTCAGTGCACAATGTGCAATGATTTGTTTATTCTCAAACATTTTTTTAAAGGATCGAAGTTTTGAGAATAAAAAAGTAGTGAATCGTGAATAGCGAATAGTGAATCATTCATTATGCGAACAAATGGCCGATCACATTGACGAGCATTGCCAAAAACCATGCGATAGCGAACATACCGAAGAACTGTGCTGCAGCAAACTTCCATGAATTGGATTCACGTTTGGCGACAGCAAGTGAAGCAATACATGGCGAAGTCAGAAGCATAAAGAGGATGAGTGCAATGCCATTGATTTTGTCATAATTGCTCATGGCCGCTCTCAATCCTTTGGCACCTTCATTTTCGTTATCTTCGGCATTGACTTCATCAAAGTTTTCTTCGGGTTCAACTTCACCAAGGGCATAGATGATGCCCATCTGTGAGACGAAAACTTCTTTTGCAGCAAGCGAGGCGAGTACAGCTGTCGAGACCTTCCAGTCAAATCCGAGGGGCTTAAAGATTGGGGAAATGGCATGACCGACGATCCCCATCACGGAGTGATCCAAGACCTGAGCATCGACTTTATTATCGATCCTACTTTGAAGCTCTTTGGCAGCATCCACTTGTTCTTTATCAGCCAGGAGTGTGGGATTCTCTTTGCTCAATTTTTCTTCGATTGCCTTGATTTTGTCGGCATCTTCTTCCTCATCGAGCTCATCTTTTTCGACCTGTGCAGCGATCATTTCATCGAGTTCAGTCTGATATTCCTTGAGATCGAACTCTTCATCATTTTCGTGTGCCTTCATCACGGCTTCGTAAGCACTAAGATTTTCGGCATTGTCTTTGTCAGCGCGTATTTCTTCAAGTGCCTGTGCAGTATAGGCTTTTTCATCCTCGTCACTGGGACGCGGGAAATACCCGGCTGCCCAAAGAATGATTGAAAGTGCCAGAATGATGGTACCAGCTTTTTTGACATAGAGCCATGTGCGTTCCCACATGTGCATGAGAACAGCGCGCAAAGTCGGCATGCGGTAGGGCGGAAGCTCCATAACAAAGGGTTCTTCTTCGCCCTTAAAGACGGTCTTTCTGAGGAGGAATGCAATGAAGAAAGCAAACAGGAAACTAAAAATATAAATCGAAAGCAGAATGAGAGATTCCTGGAGCGGACTGCCTGGGAAAAAGATGGGAATGAGGAGCAGCCATATAGGCTGACGTGCACCGCAGCTGATGAACGGCAACACGAACATCGTAGCCAATCTTTCATTCGTACCAGCAATAGTTCGAGTCGCCATAATCCCGGGCACTGAACAACCCATACCGGTAATCATTGGAATCAGAGAGCGGCCATGCAGACCGAGTTTGTGCATGAATTTATCGACGAGATAGGCCGTTCTGGCCATATATCCCGTATCCTCGAGGAACGAAACACCGAGGAAAAGCAAAACAATGAGCGGGGTAAACCCGAGGACGCCACCGACGCCCGCGATAATACCATCCGTCAGGATACTATGTAAAACGGGGCTATTCTTTTCGAAATCCCCACCCGAAAGTGCTTCATTGATACCACCGAAAATATTGTCGTTGATGAAATCTGAAGCGGGATTGCCCAATAAGAATGTAAAGAAGAAAATGAGTGCAATAATGACAAAAAACAGGATCAATCCCAAAACGGGATGTGCCAGTACCTTATCGATTTTGTCACTCATTTCGCGAGCATTTTCGCGGGGTTTGGCTTTTTGCACTTCGCGCAAAAGACCGTCAGCAAAACCGGCATATTGTTCGGTCACATAAAGCTCGATATCCATAGCGGTATCGGCTTCGATATGCTCTCTTTCTGCCTTAGCGACCGAAACAGCCCGCGCACCTTTGGACTGTGGCATGATTTCGTCGACGTATTTCTTGTCATTGAGCAAAAGACGCGTTGCCGTCCAATCACCATTCATTCGGTAATTCTCGGGAAGTTCCACGACGATCTTATTGATCGCATTGGTCAATACATCTCCGAGGCGAAGCCGCGACGGCTTAACCTCGCGAGTTGCAGGATTGACGATAGCTTCTTTAAGTTCATCAATACCCACGCGTTTGGAGCCTACAGTCTTTATCACCGGCATCCCGAGCAAAGACTTCATCTGATCGACATCGAGCTGCATGCCCGATTTTTCGACCTCATCCCACATATTCAAGACGAGGATCATCGGCAGCTTGAGCTGCATGAGCTGAGCCACAAAGAGCAAGCTCCTCGAAATGGCTGTGGTATCGATGATGGCAACCAGAATATCGAATTTCCCGCTTAACAGCTCATCCTGCGCGACTCTTTCTTCCGGGGAATGAGAATTCAGCGAGTAGGTACCGGGAAGATCGACCACTTCGACTTCCTGATCATTAATTTTGCAGGAACCACTGCGGCTCTCGACCGTGACGCCCGAATAATTGCCAACATGCTGGTTGGCCCCCGTCAGACCATTAAATATTGTCGTTTTGCCGCAATTCGGATTACCGGCAAGCGCGATGGTCAGGGGTTTGACTTTGTCACTCATGGACATTTCTCCCTATAATCATGATATTCAAACGTGGTTTAAATACCATCTGTAAAAAAATGCACTTTGAGTGACAGAAAGGATGCAAAATTCCTTCGTTTTTGTATAAGATAGACGAGGGAGAGTTATCCCTGTTCGGTCAGCCCAAAGCTGATTACCTCTAAGTTCTTAGTAGCTTATATAAACAGCCCATGCGCTGCGGCAGGTTTCCAGACAATCCGCAGCGCACTGGCCGAACTGAAGCACCCACTACGGTGCTTTTTTTTATATGAGAAATATCAGACGTTCCAATTACATCATGGGTAAATCGATGATGGCACCAAACAGAATGTCTGCCGACACATCTTCTTTTGGTTTGACATCCCTGTCTGGAATGTTGATGTTGACTTCCGCCGTGAGCTCGAAGTTTTCCATAACCATGTAATTCAAGCCTACCCCGACATAACCATCGGTGCGGCGTTTGCCTAGTTTTTCTGCCATATTCGGAATCGAAATGCCGCCATCGACCAGAATCTGTGCAGATTCTGTAAGCATGTAATACAGACCGATACCGAGATCAAACGTGAAGTCCGTCTTTACCTCTGTCCTCTCGCCATCTTCATCCTCATCCGCCATATCCAACGTATTAGCAGAATACATCGGGAAATCGACGGTAATAAAAGCGCCAAAGCCCGACATTTCGTTGTCGCTGTCGATGTTGATTTCCAATCCCGGTGCCATCGAAAATCCGCCGTCCCAGCCAAAATCAACATGGAAGTCGATATCGAAATGCTCCGTATCCAACGGTGTAAAGAGCACATCAAAATCGAGCCCCACACCACCCCATGCAAAGGCCTCATCCGTGGCCATCGAAAGCCCCGTTGTAATGGTCATAAAATCCAGAACGCCATAACCAACCGCGATATCACTTTCCCAACCGGGTTTGCCATCGTGAATATTGATCAATCCAATCGTCGGGGCAACCTCGACGACACCTTTGTCTAAAAGTTCTGTCGTATCAATTGCAAATGCATTGTTTGCAAACATAAAACATGACATTGCGGCAAGCGCCAAACCAATTTTTTTCATAGACACACCAAAAGCCCCACAAGAGGCGAAAGAGTTAAAAAAAACAACCCAAAATTTCCGGATTGATGTATAAGTAATATCAGTCAGCGCATTTTTGGCGTCAGGAGAAGGAGTATAGCCAAAAATGCGCATGGACTGATAAAAGCATGGGCTTTCACACCACCAGGCCATTCGCCTGATAGAAGCCATGATTTACACTAAATCAACTGTAATTGCCTCCGCTTCGTTGCGACGAAGTGCAATTTCAATGTTATCCACTTTAATCCAGACAGGATCACCCAACAAAGCCGTGCGTGCTTTAAAAACTCTGCTCTTTGGCAAAATTCCCATATCAAAGAGGCGCTGGCGAATCGTGGAATCCGCATTTACCGTTTGAACTATACCAACATTGCCGTCTTTCATATCGTAGATATTCATAACAACTCCTAAACGATGACAACCGGGGAATCCCCCCTTTCTGTTAGATGCATCTAACAGCTATTTTTCAAATTGTCAAACACTTTGTTAGACTAATCAAACAATTTAAGTTTGATCGAACATTTGAGATCGGCATAGCAGTTATCCGGCACGTCGCTATTTTGGGTATCACGCGAACTGCGCGTGATACCCAAAATACGCTCCTTCTGACTGCGCGTTTACGCCGCGCCCAGGCGCGTCGTTACACGCTTTTGCTGCGCGGCTATCGACGATACGCCGCGCAGGCGCCCCTTCGGGCCGCTTTTTTGAGAAAAAAGAATGCATAAATTACTTTTCATTTTCCTTGGGATTTTGCTTTCAGGATGCCATGCCGCACAGCCACCGGACGGCATCATTGCCCTGACGCCCTCACTTGCAGAAGCAGTACTCACATTTGAAAACGCAAAACTCATTGCAGTCAGCCCATTCGATGAGAATCCTCAGGTTTCGTCACTCCCCCGAATCGACAGTGCAGGCGGTATTGAACGCATGACCGCCATGCGCCCGCGACTTGTACTGCTCCATTCATCGGATGCACAGTACGCAGCCAAACTCAACGATATGGGAATCGAAACGCGCATGTACGCCATGGATACGATCCAGGAAGTTGAGCAGACGGTACTCGATCTTGGTACCTTTCTTCATCAGGAACAGACTGCACAAGCCGCAATTGCTCACATGCAGCAAACGCTCAAAGCGAATGCGTCAACCTATAAAACCTCCAATCCCAAACAGATACTTGTCATTGTCGATCGTCTGGATGCGCGCATGCAACAGTTTTACCTTGCACAATCGGATGCCTATCTCGTCGATCTCGTCGAGGGATGTGGTTTTAAAGTGATTTCACAGTCATCCAGGCGGTGGGAACGCATCGAATCAGAAAAACTCATCCATATCAATCCA
>OCTW011614317.1_pt1 | contig 13208 bp, 7 predicted proteins | sample 1539671 | NCBI WGS metagenome assembly OCTW01 (sample SAMN02144230, study PRJEB22623) | gut metagenome | biome: sheep rumen | host: Ovis aries | place: New Zealand | reverse complement strand
CCCCTCCCTCGAGGCCAACAGCACCGAGGCCGCTCTCGTCCACGAGGCCGCCATCGGCAAGATCGCCGGTGAGCAGATCACCAAGCTCATGACCCTGGGCCTGACCGAGGCCGAGGCCGAGGAGCAGATCATCAACGGCTTCCTGAAATGATCAGGCTCAAGCAGCGGCGGAAAGGAATCCCCTATGCTGTTCTTTAAAAAGAAAAATACTCCCTCCGGTCAGTCAGCCACACCCTACGACCCGGATACACAGGAGCCGGTCCTGCGCTGCAGCATCTGCAACGGCGAGCAGGTCGCGGGCTTCAAGGACCGCGGGACCGGCGCCTTCACCGAGGTCATGCTGGTCCGCACCCCCGCCGACCTGGAGACCTTCCGGACCAGGTACGGGATCGGAGACGGCGAGATCCGGAAGGTATACTGATAGCCACAGAAAAACAGAACACACTTTGCCGCCAGGCCTGCTGCCGATTTGTATTTCTTATTGACTGCAGGCCTGTTCCGGGCTCAGGCTCAATCCTCCTCAGTGCCTGTCAGGATCTCCAGTGCCTGGCGGTATTTTGCCAGTCTCTCCCGGTCCCGTTCTGTCATATTGGGAATGCGTCCCGCTGTGCTGTTGTGCTGCAGGTCAGCCATTTTCACCTTGGCCGCGATCGGGTTGTCCTTCAGTCTCCGCACATAGTCCAGATACTCTGAGCCGTCGTTGTGCGTAAGCAGTGCGACCGCTTCGATAACAGACGCCGGAAACCCCTCTGCCTCCAACTGCTCCAGTTCCCAGTTGGAGTCCTCCACCACATCGTGCAGTAGCGCCGCGCAGATCTCCTCTTCCGTCTCCATCTGCTCCGCGACATGAAAGGGATGGAAGACGTAGGGGACACCCCCTTTGTCAAAGCGGTCCTTATGCGCTTTATAGCAGATTATCATAGCTTTCTGGGTCAGTTCTGTGTAGAGCATATGCTGTTTTTCTTCCTTTCTTCTGATGTATAAATCTCATTTGCAGCAATTTGCCTTTTTCTTTTTCTGACAAGTATAATATAGGCGGATAACACCTGCCTGCAGGGGGCAGATCCACTCCGGATTCGCCGGGAATCCCCCTGCCGGCAGCCCGCAGAGCAGTCCTGAAACCTGCAGAAAAATCTTTTTTAAATAATTGCAAAATTCCTGTTGACATGAAACCGTCCGCCGTGTTAACATACATTCGTTGCGGAAAACAGCAGCAAACAATACGCTGGCATAGCACAGTCGGTAGTGCGTCGCATTGGTAGTGCGGAGGTCACGAGTTCGATTCTCGTTGCCAGCTCTCAATCAAAGCTCCCGGAATCCACAGTGGATTCCGGGATTTTTCTATTCTGTCAGGTTTTCTTTCTGATCGTAAAAAAATGTCCATGTCCGAGACCGGCTGCATCCATCCGGACAGGGCCTGCCTGCCAGCCGTCCGCGAGCAGGAAGGAAGGCTCTCCGCTCTCCGGATCGGTCTCGTATGCATAACAGAGCATGTGGTGGTTCTTATATTTCGGGTGAAAATAGACCTGGAGGTAGACGATGGCGCCGCTGTCCAGTGCTCTGCGCACAGCCTTATCTGTGATCCAGGGGTGAAAACGGACAGATACATCACCGGCGCAGCCGGCGGCACGCAGGCAGCTGCGCAGAAAGATCCCCGTCAGGACGTTTGAGGTGCCCCCGAACCGGCCCAGGATATCGCTGTTCCAGTAGATGTGTTCGCGGCGGCCGATCTGCGCGCACTGGAGGAAGAGCTCCTGCTCATGCGCCCTTGCAGCCCGTCGCTGCGCCGCTGCTGAAGCTGCCGGCAGGGGGCCGGATCCGGCATAGCCTCCAGAAGTCATCCCCGCCTTAGCCTTTCCTGACCTTTCAGGCTCTCCCGCCATATCAGTTGTTTCCTGCTTCCCCGGTTTCACAGTCTTAACAGCCCTGTCAGACCGGCCGGACAGAGCCAGGTTCTCCAGGGTCCGGATCACATTCACAGCCGCGGTCGGGCCGCAGTGACGTTGAAAGCCCTGCTGCAGGCTGCCGAACTGGCCGGTCGTACAATAGGAAGCAAAGGGGATCCAGGCTGTGGATTCCTTTTCCCCTTGGTTCCGTTGCCGCCATCCGGCAGCTCCGGCTGCGGTTCTCTGCCGCCATTCACCGGCTTTTTTCCACATAACGTGTCCTCTTTTTGATTCGTTCCGACCATGCCGCTCGCCAGAGCGGCATCGCGAGGAGAAATACGCGGAGGCGTTTTCTCCAATGCGATAACAGGTGCTTGGGCCGTCTCGCGGCACAAGCACCGGAGTGAAAAATCTTGTATCGACAAGATTTTTCACTCTTCGTATCAGAGGTGCTCAGTCAAAGTCCGGGAACCGGTCACGCACCGATTCCCGGACTCTTCATTTACAAATATTCCGAAACTACATATATTCTAAACTACATATTCCCAGACTACAAATATTACGGAACTACAAATATTCGAAACTGCAGCTATTCCGAAACGCAGTCACGCGGCCTCAGAATCCTCCGAATCAGTGGTCGATGGCCTCGGTCCAGTAGGACTGGTTGTAGATGTCGGTCAGGCGGTAGGTCAGGCGGACGCTACCTTCGGGCAGGGTCACGTCGCTGACAGTCAGATCGCCGTCCACAGTCAGCGGATCCTGCATGCGGTAACTGTCCTGATACGCGCCGTCATAGCTGTAGAAATCGCAGATGAAGTCGAGCGTGTCGCCGTCCTCGATCTCGGTGAGGTTTTTGGCCACCACGTCGATGTCCTCATCCTTGTAGTCGGTCTGGGCACCGGCGACATAGCCGGTCGGGTGGTCATTGTCAAAGACAATGATCAGGTTGACTCGCTGGTCATTGAGGAAGGCAGGTACGCGGCCTGTGATGGTCCAGGCGTCGCCGTCCTCCGTGGTATCCAGGTGATAGTAGGGAACGATGTGGCTGTTGATGGCCAGCCAGGTATTCCCGTCGTCGGCAACCAGATTTCCGTCCTCGTCAAAGCTGTAGATATTGTCCAGACCCAGGTCGATGTAGCCCTCTCCGTCGTCGTAGAAGAGGTTGAGGTCCAGGGACTGGATGAGATCCCATTGCTGCTCAGGGAGCGACATGGCGGGCTTTCCATCGGCGTTCTCCGTCCAGTAGAGGGCGGAGGTGTCGATGTGGTTGTCGCTGATATACTGGATGGTCTCCTCATCGGGCAGGGCGCGGTCGGACATAAAGCCCGCGCTGCCGCTCAGTCCGCTGATGGAGCTGTAGTCGCCGCCCAAAAAGGATCCCAGGAGCTGGCCGATCAGCTCCTCGCTGGTTCCCGACCCATAAGGGGATGTCCCGTAGCCGCCGGCACTGCCGCCGCCGTAGGAGGAGGCGCCACCGGAAGAGCCTCCATAAGAGGAGCCTCCGCCCAGGAGGGTGCCGAAGAGCGAGGGGACCGGGGACCCGGTCGAGCTGCCGCCGGCGGCCGCCTGGCCGCTGACCTCCATGCTGGCAAAGGCGCGGATAGCCTGAGTATAATCGGCGTCCATGCCGATCTCACTGTAGGACTGGGTGGCCTTGTCGACATACTTCGTACTCTGGTAAGGGAAGTAAATGGAGAGTCCGTAGGCGTTGGTCATGCCGCGGGACGTCCGGTTATACTTGACCGCCCCCTGGATGGCCTCCGCCAGCTCCTTTCCCTCCTGACTGCCGACATTGTAGGCCAGATGGGCCAGGTCGACCTGGTCGATCCGGGAGGATCTGGCAAATTCACGGCTGCCGCTGCGGGCTCTGGAGATGGTCTTGAAGTCCTTGTCCTTGATGGACTGGGTGATGGACTTCGAAAAGGCGCTCAGCTTTGCCGGCATGGTATTGGAGAGCTCCGCCAGGTCCGTGACGGACAGTGTAGTCCCCTGGCCGGGCGTGCGCTTCTCGCAGGTCTGGACAAAGTCGTCGACGATCTTCTTACCCAGTTCCACTGTCGGCATAGAGGTGTTTTTGCTCAGGGCTGTGAGCCAGTTGGTGTAGTACCAGCCGATGCCGGGCTCCGTCTCCTCGGAGGCGATCATGTAGTCGGCATAGTTGTTCAGCATGAGGCCGGTCTCCGCCGTCGCCATCAGGCAGGCGTCAAAGCCCACGAAATCAAAGGTGACACCGCCGTCCTTCAGGGCCTTGTTGATGCCGGACAGGCTCATGGAACCGCTGTTTTTGAACTTCTCATCATAGCCGTAGCCGCTGACCGAGCCGGAACCATGGTCCCAGAAGATCAGCTCGTTGCGGTTGGCGGGAAAGTTCTTCGCGCAGTACTGTATAAAGGAGGACAGGGTCGCGGGATCCGTCATGGGCTTGGCGCCCACATTGTCCTCCAGGGTCAGCAGGCCGCCGTCTTTGATCTGGTAGATCTGATTGGTCCTGCTGCTGACGATGTTGTTGTTCCACTTGCTGCAGCCGCCCGTGTAGACGATCAGATTGACCTTGTCAGACAGGTTTGCGCTGACCATCTCCTGCAGGTCGCTGGTCGCCATCCTGCTGCGGGACTCCAGGTCCGTGCCGCACAGGTAGACCATGATCGTAACGGTATCCTGACCGTTTCCGATGATCTTCGTCCGCTTCTCGCGGGAGCCGGAAGCGACCTCGCTGTTGAGCGTACCCACGGCGGTGCTGCCCGACCAGGAGCTGCCCGTGCTCCCGGAGGAACCGCCGGAAGAAGACCCCTGGGACCCGCCTGACGAGCCGTCGCCGAACAGGCCGCCGAAGCTTCCGCCAGAGCTCTCGTTGGCGCTGCCGTAGTCATAGCTGACTGAACTTCCGCCGCCGGATCCGCCAAGGAGGTTGCCGCCGCCCAGCATATAGACAATGATGGCCAGGATGATGACCGGCAGGCTCAGGCCCGCTCCGCGGGTGATTCGCCGGCCTCCGCCGCCGGAGCCGCTCCCCTTTCCACTGTAACCGTCCTGCGACCCGACAGGGCCGGTCCCCAGGCCGCTTCCTCTGCGCCCCAGTCCGGTCCCCTGCCCGGTCACATTTTTTTCTCTGCCGCGCGGCCGCTCTCGATCCATGCTTTACCTCCCGTCAAGTGTATATACCACATGCAGCATCCGTATTCTCTGCAGCTCCGGGACCCGCTGGCCGCCTCTGCAACTGTTCACAGGACCCTCCGCAGGAATGCGGTCTGTACCCGCAGGCAGAGCCCGCTTCAGCTCCCGGAGCACCTTCTCATAACAGTATCAGTATATCACTTTCAGGCCGGCTTCGGTAAAAAAAGTACCTCTGCCCCGAAGGCAGGCGGCCGTCGAGAGACTGTCCGCCAACAGTCACGAGGGGCCGGACAGACTCATTTTACAGTTCCGATTATTTTTCTTTTTCCTTTTTCCAAAGGAGGATGCCTGCGGCACCGGCGGTCGCCGCCAGCGCCGGAAACAGGTACAGCCAGATATTGGTGTCATCGCCTGTCCCGGGAGCGACAGTTGACACACTGACCGTGTCGGGCGAAGCCGGCGTCACCTTTCTCCTTCCGGAAGTCCCTGTCCCCGTCCGCACGCTCGTGCCGTCTTTTTCGGTCTTTTCCGGCTCCGAAGGTTTTCCGGGCTCTGTCGGACCCTCCGGTTCTTCCGGCTGCCGCAGAAGGACTGTCTGGTCGGCATCAGTCAGATCCTTGTGTGAGGCTACCAGCAGTTCGTCCGCAGGAATGGTTTCGGAAGTGCTCTGCGCGCCATCCTCCCTGTCACCGTCCGGTTCTTCCATAACATCTCCGGATGTATTCCCGCCTGGGCCGGCCCCCTCCTTTCCGCCGGGAAGAAGATATAAATCCTCAAAGGCGACGGCACTCTGATCACCGGGCAGGTCTGATGCGTCAAAGGTAAAGGTCAGGTCTGTCTCTCCGTCCGCCGCCGTCGGAATCAGGACCGTCTGTGCCGTCACCGCCTTTCCGCCGGCTGTAACAGGCTTTCCGCCGTCCTTGTAGACGAGGGCTCCCCGAAGGAGGTAACTCTGTCCGGGGATCAGGTTCTCCCAGATGACATGGTCGACGACTGTACACGCGCTTCCCGCCGGAACGGTTTTGGAGGTCCCGTCTGTTGCTGTCGCAACCGTGCGGATCTGTGGATAATGAATACTCTGGTCCTCATCGTCCGGATCCTCATGGACAGCGACCGGCGTATCCGAATCCGGTGCCCCGGGAGGAAGTTCACCCTTAAAATACAGCCGCTCAAAGGCGACGACCGTCGTCCCGTCGAGGAGCGATGCGTCATACCGGAAGGTCAGGTCCACAGTCTCCTTCACCGCCTTTGCCCGGAAGGATGCCTCCGCGGTGACCTCCTTTCCCTTCCGGTCCAGAAGGGGGCGGCCCGTCGATTTGTCAACCAGCACACCGGTCACACGATACTCTGCCTTCGGAATCAGGCCGTCACAGGTAACATGGTCCACCGTGACAGCCCCATCTGCTGCCATTCCGATATGCATGCCGGTCTTTGCGTCATCTGCTTCCGTATCGATCGAGACCATGTGCATGGATTGCGCCTCGTCATTGATGTCCGTGTGGGAGGTGATTTCTTTGGGTTTATCCTGCGGATCTCCGGGCTTTTCATCCTGCGGTCCATCCGACGGGTTTTCGCCGGTTGGATTCTCCTCTGAATGCCCGCCCTCGGAGGGATCCTCTCCTGCCGGATCGTCTCCCGAAGGATCATCATCCGCCACATCTCCCTCATAGGCGTACTCATAGCATACCAGGGTCTTTCCCTGTACTCCGGATGCATCAAAGGTAAAGCGGAGTTCCACCGTGCCCGCGGGCGAGAGGATCTTTTTGACCCGGGTCGTCTCCACGGGCTTTCCGCCGATTTCCAGGGGCTTTCCGGTCTCCTTGACATAGATCACTCCGCGGAAGGTGACCTCCTGCCCGATATAGTCCTCCATGCCGCCGTAGGTGACTGTATCGGTGAGGGTCACCACGCCGTCACAGCCTGTAAAATGATAGCCGTTTTCATCGACCAGCTCTGTCTCCAGGACGGGCTTCTGTGTGTTTTCCACATTGCCCAGGTCGATGGTCATCCGGTCCGCATAGACAAAAATATCCTCAGAGAACATTTTCATCCCCCGGTTATTCTCCCCTTCAATCTCCTCGATATGGTATTCCCCGTAGGGAAGGGCACCCAATGCATCGACCGGCTCTGTGCCCAGTCCAAACCAGAGACGCCCGGACTGCTCCTGCCCCTGTCCGGAATCACCGGCAGCGGGCTGTTGATCCGTCTGACTGCCCGCGGCGGCTGCAGGGGTCTGATCCGAGGAGGATGAAACCTGCGGCGCGGAGACGGATCCGAGAGGGAAAACGGACTGCGGCGTCTGTGCTGCCTGCCAGCCCGCGCTGCTCACATAATTGCCGTTCCGGTCAGTCGTAAAGCGGTGCTTCTCGATCTCATTTCCCTCGTGATCAAAGCCTGTGATCTCAAAAGTGACGCCCGCCATGCGCTTCTGACTGTATCCATTGAGCTTGCGGAGGGCGATATCCCCGCGTTTGACCGCATTGTGGATACAGGTCTGTGTCTGACCTGTCAGATCGACGATCAGACCGTCCTCCCGGATCCGGAAGCGGACAGGCTCCGCGCCGCGCAGGGTGTAGCCCTCCGGCGGAGTTATTTCTTCAATCCGGTATTCTCCGTAGGAGAGCGCATGATCCTCTGTTTTGATCCTTCCCTCTGCATCTGTCTGCAGGGTCATCGCTTCCGCACCGGGCAGGATCTTCTGATCACCCGCGTAGACAGACCGCTCTCCGTCATTGAAGATCCGGAAAACGGCTCCCTCCAGGGTCGCGCCGCCGAGCGGTGTCCCTTTCATGGTCTCCAGATCCAGCTTGGCCGCCTCCACGCCGCCGAAAATCAGGCGGTCCTCACTTTCCGCCTTCACGGTCGCCTCGAACTCCCGGACATCCACGACATGGATCTCCTCATCCGGAAGATAACCCTCCGGCGTCTTCGTCTCCCGGATGTAGTATTTTCTTCCGACCAGCATCTCGACGACATTGGAGCTGCCGTCCTCTCTGATCACAAAGGTGCCCGCAGCAGCCCGGTTTTCCCGTGCGTCCTCCTCTGATTTATAGAGTGTATAGACCGCACCGGTGATAGGCATGGTGTCCGGTTCCTTCTTTTCCTTTTCCATCGAAGAATACTTGCGCACCACGATTTTTCCCTTGCGGGGCTCCTCGACAGACTGCACGGTCGTCAGCGCATTCTCCCGCACCTCGGCCTCATAAGTCCTCGGGTCGAGCTTGAAGCCCGGGGAGGGAGTCGTCTCACGCACCGTGTATTTCCCGATCCGGACAGTCAGCTCCGCGGATATCCCGTCTGCGCCGGTCTTCACTGTCCCAACAGCCTTGCCGCTCTTGTTGTAGACCGTATAGACAGCACCCGCCAGGCTGTAGGGGCTGTAGTCTGCCTCCGGGTCCGATGAAGTCTTGATGACGCGGATCTTTCCTTCGCGGGGCACGTTGGAAATCTCTGTCCATTTCACCTGGGAGAAACTGTCCGCCACTGCCAGCTGACGGACGGAACTGTCCTCCTTATAATCAAACGGCGCCTCGATCTCCCGCACATAATAGGTCCTGCCCGCCAGGACATTGGCTGTGCCGGACCGGCCGTCCGCGCCGGTCGTCAGGACAGCGTCAGGCGTCTCTTTGTTCTGTGCGTCCTCGCGCTCCGAGTACAGGCCGAATTTTGCCCCGGCGACCGGTTCCTTTGTCTTCGAGTCCACCTTGTAGATACCTGCTTTTGCGTAGACCGGCGTGTTGCTGATCCGCAGGGTCATCCCCTTCCCCTCTTCGAGGGTATAGGGCCCGAAGGGCTTTGCGGCTTCCTGATAGCCTTTGGGCGTCGTGAGTTCCTTCAGATAATAGGTCCCGGGATCACAGTAGAAGTTCGTCCGGTTGCTCAGGCCGCTCTTGCTGTTCAGGCCGACCGGGATCGGATCCAGTTTTGTCTTCATCTCCAGATCCGAATATGTCTCCGCCTGCTGCGTACAGGCGGCATCCTTGTAGAGACGGAAATTGACAGTGCCGCCTGCCGCTGTCTGATGCAGGCAGTAGGCTGACAGCCCGGCCTGCATGTCTGCATCGGCGCTTGTCTTGACCAGGACAACGCTGGATACATCGTCGTCCGCGATCCTGCCGAAAACATAGGGCTGGCGCCAGTATCCGTTCACACGCTTTCTGGCACAGATATAGATCAGGACCTTGTCCGGGTCCGGCAGGGGCTTCGACGCCACTGCATTCTGATAGGCCTTGACCAGGCTCCGCAGATCCTTGCCGACATTGGGCCGGTCATATTCTACTCCCGCCAGGTCAGCATAACGCATGGACATGGCTTCGTGGCAGGCCGCGATGGCCGCCTCCTCCGCGATGTCACCAAATCCCCTTGACTGCGCCAGCCCTGTGCCGAAGTCATTGAGAAAAGTGTAGTAATACAATCTGATCAGGGCCGCATCCGTCACACGTTTGACATCCGGCAGTGTCGTCCCCGTTCTGTAGCTGCTGTCATCCGGCACAACACAGACGCCCACATAGGCATTGCTGTTTTCATCCCTGACATTGATCAACGTAGTATGGTTGTTATGACCGTCCATATTGGGTCCCAGCCCCAGCGCCGCATAATCGATATAGCTGCCCTTGCTGGCAACGACCGCCTGTGACAGACCGGATGAGGCGCCCCGGGTCGCGCTGCGGAAAGCGATCTTCGCCTCCTGGGTCGTCATCCATTCCTCCGGAGAAATCTCCGCAGCCTGAACTGTCGCCGCCTGCTGTGCCGAGTCCGCCGGCGTCTCCGTATCGCCCGCTGCCTCCGCCTGCTGCGCTGTTTCTGTCTGCCGGGCCGGTTCCTCTGCCGTCACCGTCTGGCCCGAAACGCCTGTACCCGGGCTGTTGTCTCTCCCGTTACTCTGTCCCCGGGCGGCATCTGCTGCATCGTCTTCACCGCTGCCGGGATCCGCAGCTGTGTCTCCCTTCACAGCATTCCCATCCTGCTGCTCTCCGGAATCCCGATCATGCCCTGTACCCTGATCCGGCAGAGTCTCCGGTGTCTTCCCCTGGTTTCCTTCCTGACCGCTCTCCGCCTTGTTTCCCGTATTGTCCGGATTCTCCACCTCAGCTGTTTGGCCGGTCTCCGCCTCCTTTGTCTGCCCGGCTGCCGTCGTATCCGTCTTTACGGTATCAGCGTCTGTCTCACCTGTTTTTCCTGGAGACTGACCGCCGGAGCCTTCTCCGGGGATGCCTGCAGTTTCACCGGTCAGAGCTCCATCCTTGTCTGCGCCATCGCCTGCACTTTCAGCCGGGGCGGTTTCCTTCGTCCCTTTCATCGCTCCGGTATCTGTGTCGTCCGCCGGGTTTCCCGCCCGGTCTCCGCCCGCAGCTGTCCGCTCAGCGGCATATACCGGCCCAGTATACAAAAAGGTCCCGTTTCCCGCTGACTGCACCGCAAAAGAGATCGCCATCAGCACCGTCACAAATAGCGTCCGGAACCTGCAGTTTCTTTTTAATGTTCTTTTCCGAATTCTGTTCTTTTTCAAAATCCCACCTCCGGCGCGCATAATGCGCGCATATACACAGCATGATTGTTCACCTGTGCGCTCCCGCAGGATATCCTGCCGCGCAGACGAAAAAATGCTCTTTCCCCGGTCATCATGACAGACTCCTCCCGGGGTCATTCAATTGTTGTATATGTGGGTATATGGTCCGATCCGGACAGATTTCAGAATAAACAGGCGGCTGCTGCCGCTGTAAATAATACGATAGCACCCGGCAAAAACAGAGTCAATATGAATTTTATTCCATTTCAGGATTCATAAAACAGAATATATGGAATTATCTTTCAGGATAAAGGCGGGCGTAAAATTGGGCTTCGCCCGACGCATCGTCTGAAATCGTTACAAATCAGTGTAATATTTTCTTAATTTATTTAATAATATTTCATATTCGCTTAACATTTTCGCAATTGTCTGTTACACTGTACAAGACAGCAAAAAACAACAGTACAGACGCTCAACTGCGTCCGGAGGCTTTCATGAACAAAACCTTACGCCGCACCTTGTCCGCCATCGCCCTCAGCGCCCTGCTCGCCGGTCTCACCCTGACGCCGGTCATGGCGGCGCAGCGCGACAGTTCCCCTACAGCCGCATCCACTTCCATCTGCGCGCAGCAGATCACAGGATCCGCTGCAGTGCCCGCAGCTGTCCCGGCTCTGCGCGCAAAAAACAGTTCTGACGGGATCGACAGGAATGTCCTGCAGTCCGGCCGCCTGATCATTGAGGGCGGAAACATACGCTATCAACGTTCCAACGGAGGCTTTCTCAAAAACAGCTGGCGGAAATACCACGGAAAGAAGTACTATTTCGACAGCCGGGGCTATGCCGTCAAAGGCATGCAGACGATCAAGAACAAGCGCTATATCTTTGACAGCGCAGGTGTCCTGCAGAAGGGCTGGGTCAAATACAACAGCCGCTGGTATTACGCCTCTCCCAGGAGCGGGCGGCTGCGCAGCGGCTGGCAGACCGTTGAAGGAAAGCGCTATTATCTGAGCCCTTCCGACAAATATATGCTGACCGGCTTCCAGACCATCGACGGGAAAAACTATTATTTCAATGCCTCCGGCGTCCTGCAGACCACCACACAGGTGATCGGCGGAAAGGAGTACCGGTTCAACGCGGACGGCACCGTCTATCCGGCACCTGTGCCTGTCGCTCCGGCAGCACCGGCGGCAGCGCCCGCTGCACCGACAGCATCCGCTCCGGCTATCCCCGCTGCAGTATCCGCTGCCAGGGGCCAGCAGGTCGCGAACTTTGCCCTCAAATATGTCGGCAACCCCTACCGCTGGGGCGGCTCCAGCCTGACCAAAGGCGCCGACTGCTCCGGCTTCGTCATGGCCGTCTACAACAACTTCGGGATCCAGCTTCCCCACTACGACGCCTCGATCCGCAAGCGCGGCACGCAGATCGCCAGCCTCTCCCAGGCCCTTCCCGGTGATGTCATCTGCTACCGCGGCCACGTCGCCATCTACCTGGGCAACAACCGGATCGTCCACGCGGCCAATACCAGGCAGGGTATCTGCATCGGTCAGAACGCCGCCTACGACCGGATCCTGTCCATCCGCAGATTCTTCCTCTGATACCGGCCGGAACCGGTAAAAGAAAAAAGGGGATTATACCCACCGAGAAACCTATACAGCCAAAAACGGAGCAGGGATGAAAATCCTGCTCCGTTTTCATGTGCTGTTTTTTCGATATTTATATTCTTCTGTCTGTATTCTTTTGTTTTTTCCCGGTATGATCTGCTCTATTAATGCCAGCCTGTCATTCCTGATCCTGCGCCTGCGCCGGTTCAGGCTCTATTTTCTCCAGTTTGGCACCGACCTTGTCCAGGCGCTTGCGCTCCCTGGCCGTCTCCACGGTCTCCTTGAGCTCCTTTCTCTCCTCACGGAGCTTCATCAGATCCTTGAGGATATGGTGCGTCCCGTGCGCATGCTCGTTCATACCGCGCTGATCATGGGCTGTCAGCAGATATTTGCGGGCGGCAAACAGCGCGACGATGGAAAGAACGATCACCAGGTTCTGGAACGGTGTGGGCGATTCCACGATCATGTGTCTTGCGATCGCGAACAGCAGGACCTCGATCAGCGTGCCCGGCGTATGCATGCAGAGCATCTTGACGAACTCGATCGCCACGGCCAGCGTCAGGCTGAGCTCCAGAAAGTGATGGATCGATGTCATCTCCGTGAAGATCATCGGCGTCTCGACCACGATCGTCCTGCCGATCACCAGGATCAGTACCACGACCAGGTAGATTGCCAGGATGATCTCCATAAATTCCGCCACCCTGAGCATCAGTTTTTTAAATATGTCTGTCATTCCTATCCCTTTCATCCAGATGTCATCGGATCCGCGGCAGATTGATGCCCCCCCAGGCTGCAGACCCGTATTCCCGTTTCTGTGACCCCCAATACAGTTTATCAGTTACAGAGGGGGAGGGGCAAGGAAAAATGAAGGTTTTGACTGCCTTGAATGTACGTTTTTTCGGGCCGGGATGGTCCTGGGGAAAGTGCCGCATTATGTATATCCCCTCTCAGTCCTGCACGCTGACATGATTGGTTTTCGCTTCGGAAAGTCTGGTCAAAAGGCACACGGTCTCGACTGTGTTTTGTTTGAGCAACCGAATTGTATCACCCTCAGAACCTTCATAAAACACCGGAAATCCTAAGCTTAACTGCTTTAAG
>OCTW011586256.1_pt1 | contig 13211 bp, 13 predicted proteins | sample 1539671 | NCBI WGS metagenome assembly OCTW01 (sample SAMN02144230, study PRJEB22623) | gut metagenome | biome: sheep rumen | host: Ovis aries | place: New Zealand | reverse complement strand
AATTAAACGTACACAAGACAATAAGTCGACATTAATTCCATGGGCCATCAAATATTGCCCTGAAACCCCAGAAATCCCCCAGAATATCCCTGCAATAAGAACCATAATAGTTCCCTTAAACATCTTATTCATCTTAACTCCATCTACCTTACCAAATAAAATTCAGCTCCAAGTATAACACATTTACTGGTCATAAAACACACCATTTATGACACTTTTTGTAAAGTAATCTTTCTAAAAATTCTATTATTTTTGGAGATTAAAAAAGGGAGTAAAATAAATTAAAAATAGCTTTAATACTTCTCCGACTAGATTGTCAAGCCATGCTATATGGAATTAAAAAAATCACCCCGAAGGATGATTTCTTAGTTATCTTATTCTTCTTTTAATTTTGCCAACTCTTGTGCCAATAATTTAAGGGCAACTTGTGGGTTTGCTTTACCTTTTGTGGCTTTCATCAAGAATCCAGTGAAGGCTTTGTCAGCATTACGTTTACCTGACTTGAAGTCAGCAACGGCAGCTTCATTGTCTTCAAAGACTTGGTGGATAATTGGAATAAGCACCGCAGGGTCAGAAATTTGAACCAAACCAGCTTTTTCAACGTATTCACGCGCAGAACCACCATTTTTAGCCAAGTGAACAAAGACTTTCTTGGCAATTTTTGATGAAATTGTACCATCAGCAATGATAGCAAGCATTTCAACAAGGTTTTCTGGTGTTAACAAGATTTCAGAAAGTGTTTTGTTTTCGCTGTTAAGGAATTGAGCCACTTCACCTTGCAACCAGTTAGAAACGTGTTTAGCATCACCACCAAGAGCTACTGCACTTTCAAAGAAATCAGAAGTTGCTTTTGTTGCAGTTAATTGAGCAGCATCGTAAGCTGTCAAGCCAAATTCATTAATGTATTTAGCACGACGTTCTTTTGGAAACTCTGGAAGAGTTTGACGCATTTCTTCAATCCATTCGTCAGACACTTCGTAAAGTGGTAGATCTGGTTCTGGGAAGTAACGGTAATCTGATGAACCTTCTTTGACACGCATCAAGATTGTTTCACCAGTTGATTCATCATAACGACGAGTTTCTTGTTGAATTTGACCACCTGAACGAAGTACTTGTGCTTGACGTTTTTGTTCATAGATAAGACCTTTACGCACGTTGTTAAATGAGTTCAAGTTTTTCAACTCAGCTTTTGTACCAAATTCTTCTTGACCATAAGGGCGAAGAGAAATATTGGCATCCACACGCATAGAACCTTCTTCCATCTTAACATCAGAAATACCAGTGTATTGGATAACTTCTTTAAGAGCAGTTAGATAAGCGTAAGCTTCTTCTGGTGAACGCATATCAGCTTCAGATACGATTTCGATAAGTGGCACACCTTGACGATTAAGGTCAACATATGAGTAACCATCAGTACCGTGAGTGTTTTTACCAGCATCTTCTTCCAAATGAGCACGTTCGATACGAATTTTCTTAGTTGAACCATCTTCAAGTTCAATTTCAATCCAACCATTGTATCCAATTGGTTCATCAAATTGTGAAATTTGATAAGCTTTTGGATTATCTGGGTAGAAATAGTTTTTACGGTCAAAGTGCATGTTTTGGTGAATGTCCATGTTAAGGGCTAAAGCCGCTTTGATACCAGCGTCAATAACACCTTTGTTTATCACTGGAAGAACACCTGGGAATGACCAGTCGATAACATTTGTATTGGTATTTTGTTCGTTACCAAAGTGTGCTGATGTCGGTGAAAAAATCTTTGAATTTGTATTTAACTCAACGTGGACTTCAAGCCCGATGACTGTTTCAAAGTTCATTATTTGTCACCTCCAAAAATAACGGGTTGTTGTTTATGATAATCAGTTGTTGCTTCAAAGGCTGCAGCAGCTTGATAGATTGTTTCTTCACTGTATTTAGGACCAATCAATTGCATACCAACTGGAAGACCTTGAGCAAATCCTGCAGGAATTGAGATACCTGGAAGACCAGCCAAGTTAACAGGAATTGTCAAAATATCAGCCAAATACATCGCAACTGGATCATGGTTAAGTGAATCCAAATCAAATGCAACGCTTGGTGCTGTTGGACCTAAGATGAGGTCGTAGTCAGCAAAGATTTTTTCGAAATCACGGATAATCAATGTACGAACTTGACCAGCTTTTTTGAAGTAAGCATCATAGTAACCTGAAGACAAGCTAAATGTACCAAGCATGATACGACGTTTCACTTCATCACCAAATCCTTCGCTACGAGTGTTCACGTAAATATCTTCAAGGTTGCTATAGTTTTCAGTACGGTAACCATAACGAATACCATCAAAGCGTTGCAAGTTTGAAGAAGCTTCTGATGAGGCAATGATATAATAAACCGCTACACCATATTTACTGTGTGGAAGGCTAACTTCTTCAACAGTAGCTCCAAGTTTTTCAAAATGTTTTGCAGCATTAAGAATTGTTTCTTTAACTTCTGGGTCAATACCTTCACCAAGATATTCTTTTGGAAGAGCAATCTTCATCCCTTTAATATCTTGACCGATTTTACCAGTAAAGTCAGGAACTTTGCGGTCAGATGATGTCGCATCTTTAGCATCGTGTCCAGCAATAACGTTTAACAATTGGGCATTTTCTTTAACCGTTTGAGCAAATGGACCAATTTGGTCAAGTGAGCTACCAAAGGCAATCAAACCAAAACGTGACACACGACCATAAGTTGGTTTCAAACCAACGACACCGTTGAAGGCTGCTGGTTGGCGGATAGAACCACCAGTATCAGAACCAAGTGACAAACGAACTTGACCTGAGGCAACAGCTGTTGCAGAACCACCAGATGATCCACCAGGGACTTTAGTTTGATCCCAAGCATTTTTAGTTTTCTTGAAGTATGATGTTTCAGTTGAACCACCCATGGCAAATTCATCCATATTTGTTTTACCGATAACCACCATATCTTTACCGTAAAGTTTTTCAACAGCAGTCGCATCAAAAATTGGTTCATAGTTGTAAAGCATTTTAGATGCAGCTGTAGTCAAAATACCACGAGTTGAAATATTATCTTTAACAGCCAAAGGAATACCTGACATCACATTATCAGCATCAATTCCTTTTTCATCAATAGCTGCTGCTTGAGCTAGCGCAGCTTCTTCAGAAACAGTGATGAATGAATCTACGGCTGCTTCGCGTTCTTTAATATCTTCAAGGGTTGCTTTTGTTAATTCAACCGCTGAAATTTCTTTATTGACAAGAAGGTCATGCAACTCATCAATTGATTTTGTATTAAATGACATTAAGCATCTCCTCCGTCTTCTAGGATAGCAGGAACTTTAATATAGTAATTTTCAGATTGAGGCACGTTTTTAAAGAGCTCATCACGATCATCGCCAGCTACTGCAACGTCTTCACGCATAACAGTCTTACGATCTGCCATTGTAGTTGTTACAGGGACTCCCTCTGTATCAACTTCATTCAAGAGTTCTACCATATCTACAATCTTAGACAAAGTTGTCGCAAATTCTGTTGTTTCTTCTTCAGAAAATGACAATTTTGACAGATTTGCCACATGACGAACTTCTTCTTCTTCAGAAATTTTCATCTCTATCTCTCCTTGATAAAATTAAATCGTAAACCAAATTTACAATATAGTCCTTAAAATTATACCACAATTTAAGACTCTTTAACATGTAAAAGAAAGTGAGAAAGCTCTTTCCAGAGAATTTTTCACACTTTTCTTCTAAAGCAAAAAAAGAAGTGGTCATCCACTTCTTTCAACTTAAATAATCTTTGCACCTAAAACATTTTTGAAATGATTTAAAGCAAACTGATGATTTTCTTGTGTTAAGCTCGCTACTGCCGCAGCAGGAATCTCAATATCATACCCAAGATTATAGGCATCAATAGCTGTGTGTAATACACAAATATCCGTTAGAACACCTGTCAAAACTACTGTTGTGATACGACGTTCACGGAGTCGAATATCTAAATCAGTCCCTGAAAAAGCTGAATAATGACGTTTATCCATCCAAAAGACACGTTGATCTGACTGGATTGTTTCATACAAGTCGGCTAGTTTACCATACAAATCACGTCCACTTGTCCCCTTGATATTATGTGGCGGGAACAATTTTGCTTCTGGATGAAAATCATCACCTTCATCATGAGCATCAATGGCAAAGAAGATATAGTCTCCAGCTTCATACGCTTCTTTAGTTACTCGGACAATATCATCTTCAATAGCTTGCGCTGGTTTTCCAGCAGTCAATTTACCATCGTCAGCTACAAAATCGTAGGTATAATCAATTGAAATAAGAGCTTTTGTCATTAATTATATTCCTTTAATTTATCAAAGATACCTTCATTGATGACTTTAAGGTAAGTACCTTTCATACCCAATGAACGGCTTTCGATAATTCCTGCTGATTCCAATTTACGTAGGGCATTAACAATAACTGAACGTGTGATACCAATGCGGTCAGCAATAACTGATGCAGTTAAGCGACCTTCTGTACCGTCTAATTCACCCAAAATAGCTGATACAGCTTTCATTTCTGAGTAAGAAAGAGTGTTGATGGCCATGTTAACAGCTGTTTGTTTACGAATAGTTTCTTCAAGATTTTCAGTTTGAAGGTTAAGTAATTGGATACCAACTACTGTAGAGGCAATTTCAACAAGAATCAAATCATCTTCTAAAAACTCTTTATCATTACGCCAAATGATAAGAGAACCTAGACGCATACCACCACCATAAATTGGTGCAATAGTTGTCAAGCCATCAGGGTAGATATCTTTTGATTCTACTGGGAAAATAGTCAATTCATTATCCACAGACAAGTTTGCCTCTGTGTCGTAAACACGACTAGCCGCTTTAACATAGCTTTCTGGGAATTGTTTAGCGTCAAAGAATTCCTCTACGCGGTCAGTATTTGTTTTATACTTCATTGCATAACCAAGAAGGTTACCTCCTCCGTTGATGATGCAAGCGTTACAATCAATGATATCAGCTAATTGAGCAGCCATTGTATTATATGGCAATTCAGTGTCTAAGCTGTCAACAGAGCGTTGCAAAATTGATGTAATCTTTCGTGTTTTTTCTAATAAATTCGGCATTTTCTACTTCCTTTGCGTTATTTGCGTTACAATTATATCAAAGGAACCCTTATTTTGCAAACAATTATCAGAAAATTTCTGTATCTTCTGATAACTTTGTAAGCGGATACTTTTCAACCTGAATTTAATCAAAAAAATCATTAGAACGTTCGTTTTTTTAAGCCTTACCAAGCTAAAAAAGCGATAACATTCTAATGATTAGTTCCTATCGTCTATATTGACTTAGAACACGTGTTAATTTCTCTTGGACCTCTGCCAATTCTTCAACACGTGGCAAATATACAATTCGGAAGTGATCTGGTTCTTTCCAGTTAAATCCTTTACCAGGAACCAACATCACTTTTTCTTGTTTCAATAACTCTAAACAGAATTGTTCATCGTCATCGATTTGATACATATCACGATCAATTTTAGGGAAAATGTAAAGCCCTGCTTCTGGTTTCACTGCTGACAAACCTGGAACTTCATTAACTGCTTTATAAATGAAGTTACGTTGTTCGTAGATACGACCTCCAGGAATCAAAAGTTCATCAACTGATTGGTAACCACCTAGAGAAGTTTGCACAACATTTTGCCCCAGTACATTGGCACAAAGTCGCATATTAGCTAGCATATTAAGCCCTTCAATATAGCCCTTAACGTTATGCTTAGGACCTGATAGAACCATCCAACCAACACGGAAACCACAAATGCGATGTGATTTTGATAAACCATTCATTGACACGCAGAAAACATCTGGTGCTAAGCTAGCAATTGCTGTATGTTTTTTACCGTCCATTACCAAGCGATCGTAGATTTCATCTGCGAAAATGATTAAGTCATTTTGACGAGCAATTTCTACAATCTCTTTTAACAAATCATCTGGGTACAAAGCACCCGTTGGGTTATTAGGATTTATGATAACAATCGCTTTAGTATTTGATGTAATTTTTGACTTGATGTCATCAATATCAGGATACCAATTAGCTTGTTCATCACAGAGATAATGCACCGCATTTCCTCCTGCTAGGCTAACGCAAGCTGTCCACAATGGATAGTCTGGCATAGGAACCAAAACTTCATCACCGTCATCAAGAAGAGCTTGCAACGACATTGAAATCAACTCAGAAACACCGTTTCCTAGGTAAATATCATCAATATCCACATGTGGGAAACCTTTTAATTGACAGTATTGCATAATAGCCTTACGGGCAGAAAAAATTCCTTTACTATCAGAATACCCTTCACTGTTTCGTGCATGAGCAATCAAGTCACGAATAACTTCGTCTGGTGCTTGAAAACCAAAAGCTGCTGGGTTCCCAGTATTGAGGCGAAGAATTTTTTCCCCATTAGCAATCATGCGGTTTGCTTCATCAAGAATTGGGCCACGAATATCATATGCAACGTGTTCTAGCTTTGAAGATTTATCAAATATTTTCATAGATTTTACCTCGTTTCAAATATTATAAACTTTCCTTTATAATTTTTCAATCCAAGAAAGGTCCGTTAATCGTAAAAAATAATCAAGATAGTTATCATCAGAGGATAGTTCTTTTTCAATTTTCCGAACGGTAGCTGTGTAGTCTGTGATAATCCCATCGGTACTAGTTTCTAGGTACCTTTGAATATCATCTCTAGAATTAACTGTCCAAACATAGATTTTCTTACCATTTTGATGCGCCCTACGAGCTAAAAATTCATTATAAGAAAAGTCCTCAATTGCATAAAAATCCACTTTTTGACTTGTGAAATCACCAAGTTGAAATGAAATCGTATAACCAGACTGAATAGTAGGATCAAGCTGTTTGACTTTCTCAATAGTCTTTAAATCAGCGGACATAACCAGATAAGAAGAAACGATATTTAGCTCTTTCATTTTATCCACAAAAAGTTGTTCATAATTATCAGGCTCATTTCCAGCTGGTTTTAGTTCAACTAACAACTTAACTCCTAACTGTTTAGCCTTAGCGACGTACTCTTCAAATGAAACTATTTTTGATTGGTGTCCAGATTGTTTTATTTTTAAACCAAGGACATCTTTAGCCTGAGATTTGGAAATACTAATATTTTTTCCAGTTAGACGTTTAAGGTTATCATCATGGCTAACAATAAAGTGACCATCCTTTGATAAAATAATATCCATTTCTGAATAAGTTGCTCCTGCCTTAGCAGCTGCTTCTAAAGACTCTAAAGAATTTTCAACACCTTGAGAAACCATTCCTCTGTGGGCAATAATCGCTAAATCTTTTGACGGTTCCCCAGAAGTTTTCAAAGCGTTGTATGTAAAATTAATACCACCAATAGCTACCAAAAGTCCAGTCAAAGCTAACAAGCGATGTTGCTTTTTCCTTTCATCAGTAAACTGATTCTGAATTTTCTCATGTTCAAATCCCTTTAACAGATATGAGAGGGAGGTTAGCTTAAATGCCAAACGTCCTGCAAAAAGGACACCCCAGACATATGATAAAAATAAGGTTTCAACCCAAAAAGTTTTATCACTGCCATCGACAAGAGCAGCTAAAGTAATTCCAAATCCACTTAACAGCCCAACAATTGCTATAACCGCTAGAGCTATGATACCAATTCCAAATAATCTAAAGAATTTCTTTCCCTGAGTCAACTGCCAAGATGTCTTCATATGATGAGCAAAACGTTGTTCATTTTGAGAGACCGCTAAAGGAAGAGCATAAATAAAACGTAGATTGAGATAAGCCAAGATAATATATAAGCCATAATAAATCACTTTGCCATTTGTAGATTTCACCAACTCTCCTGAAATAAAATTAGGAATATAGAGATTTTCTAGCAAAGATGATGATACCAAAAATTCAACAAATGGAATGGTCAAAATCAAATATAATAGGAAAGCCAAAAAATGCCAACCAGAAATCAATTTAAAGAAATTACGGCTTCTCTCCTTGAAATAAGAGAATCCCACTCCAAGCTTAGATTCCTTGCACTCAATAATTTCTACTAATAAAGAAAACTCTAGGTAAACTAAAAAGGCTAGCAGTAAAAGATATAAAAAAAGTACAAGCAAAGTCAGAGGGTTGGTTAAAAAACTCAATAAATTATCTGTAGTAATTCCTGGGATATTTGAATTAACCAAAATAACTCTTAAAAGTAAAGACAACATATAAGCTCCAACTGTCGTCATCAACAACTGGAGAATACTTGCCCTTAAGATATAAGTATACTTGTGTCTGTTTAAGTCCTTTAAAACATTTTTGATATCTTTAATCATACTTTTCCTCACTTTTACCATTATAGCAAAAATATTCAGAAAAATTCCTTAAACGCTTTCATTTTTTACCCAAATAGAGTATAATAATTTTAGGGATATTTCTCATGATAATTGTAAGCGGTTAACGTTTGATTATCTTATCCCGACTAGCTTATTAAAATTATTGATATGGGCAGGAAGTTTGGAATGCGGAATGCTGTTATCTTATTAACAGCTGACAGATAACTAACCTTAGTTCTCGATAAACCAAGATTTCTTACCAGTCCTACATTTTCGCTCACTTTTACGCTCTTGCTAGCATAATTAAGGAGGCAGCTTATGTCACATCATTATGAAAAAATCCTAATTGCTATTGATGGTTCTTATGAATCAGAATTGGCTTTTGAAAAAGGGGTAAATGTTGCACTACGCAACAACGCAGAGTTACTACTTACACACGTCATTGATACACGCGCTTTGCAAAGCGTAGCTACTTTCGATACTTACGTCTATGAAAAACTCGAACAAGAAGCTAAAGAAGTATTGGATGACTACGAAAAACAAGCTCGCGATAAAGGATTGACAAAAATCAAACAAATCATTGAATTTGGCAATCCAAAAACACTCCTAGCTCGTGATATTCCTGATAAAGAAAAAGCTGATTTGATTATGGTTGGGGCTACTGGTCTTAACACATTTGAACGACTTCTTATTGGTTCTTCATCAGAATACATTATGCGCCATGCAAAAGTCGATTTGCTAGTTGTTCGTGATAGCGAAAAGACATTCTAAGTCTTGAGTAATATCAATTCTCTTTAATAATAATTTTTAATCAACTATTCTATAATTACGAAAAAAGCCAAGTTAGTCTAATGACTAGCTTGGTTTCTTTTTTTACGATTTAACGATTTTTGAATTTGTCGGTCCAGCTCACGTTTAATTGCAGGTTCTGGTGCAAATTTTTCTTCCCAATCATCTGGTTTTAAAATCTTATGTGTAACTGGATCAAAGTGCGCTTGACCATCAGGGAATATTTTACCCATATTTGACTCATGAACAATATCAAAAAATGGTTTTGGGTCAACCCCCATCAAAACAAAGGAACCATAAGTCAAATACAACAAATCCGTCAAAGCATCCACCTGACCAACAAGTGGTGTCTCAGGATGTTCTTTACTTTTAATTTTATGAACAGCTTTATCCACAGCTTCATGCAAATTAGCTACAGATTGTTGGAAAGCTTCTGGATTTCCTTTACTTGTCGCATACAAGAATTCGACAATCTCTTCAACTTTGAAATCAGAGCGATGGTCAGCTTCCTCAACCCCATATAATCTAGGAGTCTCATAAGTTTCACCGTCCATTTGATGGTGGAAATCTTTGACTTTATTGAAGTTGTCATCTTGACTATCAAAGCGTTCACCAACTTCAACGTGAATCAAACCATAGTGAGCTAAGGCTTTTGAAATACCATCATTGTTGTTAGTATCTGTTGTATAAGTTGCTACGGACTTGACAGACTCGATAGCATTTCCCATAGCAACACTAATACCGACACCAGATAACATTTCAATATCATTATCAGAATCACCAAAGGCCATGACCTCATCTAGGCTAAAGCCAAACATCTCACCGACTCGCTCAATTCCTTTGACTTTGGATTGTCCCTTTGAAATCAAGTCAGCTGAATAAGGGCTACTACGTGTGACTTTAATATAAGGAAAAGCATTTTGAATATTAGCTGTTTCACCTTCAGTTGCCACAAACACCACTTGATAAATCGGTTGACGCATAATCGCCAATAACCCATTTAAATTTTGTGGTTTGAAACGTCGGATAAAGTGTTTAAAACTGCGCTCCACCGCTTTTGCCCAACGTTTCGGAACAAGGGTGCTGACAACTTGACCAAAGCGACTTGTCCCCATGTTGATAATACGAGAGCCTAGCAAACCTGAAGCTGTTCCCAGAGAGATTTCACGGCGATGATCATTGGCATAACGAATCAAACGATAAACCGTCGACACAGCCATTTGATTATGATAAAGCACCTGATCTCGTGTAAAAATATATTGACCATTATAAGAAATAGCAAAATCCAAACCAAGATTTTCTAGATATGGTTGCACAAAACCTGGACCACGTCCCGTTGCCACTCCCACAAAAATTCCTTGTTTTTTCAAACTATTTATAGCTTTCAAGGTCGATTGTTGCACATTCTTACGATCATTCAAAAGTGTCCCATCAATATCAAAAAATACTGCTTTTATTGCCAAACCGTTTCTCGCCCTCCCTCTTTATGTTAAAATAGATTATATCACATTTTTAAAAGGAAGTTTTATTGTCATGAAAAAAATCCTTGTCTTGCACACGGGTGGCACCATTTCAATGCAGGCTGATGAAGCTGGTCATGTCCGCCCAGAAAATGATAATCCGATGAACCATGTCGGTGTCAATCTTGAGAACATTCAAGTGACAGCACTTGATTTTTTTAATGTTCCAAGTCCCCATATTACACCAAGACACATGTTAAAGCTTTATCAAAAAATAAAAGAAGAAGCTGAAAACTATGATGGTGTTGTCATCACTCATGGTACTGATACCCTTGAAGAAACAGCCTATTTTCTCGATACAATGGAAGTTCCTAACATTCCAATCGTCCTTACTGGTGCCATGCGCTCATCAAATGAGTTAGGTAGTGATGGTGTTTATAACTATCTTAGCGCCCTTCGCGTTGCTAGCCATGAAAAAGCCATCGGCAAAGGTGTCTTGGTCGTTATGAATGATGAAATTCATGCTGCAAAATACGTCACAAAAACACACACTACTAACGTTTCAACCTTCAGAACACCCATTCATGGGCCACTTGGCATCATCATGAAACACGATATTCTCTTTTTCCGTACCGCAGAACCTCGTGTTCGCTTTGATTTGCAAGATATCTCAGGTACAGTTCCTATCATCAAAGCTTACGCTGGTATGGGAGGCGATGGTATCATTAGTTTCCTTAATCCAAGCAACGTTCAAGGTGTGGTCATCGAAGCACTTGGTGCTGGAAACATGCCACCACGCGCTGCTGAAGAAATCTATGACCTCATCAAGCAAGGAGTTCCTGTTGTCCTTGTCTCACGTTGCTTTAACGGTATTACTGAACCTGTTTATGCCTACGAAGGAGGCGGCGTTCAACTCGCTAATGCTGGGGTTATGTTCGTCAAAGAACTCAATGCCCAAAAAGCCCGCTTAAAACTCCTTATCGCCTTAAACGCAGGCTTAAAAGGACAAGAACTAAAAGAATATATCGAAGGATAAAAAATCCACACAAAAAAGCTGAAATCCGAATCTGGACTTCAGCTTTTTTACTCTTCATCAGGAATGTATTCTAAAATATCACCAGGTTGGCAGCCTAACTCACGACAAATCGCATCTAGTGTCGTTAAACGAACCGCTTTTGCTTTACCTGTTTTTAGGATAGAGAGATTAGCATTTGTAATACCGATACGTTCAGCTAATTCACCTGATTTCATTTTTCGTTTTGCTAATTCAACATCAAGATTAATTTGAATCATATGACTACCTCTAAATTGTAAATTCATTTTCTTCAGCAATGATATTAGCTTCTTTTAAAATCATTGAAAATACCCAAACAACAAATGCAGCTACCAGATAAGCCCAGTTAACAAAAGTCAAAACTCCTGAACCAGAACACAAACTTTGGAACCAACTATCTAAAAATGCAAGGGCAATAAAATTGTACTCAACATAACGAGCTAGTTTTACATTTTCTGGTGTAAAAATATTATTATCGATGATATTTTTGAAAAATAATTTCACAAAAATAAGGAGCGCAATCCAAAGGCATGAATTAACAGCAAACAAACTAAGAAATGATGGCGAATGCAAGAGCTTTTCCGGAATATCAACGTTAAGTGAAAAACCATTTCCAGCTTGATTAGTCAAATCTATATGAGGTTGTGTTAAAGAAAGAGTAATTCCGACTATTGTAGATAAGATGATTAAAGCAATCGTAACATTAATAATAACATTAGCAACTTTCAAAGCTTTATAGTTTGTTTTTTTCATGATTGTCTCCTTAAAAATATTTTCCCATTAAGCTAAGTGACGAGCACGAAGCCATTTACTAATCACAACAGCAAGGACCAAAAAGCCGCAAACTGAAAAGTCAACTGTCATATTACTTGTATTAGAAGCATTTGTCAAGATGTTTTGGAAAACTGATACCACAAATGTGTAAAGAGTTGCTTTTTTCAAAAAGCTATAAGTACGGTCTGAAAGAATATCAGCAACTGTCAAATCAGAAAGGAAAGCTTTTAATTTAGTAAGTCCGTAAATAATGGCACCATTTACCAGACAAGTCAAAAATGTAATGCCCCAAGTATGTTGGCTCTTACTAATTGCCCACTCAATCATACCGTATTGACCTAGAGCCATTTTATCGTAACCGTAAAAATGTGAAGCAAAGTCAGCAAGAATGATTAAAACAAGACTCACAACAGTGATGTTGATAGCAATTTTAGCAACAGTTTTGACAGCAGTTTCGATAGTTTTTGTATTCATAATAAATCTCCTTTTTATATTAATAAATGATAGGTATAACGAAAATGATCTTTGGTTTAAGCCGTGCGACGTGCACGTAGGTATTTAACAAGTAGATAAACAAGAACGAAATAAGCGCAAATTGAAAAATCAAAAATAAGATGTGCTTGATGCATTGATGTTGATAGCATATTTTGAAGAAATGATACAAAGAATGTATAAAGGCTAGCTTGTTTTAAGAAACGGTAGGTTTTATCAGCCAAAATATCTTTTACTGTAAAGTTGGCAATAAAGTGTTTGAGTTGTGTCAATCCATAAATCATAGCGCTATTTGTTACAATTGTCAGAGCTGTTACTAA
>OCTW011500747.1_pt1 | contig 13212 bp, 10 predicted proteins | sample 1539671 | NCBI WGS metagenome assembly OCTW01 (sample SAMN02144230, study PRJEB22623) | gut metagenome | biome: sheep rumen | host: Ovis aries | place: New Zealand | reverse complement strand
GGATTTTGCCGCCGGCCGCATTGATGTGCTCGTCTCCACCACCGTCATCGAGGTCGGTGTCAACGTGCCGAACGCCACGCTGATGGTCGTCGAGGACGGCGACTGCTTCGGTCTGTCGCAGCTGCATCAGCTTCGCGGGCGCGTCGGACGCGGACGCCGCCAGTCGTACTGTGTGTTCTACGGCGCAGACCGCGGCGCGGAGGCGCGCGAGCGTCTGACCACCCTTGTGCGCACCAACGACGGCTTTGTCATTGCTCAAAAGGATTTGGAGATGCGCGGTGCGGGCGACTTTTTCGGCACACGGCAGCACGGTCTGCCGCCGATGAAGCTCGCCGATGTCGCCGGTGACACCCGCCTGCTCGAACAGGCACAGCGTGCCGCGGCAGAGCTGCTGCAAACCGATCCCTCCCTCTCGCAGTTTCCGCAGCTGCGCGCGCGCGTTGAATCGCTGTTCGCGCAATACGGCGAGGGCAGCTTTAACTGAAAATCGCTATTGAAACGGATAAGCTCAGCCGGCATCGCACAGATGCCGGCTTTTCTATTTTCTTCCAAAAGGCCCTGTCCCTGTGTGCCTCCTTTTCTTTTCATCGCGTTTCTCGACGCCCCTTTATCACCTTTCATGCATTTATCTCTCTTTTCCATTTTCAGTCATTTAGATATATGAGACTCATTTTTTACAAAGTTCGCGGGTGTGATGTTGTATAATAACTCATAGAGAAATGTTGTCTTAGCGAAATATCCACTAAATATACCCAAAATAATCATTTTATTATATAATAACATCATCACTCGGGAAGGGGGCGCGGGTGGTTCATGCGTACATATCACAGAATCCGTGATCTGCGGGAGGATAAGGACATTACGCAAACAGAAATGGGGAAAATTCTGTCATGCAGTCAGCGCGTTTACAGCAACTATGAACGCGGCGATATTGATATCCCTACCGCCACACTGATTGAACTGGCAGATTTTCACGGTGTGTCCGTCGATTATCTCCTCGGCCGAACCGAAAACCCGGATACAGCCAAATAGCGAGAACCGGTTATTTCCGCATGTGTCACACCATGCTGTGCTTTCTCAGAGGAAACCTGCTGTCCGGCGAAAGCAACGAAATGACCGATGATCTCATATTTTTTCAACCAACACGATTCCTCATTCACAAAAGCACTGTGGTCACATTTGACTGCGGTGCTTTTGCCCTTTTCCGCCGCATTGCATTTTTCGGCAGAAAGAAGGAGGCCGTTGCTTTCTGAAAAAGGAAAACAGCGGCTGAATAAAAACATCTGTGAGAACCATGCCACAACACATAGGCGTGCACGGTGACAACGACTGTCAAAAACGCAACGGTCATCCGCTGAAATTGATTTTTGGCATGAACGGATCGCTCCTTTTGGTTTGAAACGGACGCAAAAAAAGACACATGCAGCACCTTTTGTTTACTGATACGGCAAAAAGATCGTACCGTAATCAGATTTACACACTCAAAAGGCAATGCATGTGTCGTTTGCGTCTGTGTTTTGTTTTTCTGCAAATCAGTATATTACGATTCTGTCTGCGCCGTCAAAACGGCAAAACAGAGAAAAAACGGTCGATTCGGCGGTTTGTGTCTGGGGGAAAACCAAACAATCCGTCTCACGGAATGGATTTCCCGTCTCCTCCTGCCGACGCCTGCGGCGATGTGCTGTCTGCGCTCAGCTCGGTCAGCGTCTGCTGTGCGGGGATGTTCTTTTCGTTCGGCAGTGCCGCCAGATTAAACGTAACCGCACCGGGCATGATTTCCGCCTGTGAGTAGCTGAAGCTGCCGCCTGATTCTCCGTCCAGCGTCCACGGCAGCGGCGTCTCGCTCACCACCGTCACGGATTTGGCGCGGCGGAAAAAGATATAGGGAGAGTCCTCCACCTTCTGAAACATCAGACTTGAGACAATGTTGTTCAGTTCAATCACATTGACCGGCATGCGGATAATCAGCACCTCAAATAAGCCGTCATCCAGCTGCACGCCGGTGTGTCCGATGTCCATGATGCCGCCAATCGAGGTGGAATTGGAAATCTGTCCATAGATAAAATCGCCTTCCGTCTTCTCTCCGTCGCAGGTGATTTTCAGGTGATAATTCTGGATGGACGCGAGCGATTTGACGCCTTCCAGAATATAGGCGGCATGCCCGAGGGCATTTTTGAGCGGCTGGGGGGTCTCATAGGAAACCTCCGTGAAAATGCCGAAGGCTGCCACATAGGTGAAATATTTGCCGTTAAACCGGCCGATATCACAGCGGAACGCATCACCGATACAGAACTGCTCGGCAGAAACCTCCATTTCACTGCTGATGCCAAGGGTATTGGCAAAATCATTGGTTGTTCCCGCCGGAATATAGCCGAGCCGCGGGCGCCGGTGCTTCTCACTGAACATCAGTCCGGTAACCGCCTCATTGAGCGTACCGTCCCCTCCGACACATACCAGCGCATCGTACTGCGGCGCATATTCCGCCACAAAGCGGCAGGCATCGCCCTTCCCCTGCGTCGGAAAAACGGTGACATGATAGTTGTGTCTGAAAAAATAGTCGATCAGCATAAATACATTGTCCCGCGCGCGGTTCTTGCCCGCGGTGGGATTGATGACCAGCATCATATTCTGCTTGTGTTCTGTCAGCATGCGGGGTCTCTCCTTCTATGCCAAGGATTCATCTGTCTTAATAATAATGCTTTTTCCCTCGTATTGCAATCACCTTTTTGCTGCAGCTGTGCGTCAAAAAAGCAGTCTCTCCGCAGAGGACGCTTGTGCCGCGCGCACATCCGCTCTTGCATTTTTTCATCCGATCAGGTATACTATATTTGCTTTTGTGCAGACGAATACAGCAAAAATGTCTCTGTAGCTCAGTTGGATAGAGCGACCGCCTCCTAAGCGGTAGGTCGGGGGTTCGAATCCCTTCAGGGACGCCAAAAAACCGGAAAATCCGTTCGCGGGATTTTTCCGGTTTTCTATTTTTGCAGACATGCGCCGCCTGTTTTCCGCTTATCCAAAGGAATCCAGCACGCCCTGTATGCCGTTCTGCGCATAAATGTCCTTGTAATAGCGCATCTCATCCTGAATGATATCGTCGATCATCCGCATGCCCAGCACCTCCACAGGCGCCTTGTCGTCCGTCATGCACCGGCTGCCGGCATCGTATTTTTTTAAATCGGCGGACAACTGAACCATGGCGGCGCGCAGCTCGGAATCGCGCTGCGCGGAAATATTGCGCTGCAGGGCGGTCATCATATCTCCCGAAACGGAGGCGAACAGCTCGCGGTTGGTGCAGTGCGGCACATCCGCCGTGTAGACATGGGGAAACACCGCCGAAATGGTATCCGCAAGATACTCGTTGATGTTTCCCTCCTCGGTGTCGCGCATATTCATGTTGACCACCATTACGCCGCCCTCGTTCAGGTGCTCCCGCACCTGCGTGAAAAACTCTATCGTCGACATTTGAAACGGAATGGTAATGTCCTGATAGGCATCCACCATGATGACGTCGTATTTTCGGTCAATCGCGTCGAGATAGGCGCGCCCGTCATAGGATGTGACCTGCACGTTTTCCGGCAGTTCAAAATAACGGCGGGCAAGCGCTGTGATTTTGTCGTCAATCTCCACGCCCTCGATCTGCATGTTGTCAAAATAACGGCTGCACTGTGTCGCGTAGGTGCCGCTGCCCATGCCGAGCACGAGCGTTTGCAGCGTGTCACGGCTGCCGATATCCGCCATCAGCGGTGCCGCCATGGCGTAATCGTAGTACAATCCCGTCATGCCCTTTTCTTTTTTGTATATCGACTGCACGCCAAACAGGACGTTGGTGGACAGAATGGTCTCGGTTTCATTGTCGGACACCTGCAGATAATTGTAGACCGATTCGCCCTCATAGAGCAGTCCATGATCCCAGAAGGCAAAGCTGTCCGAACGGCCAAACACACAGCTCGCCGCAAACAGAACGGCTGCCAGCACCAGCTTCCAGTTCCGGTTTCCCGTGCTGAGGAAATAGACAACGGCGAGCAGCAGCAGAATGCCGCCGAAAATCAGGAAGGTGATGGATGTGCCGACAGAAGGTATTGTGACAAAGGTCGGCACAAAGGTACCGATGATGCTGCCGATGGTGTTGAACGCGCCGAGCAGACCGACCGTCCTGCCGTTGTCATCGAGGCTGTCCATCGTATATTTTGCGAGTGACGGCGTGACTGTGCCCAGCAGAAACAGCGGAAACACAAAGACCGCCATGCACGAGACAAATGCCGCCCAGATCAGGAAATTGCTGTTGACAGAAAAGATGAGCAGCGCGGAAATGCCGAGAATGATATACTTGCCGACGACAGGAATCAGGCCGATCCACACGGCGGCAAACAAAATGCGTCCGTACAGCCTGTCGGGGTTGGGGTCCTTGTCAGCGGAGCGCCCGCCGAAAATATTGCCCAGTGCCATCGCAATCATAATCGTTCCGATGATAATCGTCCATACAATCTGCGACGAGCTGAAATACGGCGCCAGCAGCCGGCTTGCTCCCAGCTCGACCGCCATCACCGACATGCCTGCAAAAAACTCTGTCAGATACAGATATGTCTTGCTTTTTAGGATTCCTTTTCCCTGCATATACCTTCCTCCTGCATGCGCCGCAGCCGACTGCGTTCTTTTTCCAACAATTACAGCTTACCATAACCCGGGACGGGCGGCAATATACAGTTTGTGCAGATCAAAAAAACCGCCGCGCGCCGGTAAACCGGTCTGCGCGGCAGCTGTATGTCTGCGTGTTGTCCGGGAACGGTTACGTTCCGAAGTACGAGAAATGCATGTAGTCCTTTGAGGAATGAAAGTTTGCGCCCCATCCGAAACCATATTTTGCAAAGGTGCGCACGACAATGCCGTTCGCCGGAATGGAGTACGGATCCTTGCCCGGGCGCCAGTAGCTGCCCACTTTCGCCTTTCCGCTGTTGTCACACTGGTAATTTTCGTTCGGATTGATATCGAGCGCCGTCCCGAGGCAGTGCTCCGAGCGCGAGGTATCTCCGCGCCACGAATATCCGCCGATGGAATAAATCGGGAACTGTTCCCCGCTGGCGTAAATTTCCGCAAAGATCTGCTCGATGGTATCGGCCAGTGCGGTGTTGACATAGAAACGCAGAACTCTTGTGACCTTCTTCCCCGACTTGCCCGACTGGAAGTCCCACACCTTGACGGAGACACGCGTCTGATGCTTCTCAGCCTCCGCCTTGCTGGGATATCTCTCCCGCTTGGAATTGTCGCCGAAAATACGCGCCAGCTTTTCCTCTCTGGTTTCGTCTTGGCTCGTCAGCGCCGTGCGTCTCTTCGGCTCGAGATAATTCATCAGCATGGTGGCAGCTTCTGCGCGGGTCGTACCGCCCCGCGGGTCGAGCTTTCGTCCGTCCTTTCCGCTCAGCACGCCGCTGCGCACCGCCCAGAGCACCGCGCTCTTCGCCCACGAGGAAACTTTGCCGGCATCTGAGAAGCGAATGGTGCCGCCGGAAAGCGGTGCACCCGCGTCCTGATACAGGAACTGTGCAAACTGCTCGCGCGTCACATGCGCATACGGGGAAAACCTGCCGTCACCTGTGCCGGAGGCGATTTTCTTCGCGCTCGCCCACCGCACAGCCTCATAGAACCAGTCGTTCTTGGAGACATCGGAAAAGCTTTTGCCGCCGCTGACACTGACAGAGCCGCACGCCTTTGCATTGTTATACAGAATCTGTACAACCATGGCGCGATTCATCACGCTGTTCGGCATGAATCGTCCCTTATCTCCCGCCATCAGATTGTTGTCATATACATATTGTACGCGGGAATAAAACCAGTCGGTTTTGGATACATCGGAGAAAACCTTTTCAACAGGCTCAATCCTGCGCGACGGATCCCACTTTCTCCACCGCAGCGTGCCGCCGTACTGGTTCTTGATCGCCGCGCTCCAGCCTTTTTTATCCGGCGGATAATAGACGGTTGCCTTGACATCCTGCAGAAACGCGTCGCCCAGGGCAGGCGCTGCGCCGCAGAAATAGATGCGGATTAATGCGTCGCAGTATGCAAAGGCACTGGAGCCGATTTCCTTGACGCTCGACGGAATGCGAATGTGCTTGAGCTCCACATCTGAGGCAAACGCCCAGCCGCCGATGGTCTGCACACCGCCGCCCAGCGTCACGGTCTGCAGGTTAAAGCATTCGGAAAATGCGCCCGCCCCAATCGTCTTGACGGTGCCGGCAACAGATACGGTCTTCAGACTGCCGCAGTAATCAAATGCATACGGTGCAATCGAGGTGACTCCCTTGGAGACAACAACCTTCTTAATCGCATTGCGGTTTTGCTGCCAGCCGAGATTGTATTCCCACATTTCGCCGGTGCCCTTGATGGTCAGCGTGCCGCTGCTGTCCAGTGTCCAGGTCAGCTGCTCGCCGCAGGTGCCGCTCGAGGCCGCCTGCTCCGCTGTGCGCTCCTCCTGATTCTGTACATACGCCGGCAGCTGCTCGCCAAAATTTTCGCTGTATACCGCACCGGTTTCCGACGAGGCATACACAGGTGCCGCCGCACAGAGCATCATCCACGCGCCCAGCGCACCTGCCAGTATTCTCTTTTTCATATACGTCCTCCCTTTTATCTGCTGAATTCATTATACCGGTATTTCATTTGACACACAAGGACAGCTTCCCCCTTCCGTTTCCAAATTTTGCGCGGCAATTTTGGTGAAAAAGGCAACCCGGGAGAAACGAATCCTGTTTTTTTGCGAAATATCTGATGCTTTTTTTGCACGGGAGTGGTATAGTAGGTTTGTATACACGCAATACGTTCAGACGGTGTGCCCGGCGCACCGCGAAACAGAGAGGTATTACAAGTATGTTCAAAAGAAAAGGCTCGGCAAACCAGGGTCTCAAAATCATCATTGTCGGCTGCGGCAAGGTGGGCTCCACGCTTGTCCAGCGGCTCAGCCGTGAGGGGCACGACATCACGATCATCGATCAGGATGCGGATGCCATTCAGGCTCTGACAAATTTATATGACATCATGGGGCTGGTCGGAAACGGCGCAAGCTACAGTGTACAGATGGAGGCCGGCATTCAGAATGCCGACCTGTTTATCGCCGTCACAGAATCGGACGAGCTGAATCTGCTGTGCTGCACGATTGCAAAGCGTGTGGGCGACTGCTCCGCCATCGCCCGTGTACGCACACCGGATTACAGCAAGGAGGTCGACTATCTCCGCGACCGGCTCGGTCTCGCCATGATTATCAATCCGGAAATGGAAGCGGCGCGCGAGGCGGCGCGCATCCTCTATCTGCCGACCGCACTCGAGGTCAACTCGTTCGCACACGGCCAGGCGGAAATGATTAAATTCAAAATTCCGGAGGGGAACATCCTCGACGGCATGACCATTGCCTATCTCGGCCAGCATATCACCAACGCGGTACTCATCTGCGCCGTCGAACGCGGCAAGGAAGTACATATCCCGTCCGGTGATTTCCAGATGGCGCACGGCGACATTATTTCCTTCATTGCGCCGCGCCGCATGACGCGCGCTTTCCTCGAGGCAATCGGCGTCAAATCCAACCGCGTCAAAAACGCGCTGATTATCGGCGGCGGCAAGAGCGGCTACTATCTGGCACAGCAGCTGCTTCACGTCGGCATTTCGGTCAAGATTATCGAGATCAATCGGGCCCGCTGCGAGGAGCTGAGCACCCTGCTGCCAAAGGCCGTCGTCATCAACGGGGACGGCACCGACGAGGAGCTTCTCAAGGAAGCCGGTCTGCAGTATGCGGAATCCTTTGTCGCCCTGACCGGCATCGACGAGGAAAATATCCTGCTGACGATGTATGCCCGTCAGGTTTCCAACGCCAAGGTTATCACCAAAATCAACCGCATCACGTTTAACGATGTCATCAGCAAGCTCGATCTGGGCAGCGTGGTCTATCCGCGCTTCATCACGGCGGAAGCGATTATCGCCTATGTCCGCGCGAAAAAGAACTCCACAAACAGCAATATCGAAACGCTGTATCACCTGTTCGACTCGCGCGTCGAGGCGGTGGAATTCCGTGTGGAGCGGGAGTCCGCCGTCACCAATGTACAGCTGATGGATCTTCCCATCCGCAGAAACCTGCTGATTGCTTGCATCAACCGCAACGGCCGGATTATCATTCCCAGCGGACGGGACTGTATCTGCGTCGGCGATACGGTCATTGTTGTCACCAAGCACGAGGGACTGGGCGACATCCGCGATATCTTGAGGTGATGCTGCCGTTATGAATAAATCTATGATTCGTTTCGTCCTCGGCTCTGTGCTCAAGGTCGAAGCCGTTCTGTTTCTCCTTCCCTGCCTGATTGCCGCGATTTACCGCGAATCAGAGGGATTGTACTATCTGTCGGGGGCGGCGCTGTGCCTTGCATTCGGTGTGCTGATGACATACCGCAAGCCGGAGAGCAATGTCTTTTATCTCAAAGAAGGCTGCATCGCCACCGCACTCAGCTGGGTTTTCCTCAGTGTGTTCGGCTGCCTGCCGTTCTGGATGAGCGGCGAAATTCCGTCGTTTACCGACGCATTGTTTGAAACCATTTCCGGCTTCACGACGACCGGCGCCAGCATCCTCAGCGATGTGGAGGCGCTGTCCCACTGCGCGCTGTTCTGGCGCAGCTTCACGCACTGGATCGGCGGCATGGGCGTTCTGGTATTCCTCATGGCAATCATCCCGCTCAGCGGCGGCTCCAACATCAATCTGATGCGCGCCGAAAGCCCTGGTCCGTCCGTCGGCAAGCTGGTGCCTAAAATGAAGTACACCGCGCGCCTGCTGTATGCCATTTATCTCGCCATGACCGTCCTTCAGATTGTTCTGCTGATCGCCGGCAGCATGCCGCTGTTCGATGCACTGTGCACGGCATTCGGCTCGGCGGGCACGGGCGGCTTTGGCATCAAAAATGACAGCATTGCGGGCTACAGCATCTATTTGCAGTGGGTCACCACCATCTTTATGGTGCTGTTCGGCGTCAATTTCAACGCCTACTATTATCTCCTGCTGCGCAGCTTCCGCAAGATGTTCGGCATGGAGGAGGTGCGCTGGTACTTCCTCATCATCTTCGCTTCGGTCGGCCTCATCGCCTTCAATATCCGCAGCATGTGTGCCGGCGTCTTTGATGCCGTGTCAAAATCCGCGTTCCAGGTCGCGTCTATCATCACGACCACCGGCTTTTCCACGACGGATTTCGACCTTTGGCCGCCGCTCAGCCGAACGATTCTCGTCCTGCTGATGTTTATCGGCGCCTGTGCCGGCAGCACCGGCGGCGGCATCAAGGTGTCCCGCATTATCATCCTCTTCAAGTCGTGCATCCGGGAGATTCGCTCCTACACCCACCCGAAGAGCATTCAGCGAATCAATATGGATGGCGGGCCGGTGGACAATGCGATTGTGCGTTCCACCTGCATCTATTTCGTCACATTCACCGCGGTATTTATCGCCTCGGTCCTCGCGGTTTCGTTCGAGGGATATGATCTCATCACGAACTTTACCGCTGTCGCTGCGACGTTCAACAACATCGGACCCGGTCTTTCGCTCGTCGGTCCGACGCAGAATTTCGCGCTGTTCAGCATATTCTCCAAATATGTGCTCATGTTCGATATGCTCGCCGGCAGACTGGAGCTGTTCCCCATGCTCCTCTTTCTGCATCCGGCTGTCTGGAAGGAATTTTTTACCAGACGGCACGCGCCGAAAAATCAGTGACAACACAATAAGGAAAGGCTGGAAGGCAAAGGATGTTCTCCTCGCTCTCCAGCCTTTTTTCTATCCCGATCAGATGCGCGTGTCAGATACCTGCTGTTTTGCGGATATAGCTGCGCGCCATCATCGCATACTCCAGCGGATTTGCCTTTGCCGGGTCCTGTTCCGCCTCGACGATAAACCAGCCCTCATAATGCGCCGCATTGAGTGCCGCGAACACGCCCGGATAATCGACACAGCCGTCACCCGGAATGGTAAAGCAGCCCTCCAGCACCGCCCTGCGGAACTTGAAGCCCTCTGCATATGCCTGCTTCATTTTGTCCGGACGGATGTCCTTCAGATGGACATGGCCGATGCGCGGGCCGAATTCCTTCGCCGCCGCGACCGCATCCTCGCCGGCAAACGTGAAGTGACCGGTATCAAAGCAGAGATACACATACCGCGGATCGGTGTTTTCCATCAGCCGGCGTGTCTCCTCCACAGTCTGTACGACAGTCGCCATGTGATGGTGGAAGCACAGCTTAAAGCCGCGCTCCGCTGCAATTTTGCCCAGCTTATTCAGTCCCGTGCACAGCAGCTCCCACTCTGCATCTGTTGCAGTCGGCTTGTTTTCGCCGAACATCGAGCACTCCTCCGCAAACAGGCAGCGCGTCAGCTCGCAGACATTGATGCGGGACGCACCGACCGCTTCGAGAAAATCCAGCTGCTGAACAAAGGCCTTTTCATTTTCCTCATAGGGTGTGGAGCACAGGAAGCTGGAAAACCACTGCGACGCAATTTTGATGCCGCGCAGATCGAGCGCCTTATTGAGCACGGCCGGGTCCGTCGGGAACTTTCCGCCGACCTCTGTGCCCTGAAATCCTGCCAAAGCCGCCTCGGATACCATCTGCTCAAAGGTCAGCTCGCCGCCGAGCTGCGGCATATCGTCATTTGTCCAGCCAATCGGCGCAATGCCGAGCTTTACATTGTTAAACATGGTCTTGCTCCTTCCCTGTCCTCAGCAGCGCTCCCATGCGCCGGTCTCGATCGATTTGAGCACAGCTGCGATAATGCCGTCGACCTTCGCGCCCATTTCAAAGTCACAGATATATTCCCCGCCGTGCATCGCCTGCATCAGTGCATGTGCCTGCAATGTCTTCATATCATCAAAGGCAATTGCAATGCCGCCCGCCGGCTGGAACCACTTGAAGCCCTCATGCTGCGGATTGAGCAGAACCGTGCGGAAACCGCAGTCCCGTCCGTTGTCCTTGTCGGCATCCGCCTTAAAGTATACCTGAACCTCGCACATGCGCTCCAGATTGTACACAACCGTGCCCTCAGTGCCCTGAATTTCATAGTAGAAATAATTCTTGCGGCCGGTGGCGACGCGGGAGGAGGAAAAGTCTCCGATTGCTCCGTTTTTGTAGCGGACAAGGAAGGATACCACATCGTCATTTTCGACCTGTGCCATCTCCTTTGAACCCGCCTTGACGGGACGCTCCGGAATGACAATCGACTGAACCGCAGTGACCATGTCCATATCGCCGAGAATCATCTGGGAAACCGACAGCAGATGGCTGCACAGGTCGCCGAGCGCACCCGAACCGGCGAGTTTATTGATATGCCGCCATGCAATCGGAATGGACGGGTCGAGCAGCATATCCTGATCGTAGGTGGCATGTACGCGCATAATCCTGCCCAGCTTGCCCGACTGCACCAGTTCCTTTACATACTGGTTTGCCGGATTCATGATGTTGGAGAATCCGCAGTAATTGACAACACCCTTTTCCCGCGCAAGATCGGCGAGAATGCGCGACTGCTCGGCGCTCAGGCTGAGCGGCTTTTCACAGAAAACATGCTTGCCGTTTTCCAGCGCGGCCTTTGCCATTTCAAAGTGCATGCTGTTCGGCGTTGCAATGTCGACCAGATCAATATCCGGATCGGTTACCACGCTCTTCCAGTCGGTGGTGTGACGGCGGTAGCCCATTGCCTGTGCAAACGCGGCAACCTGCTCCTCGCTGACATCAGACACCATCTCAAACACCGGCATATCATCGCCGAAAATCATTTTTGCGTTGTGAAATGCGGTGGTATGTGCCCTGCCCATCCAGCCGGCGCCGATCAGACCAATGCGAATCTCTTTCATCCTGTGTACCTCCTTGTGTGCATCGCCCCGCACAGCAGCCGTTTTTTCTCTGTGCGGGGATACAAGCTCTCTGATCCGTACTGCAAGCACATCAAAAAATCATCCGTTTGTTTCTTCCGGTGCATCAGAATTGCTGTCGGACATGGTTTCCCGCCGGACACATCTGCACAGTATTCTTTGCCTGAAAAAAAGCAAATCCCGCGCAATTCCTCCGCCTGTCGGATTGTTTTTTTCTGTACTTCCTTTTAATCGTATAGTATAATATTTTTAACAATCGGTCACTACATAAATTTGATAGGAAGTATCAAAAAATGATACTCTTTTTTCTGCCCATCTGCGGACAGCGAGGAGGCTTTCTCTATGCTCAACGATACCGGCATCCTGCCCGACTCCGTGCGTTATTATCATGAGCCGGACGCATTTACTGCGGCTTATCTGTATCATGCACCGCATGTCGGCATATACCATTGCAGCAGAGATTATCAATTTCAGCGCACGGCGGATACCTGTCTGAACATCTGTCAGGCTCTGCTTGTGGATCAGGGCGAGCTTTCCGTGCATTATCGGGGTGAGGTCTGCCGTGCCGCCGCGGGTGCGCTTGTTTTGCTCGATTGCCGCGAGCCGCACTTTTATCACGCCGCATCGGATGACATTCATTTCCGCTGGTTTCATATTGTCGGCTGCAGCGACAGCGCGTATGTCAACGAGATCATCCGCAGTCACGGGTTTGTCATTCAAACGGCGCGCAGTCCGCAAATCGAGCCGTGTTTTTCCCAGATTGTCAGCGCTGCCGCGCAGGAAAATCCCAATCCGCATCTGCTCTCAGTCCGTCTGCAGACCCTGCTCGCCCTGCTCGCTTCGCTCTCCGAAGAATCACAAAAAAGCGAGCTGGAGCGTTCCATTGACGAGTCGGCTCAATACATCGAATCGCATTACGCAGACAAGGATGTGACCATTCCGTTTCTCGCCGCGCGCGTGGCGCTCAGCACCTGCTACTATCTGCGCAAGTTCAAGGAATACCGCGCGATTACCCCGCATCAATACCTGCAAAGCGTCCGCCTGCGCGCTGCAAAGCAGCAGCTGACCACCTCCTCCCGCAGTGTGGAGGAAATCGCAGAGGGCTGCGGGTTCTGCAATACCTCTCATTTCGTCATGGCATTCCGCAAGGCGACGGGAATGACCCCGCTGCAATACCGTACACTTTGGAAATAAACCGCAGCGCAAAAAGCAAGAGCGTGTATACCGACTGCCTGAACTGCTCCCCGTCAAATAGACAATCAAAAAAACAAAAGGATTTCTGCCATCAGATCTTGTATCTGATGGCAGTTTTTATGCCGCCTCCAGATACTGTTTGTGTTTC
>OCTW011611317.1_pt1 | contig 13214 bp, 9 predicted proteins | sample 1539671 | NCBI WGS metagenome assembly OCTW01 (sample SAMN02144230, study PRJEB22623) | gut metagenome | biome: sheep rumen | host: Ovis aries | place: New Zealand | reverse complement strand
TTCCTGAGTATATGTACAGTAGCATAGCTTTCCATCATCTGCATTAAGAGGCAGAGAAAAAAGGTTGAACCAGAAATCAAAACGTTCCGGATGTACATAGGAATGCTGCGGCTGCTTTAGAACGGCACTGCTGTAGCAGAAAAATTCAAAGTTTGGATCTTTAGGGAAATAATTCTGATAAAGGCTATTGGGAATAAATTTGTCTGTAAGCATTTTTGGGGCATCAGGATTATTTTCTATTGAATCGATGTAGGCTTTATTTCCACATACAATTCTGATTTCGCCCCATTTGCCGTTACCAAGATTTTCTACAGACATTACACATGTCATTGGATGAAAACCATCAACAAACTTTTGAAAATCCATTCCTTGTCCTTTTTCCCCTTTCTAAAAGAAAAATCACTATAATTCTAACATACAAGGGCTGATTTTTCAAATTTTAGCTTTTGAGGGCAAGGACATTACAGTCAAAGTCTGTCATTCCGAACTTGTTTCGGAATCTATTCTTTTTTCTCGTCCATATTATGCATAATCTGATGAAGCGTCTGTAAAAGAGGTGCGGCGTTCTTCATATCAATGATATTCTGGCACATCATCTGCTGGGGAATATTTGAACATTTTTCTTTCATAGCCTTGCCGTTGTCGGTAAGCTTAATGTAAACAGTTCGCTCATCCTGTCCACCGCGAGTTCGAGTTAAAAGCCCCTGCCCTTCCATTTTTTTTAGCAGCGGAGTAAGAGTTCCGGAATCAAGAAAAAGCCGTGAACCAAGCTCCTTAACCGTAACATTGTCTTTTTCCCAAAGACAGAGCAGCGTAATATATGCTGTATAGGTAAGCCCAAGCGGCTCAAGAAGCGGATTATATTTTCTGATGATTTCTTTAGAACAAACATAAAGCGCAAAACAAATCTGATTATCAAGCGCCAGTGGATTAAATTCCTGATTTTCGTTAGTAGCCATTCTTTAATTGTATACAATTAAATTGATAATTTCAACCCTTTACAACTTTTCAAATTCTATGTTATTCTTATAGAAAGAAACAACCTTCTTTTGCCTCACACCTTTTTATCTGTTTTTCAGGAGACAACATGTTCCCTAAAATCAACAAACCCTTTAAATCCTTGTTAATTCTAGGTTTATCGTTTTTTCTGTTTGCCTGCGCTTTTTTTGACCAGGACGAAATCAAAACCAGTTCCGCAACTTTTTCTTTAAGCGCTACCGCTACCCGTGCCGCAGTCTCACCATCAAAGGATTCCGAAACCTTTATTGATGTTGAATTAAAGGATTCAAAAAGCGGCTATTCCGCAAAACAGACTATGGTATTAAAAGCCGGCAGTGAACTTATCTGCACCTTCGAAGAAGTTCCTGTTGGTGCCGAAATTATTGCCTATGCCCAGATTTACTTTCTTTACGAAAATGAAAAATGTATTCTTTACGAAGGAAAATCGCTGGCCCAGATTATTCAGAAAGAAGATAATCTATTTAGAGTTCAGCTTTCTATCGCCTACAACAGCGTAGTTGAAACTTCAAAAGCATATATTGTAAACCGCCCTCTTTTTAAAGTTGAACACGATGGCCGAAAGCTTGAAACTAATAAGCTTGAATTCAAATATGATGATGACATCACAAAATGTGACGAAACCTTTACCTGGGATTTCGACAAGCTTGGCGAATATCAGCTTGCAAGAATCACCTTTAAAGGCGCAAAGCTAAAAAGCGACGAACCTAACACCCTTGCCTTTAAGCTCAGCAAAACAACCACCGGCGCCATCTATTATAAAGACCAGATGCCCGTTGTTGCAGATTCTTCTGTTTACGAATTTGACATTAACCAGTTTATTGGCCTTAATGCCATCGGCATCGAAAACTTCTGGGCTCCCGAAAGAAACAACTGGTCCGGCGACTTCAGCTGCTACATAGAAAAAATCGAACTGCTAAAAGCCCCGGATGCAATTCCACCGGATTTTAATGCGGTTACTACAACTACTTCTTCTTATATAGTTAGAAATCCGGCCCTGCAGATTGGCGCATATACAAATATTAATGAAAACAAAATTGCGTTTGATTCACGCCAGGCATACTTCGAAACCGGCAGTGAACACAGCTACAGCGCCGCTTACTGGGAGTTCCCAAAGCTTTCAGACTACGACAAGATTACAATAACCTTGCGCCGCGCCTTTTCTGAAGATGCAGACAACAAGCTCATAATCCGCGGCTATACACCTTACGATTTTTCGATTGGTCAGCAGAGTGCAACTTCGACAATACCAGACACACCACAGAACCTGCCATATTATCATATTTTAACAGATGATAATCCTCAGAAAATTGAAATATATCTGGAAGAACTCAAAACAGATCTCAATATTTTTACAGCTATTTCTTTCCAGAATAATTCTTTCATAGAAGACCCGGATCATCCAGGCGAATTCAACTACGGTAACAAGTGGCTGCTCGAAATTGAAGAAATCAAACTTGAAAAGCTTGGAGCTTTTGATATTCAAATTGATGTACCTGCCGAACAGGATATTACAGTTAGTCCGGACCCTGACTCTATACCAGACGGAACCCGCTTTACCGCGCCAGAAGGCTTTATAAGTTATGTATGGAAGGTAAACGGAGTTGTACAAACAGAAGCAACCGGCAATGTATTTGACTTACTGCATTCGACTCTACCTTATGGACGTACTGATGTTTCACTTCTTGTAAATGATGGTACAAATTACTATTCATGGCAATCTCAAGTTTATAAGCCTGTAAACTAAGGATTAAGGAAGGCAGATATGATTTTTATGAAAAATACTAAGAAAACAAAACACCTTACCCGCTCAGCATTGATTCTTTCTGCACTCCTTATGGGAATACTGAATTTTTCGTGCAGTAACTTTGTTGAAAGAATCGGAGAAGATACAGTGCAGAATGCTTCAGCCGCTAACAGCGATAAGGCTTACCTTTCACTTTCTCTAAAGACGAATACTAAAGCGTCTGGCATAAGTAGAACAATTATTCATAACTATGAATCCCAAATTTCAAAAAATGATTTAACGAACTTTGTTCTAAAAGGCATTTACGAAACCGGCGAAGAATTTATACTAGGACAATTGAATCGTAAGCTTACTATTGATCTTGATGAAACAGACAGGTTTACCAGAAATATTGAACTCGCTCCTGGCATTTGGACATTTACACTTACTGCAGAATATCTAATTGATCCTGATAATCCAGATTCTTTTAGGATTACTTATTCGGACACAGTTACCAACAAAACCATAAATCGTGGTGCCGGTAATTCCGTTTCTTTTACACTTAAGCCTCAGGGAGATTTTGGAGGCTTTGAAATTTCTATTGATTTATCTTCAAATCCCTCAAATCCGAATACAAATACAGCTTCTGTAGACAAAGTTAAAGTTGAATTAAGAACACTGGCAGGCCAATTAAAAGATTCTAAAGAATGGGATTCTGCAGCCATTACAGGCAACGGTGGGCTCATTAAATACTCTTATACTGGAAATGATGAAGACCCTTCGATTGTAGACCCAGATGATCTTGATACCCAGAATATCATCAAAATCGGAACCTATTTAGCATCTTTCGAGTTCTTTACCGGTAACGACCCTACTCCAATCAATCAGTGGGAAAACTATATACGCGTTACACCTTTTACTATTACACAGGCAAATGTAACCCTCGACTTTAATGATATTTATACTCTTACTTTTCTAAATTCTGATGGTTCTCCTTTTGATTATTCTCCTGATAACGGCGACCTTTCAGATTATTCAATTCTTACAACAAAATTTTCATCACGCAGCAGTTTTGACCTGCCCTCCTACAGACCAGCGTCAATGAACAGCAAAATCTTCCTCGGCTGGAAAGATAGTGGAGATCACCTTTATACAAAAATTACTCCAAACACAACCAACAGCCTCACTTTGAGTCCTTATTTCGTTGATCCTGTTTTGTATGTTTCAAGCACAGGAGATGACGACGACTTAGGCTTTACCAGCACCACACAATTAGAAACTTTTACCAAAGCTTTTGAAATAATTGAAACTTACGGAAATTCAGATTTGGATTGGACTATAAATGTAAGCGGCACAATAAAAGGTGGAACAAATGGAAGCTATGCTCAGAATCTTATTCCTGAATCAATAAATGACAAAGCAAAGTCTCTTCTTCTAGATGGAGCAAACGGTGTAGATGGTATGGGTCTTCCTCAAGACAGAATTGACAAAGGCTGGCAATCAAGTTCAGGTTTAGCAGGTTTTGCAGTCAAAATTGACACTACTGTTCCTGTAACAATAACAAATCTTGAAATTACCAAAGGTAGGGGTGGCCTATATATTGCACAAGGGGCAACAGTAATGCTTGGTGACGGAGTCCGCATTATTGGAAATAATCAAGGGGCCAATGGCTGCGGCGGTGGAGTTCGTAATGAAGGAACATTATTCGTGTATGGCTCTGCTGTAATTGGTAATCAGAATGCTACACAAGCTGCTAACGGCAGTTCATCGGATTCTTATATATATAATTACTCAAATCCTTCTGACACACGAATAAACGCTAACTATAGTATCTATGGTGCTGGTATTTACAATGGAACATATAATTCTGATAACACCATTGAAGCTAAGCTTTATCTTGGTTACAGGGGCTTTGATACAGATGGCGTTACTCCTGTAGAAGAAACTTTGACCGGCGGCATTTATGCTAATAGTGCTTCCTCTGGCGGTGGTATTTATAATGATAAAAACTGTACAGTTTATTATAAAAGCGGAACTATAAAGTACAATGGTACAAGCGGTGAAGGCGGCGGTATTGTAAATTATGGTCTTTTTGAAATGTGCGGTGAAAACGCTAAGCTTATAAACAACACTGCATCTTCTGGTGGTGGTATTAGTAATAAAACTAATGGAAGATTATTAATATCTGATGGACAGATAAATAATAATACAGCAACTGGTTATGGTGGCGGAATTTATAATGTAAGCGATTGTTATATTTATAGTAAGGCTATCATCGGTGACAAGACAGCAAGCACTGCAGCAACTGCCACTGCTTATGGTAATACTGCTAGAAATGGCGGAGGTATCTCAAATAATAACGGAAACCTTTATGTTGGCTATAAACCAGATGGTACTGTAGATACAAGCTATACAACGAATGGCGGTATTTATTATAACTACGCAACAGGAACAGGCTCTACTGATAATTACGGTGGTGGAGCAATCTACAATACGGGAAATAATGGTCTTGGTAAAACTTACTTAGCTGCCGGAACTCTTGCCTATAATTCATCTGATACTTTTGGCGGAGCCATTTATGTTGCCGGAAACCTTGTTGAAATTAGCGGTGGAACTATTGAAAACAACCTTGCTACAAAAGGTGGAGGCGCAATTATTTATAATTCCTGGTTGCACAACTTTGCAATGAAGGGTAATCCTTCTATTCCAAAAGGCGCTGACAACAAAAATGATATTTTATTATCAGGTCTTGGAGATATTACAATTACAGGACCGTTAACCGCAAGTACAAATGCATATTATCTTACCTTTAGCCCTTATAATCGCTCAGCTCCAGTATTGCTTCTTGGTGAAGGCGCAGAAACAACACTAGCAGATGCATATAAAAAATTTGAAATAGCACAACCAATTATTTCCGATTCATATGGAAATCAACATACTCCTCATATGATTCTCACAGATGGAAACCTTCCAAATGGCTGCTATCTTATAGGAGCGGATACCTGGGAAGGCGATTTAGCAAGATACATTGAAGCTATGACAGCAAGCGGAACTGTACACGTTGGCGGTGAAATTTCGCGCAATCTTGCCCAAACTGTTATGACTGCACTGGAATCAAAGGATCCTGAATTCCGTCTTTCTCTAGACTTGAGCAAAACAACAGGCTGGAGCGATTCAATGCCTTCTTTTGAAGGCTGCGAAAAGCTTAAAGAGTTTGTATTCCCTAATACGCTTGGTTCTATACGCTTAAATAATATAAACGATGGTAATCTCTTTAAGAATTGTAGTAATCTGGAAACTATAACAATTCCTATAAGTGTTACTTCCATTTATAGTAGTTTTGATGGCTGTACTTCGCTTACAGATGTTAAATACATGGGTACAGAGTCTCAAAAAGCTGCTAAAATCCGTTTCCCTTCACTAACGAAAAATGGTGTACCAACACAGGAAAAAATTATTTCTAATATTGAACCTATAGATCCTGATCGTCCTGTTATCTGGCATTACCTTGGTTATGGCTACACTATTACTATTGATACTGGAACTGATTCAGATGTTGCAGTTTCTGTAACAGATGGTAGTTCGCCAATTACAGATATTGCCACTATAAACAAAGGCACACCTCTTACCTTTACTGTTACTTCTACAGGCTATACAACTTACAAATGGAAGGTAGACGGTATTGTTAAGTCCGAATCACCAAGCTTATCTGTAGACACAACAAATTGGGCTATTGGTGCAACTTATACAATTTCACTTATTGCAGCGGATGATAGTGGAAACGAAGATTCCTACTTCGCTCAGATTACAGTAACAGAATAGGAGAAGGACAAAATGAAAAAAATCATATTATTAATATCACTTGTTTCTCTTTTATTTTTTTCCTGTGAAAACTCTCTTAGTAAAATTGAAAATCCGTCTCTTGTTGAAAATTCAACTAATACTCCTGCTGTTACAACAAGTCCGTCTGCGGATGGAAAAACTTATATAACCTTTGGTGATATCAGCTTTGAAAATGAGTCACGTACAATTAATCCTGTTTATAACCGTGATGATCTGACCGCTCTTTACATTAAAGGAAAAGAAACTAACAAAGTCACTCCAACGACAAAACCAACTGATTACGATACTCTTTTTGGTCTTTATGCTTCAAATCCAAAGGCAACCTCATACGAAGATTTATGTACCAAAACATTTGAAATCACTCCTGGAGTCTGGAATTTTATTCTTTATGCAACACTATATGATTTTGAATTTTCTGGAATGACAACTGTAGAAGTCAAACCTGGAATGACACATGCACTCAGTTTCACTCTAACTACAACAAACACAAGTTCATATCCTTACGGTATTATTGATATTACAGTTGATTTTACCGGAAATGCTGATAGGGTTGTCGCAACCTTAAAAGAAAAATCAACTTCGACAACTGCAAGAATTACAAAAACCTATACACAGACAGATACCAGAAATCCTATCAGTACTGTGGAAGGAGAAACTTATAAAAGAATCAATTTCAAAACTGCCAACACTTCTTCAAGCTCAAGTGGTGGTGTTACAGCCGGAAAGTATTATCTTCTTTTTGAGTTCTTTCAGGACGGATTTGATGAACCAATAAATACTGTAGAAAATATTGTTCGTGTCGAAAACAATTTCACCACCAAAAAAACACTCAATTTGGATTTGGATGAATTATATACTATTACTTATAGTTATTGGGAAGGTACTGCAGGTTTCGATACTACTGAATTGGAAAGTCTCTCCTTTGATCCGGCCACCACAGTCTTGCCTTCTGTTTATTCACTAAAATCAGAAACCTTTATTCTACCAAGACCTTCCCTCCCGGGTTATAGTTTTGATGCCTGGTACAAGGATACAGATTTCACCGAAGGAAATAAAATTACACAAATAACACAGGGCTCTACCGGTAACCTTGAATTATATGCAAATTTTGTTGCACAGACTGGCGGTGGAAATAGTTTCTATGTTGACACAACTGGTGATGATGAAGCCTCTGGATTAGACGCAGAGCATTCCTTAAAAACAATTATGGCTGCAATCGGTAAGATGAATGATTCAAATACTGATTATGTTATAAATGTAATGGGTGATCTTTGGCAAGAAAATTTCAGCACAGAGTATAATCTTGAAATAACAAATGCTGTCAACGGTAAGGCAAAATCAATTACCTTAAGAGGAAATGCAGACTCTGGAACTTATTCACTTGATGGGCAGTCTGGAGGAGATCCAACAACTGTAATGAAAGTAACGACAAGTGTTCCAATTATACTTGAAGGAATAAAAGTAACGGGCGGTTGTGCAGATTCTTCTCATTTAGGTGGAGCCATTTATATTGGTGAAGAAAGTACTGTAATTCTTGGTCAGGGTACAATTGTAAATGGTGGCGGAAGTCATGGATGTGGTTCTGCAATTTATGTTGCGGCTTCTGACAATGGCGGTGTTACAAAAGCCGGAACTCTGATTATGAAAGACAACGCCGTTGTTAATGCAGATGATTATGGCGAGATATATTTGTGCACAGGTGCAACAATTAAGGTTGCAAATGCTCTTACAGGACAATCTTCTGTTTGGGATTCAAATTCTGGAGAATATATACCAAGTTCAATTGTAGCCAAAATCACTCCACAAGTTTATGCAGAAAATACCCCGGTAATTGCGCTCACAGATGATGCACCTGATACACTCAATATTTCCGATGTTTATGAAAAGTTTGCCGTATTCGAAGAAGAGAACTCAACTTCATGGCTTATTACAAATGAAGGAAAACTTGCAAAAGCTTCGAGTGGGGGAAATGAGGGTGGTTCAAGCAATAACGATTTCGTGACTGTTACTGGTGGTACATTTTCAACGGACAACCATGTAGGCACTATTGAAAATGACAACGATTATAATGCCGGAACTCTTACAATTCCTAATTTGGAAGTTTGTTCTCATATGGTAACTCAGTATGAATATGAACAGTTAATGACATATTATGGTGTGGCTCAAAGCAACTCTGCCTTGATTCCAACTGAAACTTCAGAGGAAGATAAGAAAAACACCCCTGCATATTTTGTAACATGGCTGGATGCTATTGTTTATTGTAATCTCCTTAGTGAGTCGAAAGGTTTAACACCTGTTTACAGCTTAAGTGGTAATAATGAAATAACTGAAGCAGATAGTCCTTGGACCGATTGGGGACATATTGCAGTGGACGGGAATGGAAAGTATTACTACAATCAAACAACTTTTGAAAATCACGAAGATATTTCTACATACGATTTAGATGCTGACGCATTTAGCTATGACCTTTCTGCAAATGGTTATCGTCTTCCAACAACAGCAGAATACCAGAACATCAAGACTAAAAATCCGGCTTTGATTTCCGGAGAATATGTTGAATGGTGTCAGAATTATTATTATGATTACCAACGTTGTAAGTTTGATGCATCACAAAATACACCAGTCTCTGGCATATATGCTGATACTCGTGAAAATAAACTCGGCTTCCGTGTTGTCCGCAACGCTGGGGCTAATGGTGGGTCGAATCCTTAAGGCGGCTTACGAAGGCTTTTTCTGACCTGCGGGCTTGAGTTTTTTTCTCGATTTTGCAGGTTGGGAAGGCTGCTGATGAGGCGGCGGCTGGGGTTATGAAGAAGGCTTTTGTTTGAGCTTTGGGCCTATAAAATAACAGATTTTGCGAATTCTATAGGCTGAATTGGAATTGATTCCATGTTTGTTTTTGTCAAAATACATATAAAATGGCCTGAATGGTTATTTTATATGTATTTTTTTTGAAAATAAGATGCAATTTTCATTCTGACATGTTTTTTTTCCGATTTTTTTTTTCATTTTTGGGCCTATAAAATGCGTGATTTGCTCCTTTTTATAGGCTCTTTTTACGTTTTCTGCTTTTTTACAGGCCTCTCTATACATATAATTTCGCAAATTATAGCTTTTTATATGTATTTTAATCAATTTTTCCAGTCACTGATATATATGCTGATTTCGGGAAAATGCATATAAAAACGCTGAAATCTTAAAATTATATGCACAATTCTCTGATTTTGAGGCAGATTTCTTGATTTTCTTTCCAATTTTCTCCTTTTTTTACTGTTTTTGTCCTGGAAAACGGGTTAAAAACTGTTTTTTTGGGTCAAAGTTACCTCAAGTGTGCATATAAAATCCACTTTTTTTGTTAAATTATATGCATTTTGGACGAATTTTGTTTTTTAATGCGTCTTGCCCCTTTCAATGCCGATTTTGTAAAACCTGGGAACGGGGATTTCCTGCCGGGGCCCCGAGGGGCCCCGGCGACTCTGTGCACCGGAGACTCCGTGCCCACGGCCGCCGCGGCGACGGCTAAGGGGCCGCGGGGATTTTGGCGGAATTCGGGGTATTTATAGCTGGCACGCGGTAGGCAATGGAAGGGTGCGAAGCAGCCACCTAGGGAGCGACGGCTGAAAGCCGGCAAAATGCTCCGGTGGAGCATTTTGAGCGAGTCTCCGAGCAGCTGTGCTGCGAAGGCCTGCGTAAGCAGGGGTGGCCGAGCGGCTAGCGAGCCCTGGAACTGCCGACCCAGACGGGCGCGAAGCGGCCGGCTGGGGACCGCCCAAAAAATCAAAATGAAAAAATTAATAAAAAATTATATAAATTGTACACAATTTAGTTGACAGCACTTCTTTATCATGTTATATTAGACTTACAAAATAAGTTGTACACAATCTAATTTTCAATTATATGTGAGGTGTTATATGTCTATTTATGATTTTTCGGTAAAAGCTCGTGATGGTAAAGAAATCAGCCTTAAGGATTATGAAGGCAAGGTTCTTTTGATTGTAAATACTGCGACCGGCTGTGGTTTTACTCCTCAGTACAAGGGGCTTCAGGAGCTCTACGACAAGTACAGGGACAAGGGGTTTGAGATTCTGGATTTTCCTTGTAATCAGTTTGCAAATCAGGCTCCTGGAAATGACGAGGAGATTCATACTTTCTGTACTGGCCGCTTTGGTATTACCTTCCCGCAGTTTTCGAAAATTGATGTGAACGGAAAAAAAGAGGATCCCCTTTACACTTATCTTAAGAGCAAGAAGCGTGGTTTCTGTTCTTCTAAAATCAAATGGAACTTTACAAAATTCCTCGTTGGCCGCGACGGTACTGTGCTTGTCCGCTTTGCTCCTACTGATACTCCTGCAAAGCTTGACGATTACATTGCAAAGGCTCTTTAATTTTTAATTTTTCTTAAGTGCCTTCTGCTCCAGAAATCCTGCTGTTTCTTCGGCCCAGCTGAACTGATTCATAAATTCGCCGGCAAAGCTTTTAATGGCAGAAGGTTCTCCCGCAAGAAAATCGTAATAATCGCATTTGACAACTTCCGGATTAATTCGGAAGTTGTTATATTCTGCAATAAAAAAGTTTTGTATTTCCAGCTCGCTTAGTGTATGCTTAACATCTACAACAAGATTCCTGAAATTCGCAGCAGATTTTACTGAATCGGCATTGTCTCCATAAAGAACAGAAACCAGTTCCTTTGTTTTTACAGAGCTTCCGTTTTTGTAAATAAGATATCCTATCAGTTCTTCTGATTTCGTTCGTGTAAATTTAACAACCTTATTCTCATACATCAGTGTAAAATTTCCAAAGGTTTTTACTTCCAGGGTCTGTCTTTGTTTTTTAAGAAATGATATCTGGCGTTTTTCTGAACTGCGTTTGTAAAGGGAAAGGCAGAACATAAGCACCACTGTAATCATTATATTTATGTATCCGGATATTCCGAAACTGTTGAGCAGATCGGGTGTCATAAAGGCAACTGTAATTACAATTCCACAAAGAAAAATGATTGGAGAAAAAGAACAGGTACACAAGGCAATAAATGCTGTAATACAAAAGATTATAAAACCATTAAAGACTGCGCCTACTTTTACTGTAAAAACTGCATCTGCAAGTATTACTGTGCAAAGTACATAAAAAGGAATTGTTTTTTTTATGTAGGCCTTTTTTCGGTCAACGTCTTTTCCCTGTCTGCTTGCAAAAAAAGCATAGATGCTGAAAACAAAAAAGACTGTGTAATAAGTAAATCGTGGAATATAGTTTTTATAATCTGGATAAAGAGTAATGGCAAAAAAAATAAGACAGAAGGCAGAAAATGCTAAAAGCGCAATGCTTGCAATGTGAACTATAAGTCTGTTTGATTCACCGGCATCTGCCAAATCCAGATAGGGAATGGTATAACGACTTTTGTATTTTTCAACTAAATTTTTAAAAATCATTTTTTTTCTGCCCCTTTTTAAGTTTTTTTTATTTTATCATAAAAAAATAACCAAAGTTACCAAAAAAAGTGCTTTTTTTGTGAAATTTGTACTGATTTCGTGCTTAAATTCTAATTTTTGTGTGCTGATTCTGTACGGTCTGTTTTGTAGAATAGGGATGTAAATAAGATTTCGGAAGATTTCTTCCAGCATAGCGCTGGTATTAAATAAAGTTGCGGAAATCGGAGAGAGAGTTATTTATAAAAGTTTTAATTGAACGAAACCTCCTTTATTGTTTCAGTTTTACGTTAATACCCGAGCCTGCCGGTCTCGGGTATTTTTTAACTTATTTTATTTCTTCCTCCAAAAATTACTTTTACTTACTTTTTCAAACTCTTATAACATACTTGTTAATGAACTTGTAAAACATTATTATTCCTTTATCAAAAATTTTTGGAGATTGATATGAAAAAAATTCTTCCTGCTATTGCGGGACTTTTCGGTTTACTTTTTGTTTCCTGTGCTTCTAATTCTTTTGGAAGCCTTTGTGAATTCCCACTTATCAATTCTGGTGATTTGTCTTCTGGCCGCTACATTGTTATGGGCGAAGTTTCTGCCTCTAACTCTATTACTATGTCCAATGAAGAATATTCCAAGCTGATTAAAAATGAGTTCGCTTATGATCCACAGAATATTTCGGTTAAGTTTGGCAACGACACTGCAACTTACGGTTTTGTAGGAAAGCCTGTAAATATCAAGATGAATGTTTTTGAACGTTCTGCGGCTCTTGCTGAATATGAATTGATTCAGGATGCAAAGTTCAACGAAGCTGATGCTCTTGCCTGTTTTAAATCTGAAACTACTGTCTCTTCTGCACACAACCGTACTACTGTAACAACTACAGTTTCTGCTCTTGCTGTTAAGGTTAAGGCAGACAGCGGATATTCTATTAAGGCTCGTCCTGATTCTGATGAGCCGGCAGCTCCTGAGGTTACTGAAACAGAAGCTCCAGCTGATGTAGAAGCAGAAGCTGATTCAGACGAGATTGAAGAATAAATCGAAGAACAAAATGTGTAATCTGATAGGAAAACAATAGAAAATAACGCAGGTACTAGAATAAATCTCGGTTTTCTGATATATTCTAGTCTCAGTATGAAAACTGAATGTTGTTTAGACATTGTGATTCTCAAGATGAAAAACACAGTTCATACTATTTTTATTTG
>OCTW013428073.1_pt1 | contig 13219 bp, 14 predicted proteins | sample 1539671 | NCBI WGS metagenome assembly OCTW01 (sample SAMN02144230, study PRJEB22623) | gut metagenome | biome: sheep rumen | host: Ovis aries | place: New Zealand | reverse complement strand
ACCGGGGCAGCTGAGGCAATGGTAAAAGTAGAAATGGCACACAACGCTAGTAATATCAATATTAATGGATGTTTTTTAACGGCCTCAAAGAAACTCATGGCCTCACCTCCAATTTTATTTCCATTTTAACTCGCATATAGTATACTATATTTTGTAGCTGTTTCAACAAAAAAACGAGGTGAAGATAATGGATCAAACAACTCTTATTGTGATTATTGTCGCATGTGTCATTGCGCTTTTCGTTATTGCTTATTTTGTCTCTAAAGCGCGTACGAAAAAGAAGGCGACGGAGTGTCCGATTGATTTAGAGGCGCTTTTTAAAGCCTTAGGCGGCGTGGATAATATTGTGAAGGCCGAAAGTACACCTTCGACCTTAAGAGCCACTTTGGAATCACAAAACGGCATCGATCTTGATGCAATCAAAGCGTTAGGCGCTTCTGGCGTGGTCCAGGGAGCGGATTCGGTAACGATGATTTTTGGGAAAGCATCGGCGGCGATTGAAGCTGCCATGAATGCAAGACTGGGGAAATAAAAGCCCTGGTCTTTTTTTATCAGAAATGTGAAAAAACTTGCAAATAAGAAAGTCAATACTTTTGAAAAATGTAAGAAAAAAAGTTGAGGCTTTTTTATTATCATGAATCATGATGAAACGAATGGTAAAAATGGTATTAATACAAAATATATAAATAAATATATGAATAGACTAAATATCGATATGATGAAACGATATGTAAGCGTTGTAAGTAAGAATCATTACTAAATTTTCACAAGCAAAAGCATAGACATTTCTAAAAATTCATGGTAAATTAAATGAGTCAAAAGAATGTAAGTACTTACATTTACATTTTCGTTGGCAATCACTAGGAGGTAAACAATTATGGCAGAACGCTTTGAAAAAGAATGGGAAGGCTTCTTCGGGGATGCCTGGAGAGATGACATCAATGTCAGAGATTTCATTCAGAAAAACTATACAGAATATACTGGAGACGAATCTTTCTTAGCCGGCCCAACTGAAGCTACGAATAAGCTTTGGGGTGAATTACAGAAATTACAGAAAGAAGAACGTGCTAAAGGCGGCGTTCTTGATATGGAAACTGAAGTCGTATCAGGTTTAACAGCTTATGGACCTGGTTATATCAATGAAGATTTAAAAGATTTAGAACAGGTTGTTGGTTTACAGACTGATAAACCTTTAAAACGTGCATTCATGCCTTATGGCGGCATCCGTATGGCTGAACAGGCTTGTACAACTTATGGTTACCAGCCATCAGAAAAATTACATGAAATTTTCACAAAATATCATAAGACACACAACCAGGCTGTTTTTGATGTTTATACACCAGAAATGAAGAAAGCAAGACACTCACACGTAATCACTGGTTTACCAGATACTTATGGCCGTGGCCGTATCGTTGGTGACTACCGTCGTGTTGCTTTATACGGGATCGATTTCTTAATTGAAAAGAAACAGGAAGATTTCGCTAACTGCATCAGTGGTGATATGACTAATGATATCGTGCAGTTAAGAGAAGAAATCGCTGAACAGATTCGTGCTTTAAAAGGTATGAAAGAAATGGCCGCTGCTTATGGTTACGATATTTCTCGTCCAGCAAGCAACGCGAAAGAAGCGGTACAGTGGTTATACTTCGGTTACTTAGCAGCCATCAAGACACAGAATGGTGCCGCTATGTCCGTTGGTCGTGTTTCTACTTTCTTGGATATTTATATTCAGAGAGATTTATTAAATGGGACAATTGATGAAGCCCATGCACAGGAATTAATTGACCATTTAGTTATGAAATTCAGAATGGTTAAATTCGCGCGTATTCCTTCTTACAACGAATTATTCTCAGGTGACCCAGTATGGGCAACCCTGGAAGTTGGCGGGATGAGCAATGATGGTCGTTCATTAGTAACGAAAACATGTTTCCGTTTCTTACATACATTAGAAAACATGGGTCCATCACCAGAACCAAACTTAACCGTTTTATATACTGTTAACTTACCAACAAAATTCAGAGCGTATGCTTCTAAAGTATCCATCGCTACTTCATCAATCCAGTATGAAAACGATGAAGTCATGAGACCTGTATGGGGCGATGACTATAGCATCTGCTGCTGTGTATCGGCTACTCAGACGGGTAAAGAAATGCAGTTCTTCGGTGCTCGTGCTAACTTAGCAAAATGTTTAACTTACGCAATCAATGGCGGCGTTGATGAAAAGAACCATGAACAGGTAGGTCCTAAATATCGTCCAATTACTTCTGAATACTTAGATTATGATGAAGTTATGGAAAAATTCGACGATATGATGGAATGGTTAGCTGGTTTATATGTCAATACTTTAAATGCCATCCAGTATATGCATGATAAATATTACTATGAAGCAGCGGAAATGGCTTTAATCGATACGGATGTACGTCGTACTTTCGCAACAGGGATCGCTGGTTTCTCACACGTTGTAGACTCAATCTCAGCTATTAAATATGCCAAAGTTAAAACTGTTCGTGATGAAAACGGCTTAGTTGTTGATTACGAAACAGAAGGTGAATTCCCAAGATATGGTAATGATGATGACCGCGCCGATGATATCGCTGTATGGTTATTAAAGACTTTCATGAACAAGATCAAGAAACATCATACATATAGAAATTCAGAACCAACAACTTCTATTTTAACAATCACTTCTAACGTTGTTTATGGTAAAGCTACTGGTGCGCTTCCTGACGGAAGAAAAGCTGGTGAACCATTATCACCAGGGGCTAACCCAGCATACGGTGCAGAACAGTCTGGTTTATTAGCTTCATTAAACTCAGTTGCTAAATTACCATACGAATATGCTTTAGATGGTATCTCAAATACACAGACAATCAACCCATCTGCTTTAGGTAACGAAGATGAAGAAAGAAAATATAACTTAGTGTCTGTCTTAGATGGTTACTTCAAGAAAGGCGCTCATCACTTAAATGTGAATGTCTTCGGTACAGAAAAACTGATCGATGCGATGGAACATCCAGAAAAAGAAGAATATGCTAACTTCACGATCCGTGTATCTGGTTACGCCGTTAAGTTCATTGACTTAACACGTGAACAGCAGTTAGATGTTATCTCTAGAACTTGCCACGATCATTTATAAAATCATAAAGGCCTCAATCGAGGCCTTTTTACTTGAAAGTTGAGGAAATATCATGGAAATTTTAGGAAAAGTCCATTCTATTGAAAGCTTTGGCTCCGCTGATGGACCAGGTGTCAGATTCCTGATCTTCTTACATGGCTGTCCCTTACGCTGCCAATTCTGTCATAATCCCGATACCTGGGGTTCGCAAAAGTTTACCGAAGAAACAGCGGATGCTCTACTGAAAAAAGCTGTTCGTTATAAGGACTACTGGGGGACAAATGGCGGAATCACGGTATCGGGCGGAGAGCCGCTTTATCAGATTGATTTCTTATTAGATTTATTGAAGAAAGCAAAAGCCCAAGGCATTAATACGTGTATTGATACGTCCGGCGGCTGTTTTACCCGTGAAGGAGAATGGTTTGCAAAGTTTGAAGAACTGATGCAGTATACCGACTTGCTTTTATTAGATATCAAAGAAATCAATAATGAGCGCCATAAAGTCATTACTGGGAAAGAGAATACCAATATCTTAGAAATGGCTCGCTATTTATCAGATATCAAGAAGCCGGTCTGGATCCGACATGTCTTAGTTCCGGAAAGATCAGATTATGATGAAGACTTAAAGGCTTTACATGACTTTATTGAAACGTTAGATAATGTGCAGCGCGTAGAAGTCTTGCCTTATCATACTTTAGGTGTATATAAATGGAAAGAATTAGGGATTCCTTATAAATTAGAAGGGATTGACCCGCCAACTCCGAAGCGCGTTGCCAACGCTAAAGCTTTATTACATACAGATGAGTACCACTAATGTGGTACTTTTTAAATATCAAAATAAATTGACATAAGAAATAACCTATGATAAAAAGATAGGGAGGTGAAGGAAAATTGAAAGTCAAAAGAATAAAATGGCTTTATCGCTTACTCTATATCATGTTATTAACCTATGGTTTATCCTTAGATTATGCCAGCTGGCTCAATCAGCCGCATAATGAATTTCTGGTATACTATACTTCCCAGTCTAATCTCTTATGCCTGGGAATGATGATGCTTTTATTTGTTCAAACAACCAGAGAACTGTTAATGAAAAAGGAAAGTGGACATTTACTGGTGGTGCCGCAGTATCTCATCAGTATTTATATCCTCATAACCTGCCTGATTTATAATGTCTTATTAGGCAATCCCTTTTCAGTTAGTTACTGGACGCGTAACAGCTATAACTGGATCGTCCATTTGGCTGGACCAATCCTCTTTATCTTAGATTTCTTTTTGTTTAGTAAAGCGGGAAAATTAAAAAAGACCACGCCGTTATGGATCATCATTTATCCTTATATCTACGTGCTCTTTATTTTATTAAGAGGGATCATGTTAAATCATACTTATCATGGTCATGTTCCCGCTTCTTATGTTGTTTATCCTTATTTCTTCTTAGATGTCAGTCATTTAGGATATTCTGGGGTTTTCCTATGGGTAGGGATATTAACGATTGTCTTTATCGCTTTGGGTTATCTCTTCTACGCCATTGATCGCCTTAAAACACCAAAAGCAGCCTAATCAGCTGCTTTTTTTAATAAGGCAAGATCAATAAGAGGGGCATTGCAGAGATGCTCTAATAGCGCTAAAGAATAGGGGCGCTGATTGAGATCGACACTTGCGCGATAGTAAAGCGTATTTGTCTTTTGATCATAATCAAAATTACCATAGGTAGTTTCTAAGTTGACATCGTTAATTAAATCCGGAATATTTGAATAATGGCCCTTAATTGTAGTCACTAAGAAGAGGGCATGCGCTTTGACGATGAGTTTTAAAAGATCACAATCTTCTTCCTGATGAGCAATGTAAAAGATGTTGCCTTGCTGATGATAGGTATGTCCTGTTAAATACTTCTTTGTCTGTGTTATTAAATCCATAGTCTTACCTCGCTACAAAATCCATTGCCTGCGCTGGCGTAAGGATACCAGAGAGCAAATAATAAAGGGCACTCGCTACGCCATAAGCACCAAAAAGGCGAATACCGGTCATAATACTTTCATTAATGACTGCATCGGAAGGAAAGGAATCAGCACAGTCGACTTTGATAATATGGCTCATTAAACCATTGCTTTTGTTTAAGGAAAAATAACCATATTCCATGGTCACGTTCAGACGGGTAAAAAAGTCGATCACCAGCGGAAAGCCCGCTTCTTTAAGCGGCATCGGTAAACTGGTCTGCACCATATAACTGTCTTCGTTAACGAAGAGAAAAGAGGTTAAATGGGTAAATTTACCTTCAATGGTAAAGTCAAAACAAAGCGTATGATCATTAAGCTGCTTATAATGAATCTGCTCTTTTGATAAGTAATCACAAAGTTTGTCATAAATTGTCATAATATCACCGCTGGTATTATAACAAAAAAAATAAAGGTCGCAAACGACCTTTATGCGTTAGTTCTTATTCTGCATTTCTAACTGTTCCGTGTATTCACGGCAATGTCTGAAGAATGTAGAAGTATTCATACCGATGGCTGCGGCAGCTTCCTTGATTGGCAGCTTTTTCGCTTTCCAGAGATAATAGTACTTCTCGAAGTTTTCTGGATTTTTCACTTTCCGACGACCAAATTTAACACCGTTAGCTTTGGCTTTCTTCATACCAGAAATCTTCTTCTGGTTCAGGTAGAAATTGTTCATTTCATAACCGGCTTCAGCGATGTGGATCATAATGTCTTCCTGGTCGTCAGTCGCGTATTCCCCCGTGCTAAAGAAATCATCAACGATAACTTTGAACTGAACGCCCATTTCATATAACCGATGCCAGCGTGTCACAAAATCTTTCCAGTCGGAAGCTAAATCGTGGATCTGGTAGAGAACAAGAGTATCGCCATCCGAAATCTTAGTGAGTAATTCTTCATAACCAGCGTTGTTTGCGTAGAGATTTTCTGCGCCAACTTCTTCCATCAGCAGCGTTTTTTTATGATCTGAATTTTCCATCAAAAAATCTGTAATAAATCCAAATCTCATGTGTACCCTCCTTTTCTTGTTGAATTATAAACAGGTGATTTCCCTCATAGATAATATAGCACAATTGTAAACGAAAAACACAAAAAAATGATGTATTTACAAAATTAGCAGGCCTCTTGGTAACATAAATTATCTTCATCATTACAATGTAATTTAATTTGAGATGGTAAAAAAAGGAATTGAATCGACATGTTAAATAAATTATAAAAACAATACCGTAATAAAAAACATTGATCATAAGAAGGAAAAATGAAATCTCATCAAATATAATTAGCATAAATAGTAATTATTGATAGAAAATATGGTAATACTGCTTATCATTTCATTATATAGCGATTTCGAGATAATTTCAAATATTAAAAATGGCACATGATGTGCCATTAATAGATGTTGCGGGTATTATTGCGCAGTATCGCCAGAAGCAATTCTACGGCTTTTTTCATTTCGGTGAGATCACAGTATTCATAAGGACCATGATAGTTATAACCGCCGGTTCCTAAGTTTGGTGTCGGTAATCCTTTTAAAGAGAGGATCGCTCCATCGGTGCCGCCGCGAATAGGGCTAGCCTTAGGCGTTAAACCAACATCTAACATTGCTTCAGAAACCTGATCGACCACTTCTGGATACTGTTCGATGACCGATTTCATATTTTCATACTGCTTTGTAAAGGTGATCTCGATAACGTCGCCATATGTTTCATTGAGATATTCCGCTGCCCGGTTCATACGATTCAGTAAGACTTCCATCTTTTCTTCATCGTGTTCACGAATAATATAGCTTAAATGACACGAAGACACATCACCGCTCATATTATGGAGGTGGATAAAGCCTTCATAATCAGAGGTGTATTCCGGACGATCATGTTCCCCCAGTAAAGCATCAAAATAACGTCCTAAGGTAATGGCATTGACCATTTTTCCTTTCGCTGCCCCAGGGTGATAAGATTTCCCGGTAATGATAACTTCGGCTTTATAAGCATTAAAGTTTTCATAGGCAATTTCATCGATTGGACCACCATCGACCGTATAGGCATAATCGGCACCAAAACGGTCGATATCAAAGTGTTCGACGCCGCGGCCGACTTCTTCATCAGGAGTGAAGGCTACGACGATATCGTGATGTTTAAATTTAGGATGACGATAGAGATATTCAGCCATAGTCATAATAATGGCGATACCGGCTTTATCATCCGCTCCTAATAAGGTATTGCCATCAGTGGTAATGAGATCGTGATGGACCTTATTTAATAAAGGGGTCTCAAATTCTGGATCGAGCACCATCCCTTTTTCTTTATTAATGGTAATAACCGAACCATCATAATCATGGATGACCTGGGGATGAATATCATGCCCCGGTGCATCAGGTGATGTATCCATATGGGAAATAAAACCAATGACATCTCCTTTGGTATCGGTATTCCCAGGGATACGGCCATAAACGATACCATATTCATTTCTTTCAATATCTTTGAAGCCTAAAATCTGCATTTCTTCCTTTAAAAAATCAGCTAAATTGAGCTGTTTCGCCGTGGATGGCGACTGCGTAGAGGCTTCATCAGACTGGGTATCAAAACTTACATACTTTAAAAATCTATTTTCTATTTTCATATCTTAAACCTCTTTTCCATTATAAAGAATTTTCTATTCCTTCTCAACAAATTGTCTAGACAAAATTGATGATATTTTTTATGATGATAGGCGAAAGAGAGGGCGTGCCATGAAATATTATGCAGTAAAAAAAGGACGAAAAACCGGGATCTTTACCACCTGGGATGACTGTAAAGCGCAGGTAAACGGCTATAAAGGGGCGGTTTATAAATCATTTTCCACGCGCCGTGAAGCTCAGGCATATTTACAGGCAGCAACGCAGACAAAGGCGCCGGAAGGCTTAGTGGCTTATGTTGATGGCAGCTTTAATGCGAAAACGCATGTTTATGGGTATGGCTGTGTCATAATGGAACAGGGTCAGGTGATCAAAAAGATCTATGGCAAAGGGACGCATCCCGACTATGTCGGCATGCGGAATGTGGCAGGAGAGATTTTTGGCTCAGAAGTGGCTATTGAATATGCGATTGCCAATGGTTATCAGCATATTAGTGTTTACTATGATTATATGGGTATTGAAAAATGGGCTAATGGCTCATGGCAGGCTAATAAACCAGGGACTAAAGCTTACGCCGCTAAAATCAAGGAATATAAAAACCATATTACGATTCATTTCTGCAAAGTCTTAGCGCATTCCGGCAATACGTATAATGATATGGCTGATGCCTTGGCGAAGAAAGCTGTTGGGATTGTATGAGCGAACGCATCACGGTCTTTGATATAGAAGTGCTCAACGGCGATCCCGCTTCTGTCTGCTCCATTGGGATTGTCGAATTATTAGACCGGCAAATTGTTAATACCTACTATTCCCTTATTCGTCCAAAGAATTTAAGCTTTGATGTTTATCGTTATAATGTGCATCATATTCGCATTCAGGATTTAAAAAAGGCGCCATCTTTTAAGGAAGTATGGCAGGAGATTGCCGTTTACTTCGATCATCGGCTTGTCGTTTCCCATGATGTTCAGGGCGATATGGCTGCTTTACGGGCAGCGATGAAACGTAATAAAATCGCTTATCCAAGTTTACAAATGAGCTGTACCAATGTGCTAGCCCATTTGCTGGAGCCGCAGTTAGAAAAATATAGTGTGACTGATTTATGCCAGTATTATGGCATTCCTATGGCTCAGGCTCATCATGCTTTAGCGGATGCACAGGCCTGTGCAAACATCCTTATCAAATTATTAGAAAAAGCGCATATGCCGAGTTTAACGGCTTTACATGAAGCCTATCATATTGCCTTCGGGGAAATGCATGCCAACTATTATCGCAATATCATTTCTCCGGAGCATGCGGCTTCGGTCTCGCCGCAAAAGCATGCCTTAACCAATCTCTCGATCGCTTTTACCGGCAATTTACTTACCAGTAAAGAAGATTTACATCGTCAGTTAGATCAGGTTAAAGCTTATTATAATCGGGAAGTCAATTCGCATACGTCTTACTTAGTGATTGGCAGCCTGGGTTATCGGAAGGTACGCTATGGCAAAGAAAACCGTAAGGTGCTTAAAGCCATTGCGCTGCAAAAAGAAGGGCAGGACCTTCAAATTATTCATGAAAAAGAATATCTCCAGTTATTAAAAAAGTAGAGCCTTATGACTCTACTTTCTTGATATACTGGTAATCTCTGACACCCAAGAGACCATTTTTGACTTGGATTGCCATCTTATCACCAGGCTTTAAAGATAACGCTTCTTTCTCCGTAATCATAATGCGGTTATAATGTGGGACATCATAATACACCTGATAGCCGCTGGAGATTTTCTTAATGGCTTTGATGGTGACTTTCTTTTCATCGATATTTGTATTAAAGAAGCCGTTACGCTCATAGATCGTGATTTGATCACCCGGTTTCTTACCTTGCCCGGCTTTTGTCTTCACCACCGTTTGAAGGTGATCAACTGAGATGATATATTTTGCATTATAAACATTGATCATTTTGGTGTTTTGAACATTAACGCTGGCGACTTTTCTGGTAATCGTTGTTGTTGATAGAGAAATGTTGACATTGAGGGTGATGAGCAGTAAAGGAATATCAATCATCATAAAGATGACAAATAACAGATCGTGACCAATCATCCGAATATGTTCATGAAAAATATAAACGATAAAGATCATGATGAAAAGAAAGAGCGATGCGGTAATAATAGCATTCATCGAATCAGTGCTATGAATAAAGAAAATATCCCCTAAACCTATGAATGCGGGAATGACCATACTTAATAAGTAGCCAGCGCGATGAGCCATGATTTCTTCTTTCTTATTGATCATTAATAAGTAACAATAATAGAAGGCATAAAGCAGCGGCATGACTATTGATAACAAAAAGCAAATAAAGCGATAACGATAGAGCCCATTGGCAAAGGCAATGATATAAGCTAAACCAATGAAACTGGTGAGGCCAAAAATGAGAGAAGAGACTTTTGGCTGCATCAGTTTTTCTAAAGCAAAGTGTTCAACCGTTTCTTCAATCCCTAAAGAAACGTCTTCTAAGTGATTGTTCATGGCAATAAGATCATCACTTTGGAAGTAGAATTCATTCAAGGTAAATAAAGTCCGATCACCCTGACAGAAATAGAGACGATTATTGATTTCTTTCACCTGGCTGATATTTTTATAAGGATAAACCTTCTTTTTGTACATAATACCATTTTTGTCTAAAGACAAAGGGGCTTTGATATGCCTCTGGGCATATAAAATACCGATAAGCAAGAATACAATAATCAGGCCATAAAGCACTTTTAAGCCGATGGCCGTGCTATCAATCATTAAAAATATAGCTGGAATCATCATCACTATTGCGGCGATGCGGATAAATTTCATAAAACTTTGAACATAAGGGTGATAGGATAAAACAAATTCTTCTTTCATAAGAATCTCCTTTCGCAAATATAATTACTATCATAACGCAAAGTGGTGATGAATGTCTAAAAAGAACATATTATGAAAATAGAAAGATGTTCATTTCTATGTCAAAAAAAATAAAAAAGTGCAAGAAACGTTGAGACTATGCATAGTATTTGATACAATAGCTCTCGTTAGGAGGTAGCAAAATGAAACTACTGACTGTAGCCATTCCTTCTTATAATTCAGAAGCATATATGGCTCACGCTATTGAAAGCCTGCTGGGCAGTAAAGAAGATTTAGAAATCCTGATCATTGATGATGGATCAAAAGATCGTACCGGTGAAATCGGTGATGACTATCAGCGTAAGTATCCTGATACCATTCGTTGTATTCATCAGGAAAATGGCGGACATGGCGCTGCCGTGAATACGGGTATTCGCAATGCCACAGGTAAATATTATAAAGTTTTAGATAGTGATGACTGGTTTGATGGAGAAGCTTTAAAGAAAGTAATCAGTACCTTAAAATCCTTAGGGGATGAAGGTGTTGATATGTTTATTGTCAATTATGTTTATGATAAACCAAGTGATCATCGCCATAAAGCAATCCGTTACCGGAATGCTTTACCCCGCAATAAAGTCTTCCACTGGTATGATATGCGACCATTATTACCAAGTCAGAACCTGTTAATGCATTCGGTGATCTATCGCTTAGATGTCTTAAAACGCTGTGGCCTAGAATTACCAAAACATACATTCTATGTCGATAACTTATTTGTGTACGAACCATTACCATATGTCGATACAATGTATTATTTAGATGTCAATCTGTATCATTACTTCATTGGCCGCGCTGATCAGTCAGTGAACGAAAGTGTCATGATTGGGCGAATCGATCAGCAGATCGCCGTCAATAAACGGATGATTGATGCCGTTGATATCATGTCTTTAAAATCACGGATGTTAAGATATTACATGATTCATTACTTAACGATGATTACGACGGTCACGACAGTCTTATTAACGAAAGCTGGCACCGACGAAGCCCTTGCTAAACGTGTGGATCTCTGGAATTATTTACAGGAGAAACGTCCTGAAGAATATCATGCAATTCGTCGCACTCTGCTTGGCAATGCCATGCGATTACATGGCCGCCGCGGCAATAAAGTGATGATGAAGGCTTATGCCATCGCTCAGCGCATCTTTGATTTCAATTAAGAGGTTGTTTTCCAATCTCTTTTTTGTTAGAATCGAAAAAGGTGAAAAAAATGAAAGAAAAAATCATAGCATTTTACGAAAGTCATAAATATATTTGGATCGTTGCTGTTTATTTCATTGGCTATCTGCCATGGTACTTTGGTATTCAGCAGCGTGATCCTAGTCATTTCTTTGATATGCATGTGGCTTTGGATTCGATGATTCCTTTTGTCCCGGCATTTATTGATATTTATATGTACTGGTTCCTCTTTGTCTTTGGCACCGGCTTATTTGTCTTCCTTTATAACAAAGAAGAATTTTATAAGTTCTGTCTGATGCTCTTTGGTGGGATGACTATTTGTCTGATCATCTTTACGATCTTCCCGACAACCTTTAATTATCGCCCAGCGCATATTTATGGAACGCCAGTGCAAAGATTCTTTTTGCATCTTGTTTATAGTGCTGATAAACCAACCAACGTTTTCCCCAGTATCCATGTCTATAACTCTTTAGGCTGTGCCATTATTCTCACTCACAGCAAATTATTTAAAAGGAATAAAAAGATGTTTGCATTTGCCTGGATCAGTGCTATTCTTATTACGTTATCAACGATGTTTGTTAAGCAGCATTCCTGCATGGATGCCTTGGCGGCAGTCATCATCTGCTTTGTCATGTATCACATCGCTTATGGTCCTTTTGATCGTTATCGTCAAAAGGTCAATCATCAATAACATCTCTGATGTTATTCTGTCATCGTAGCTCAGCTGGATAGAGCATTCGCCTCCTAAGCGAAGGGTCGTGCGTTCAAATCGCATCGGTGACGCCAATGTCTATGACGGAAGTTATGTGGACTTCCGTTTTTTATTTGAATTAGGATCAATAAATCTTGAACAGATGACGATATGCAATCAACTGGGGTTGAGGATGTTAGATGGCTGGCAGTTTCCAAATAATTGTGGAGATATACTCGTTATCTTTGAACCAAAAGCTTTAAAAGCTGTTCTTGGTGAGGATATTCTAAAATTTTAAAATCGTTGTAAGCCTGTAAGAACATGTCGCCGGTATTATACAGCGGCGATGATGTCCACGTATTTCAAGGTGCTGGCTGCAAAAAAACGGTATAATTTTGCGGAATATACATCACTTTCACTTATGCATTAACAAAATGGATGAGCGACTGCTCACCACATGGTTTAAAACCGGCGCTTTCGTGATACAGCAATATGACGTACTGATGGTGATTTTTTATCGTTTGCGGCATCCATCAGCCTCTCTCTCATTCGCGACAAGTGTCCCAAAAGGCGTTTCTTAGACTAAAAGATTTTCTAAAAAAACATCGCTTTTAAACAGTATAAAGAAGAAAATGGATTTATTTTGTTACTATTCACAGTGCTGAAAGATTAAAAATTGAATAATGTCTTTATTTAGGGGTATATCCATATATGGGATACCCTTTTATTAT
>OCTW011026196.1_pt1 | contig 13219 bp, 11 predicted proteins | sample 1539671 | NCBI WGS metagenome assembly OCTW01 (sample SAMN02144230, study PRJEB22623) | gut metagenome | biome: sheep rumen | host: Ovis aries | place: New Zealand | reverse complement strand
TGAAGCATTCAATTCATAAATCAGGAATCCTGCTATACTCCCTTGTTCTTCACAGACAAGAACATGACCCTGTCGAGCGTAGTCAAGCAACTCTTCATCGTAAGGAATCTGCTCGTTTTGTGGATTGAAATACTCATGAAGCAAGCGGCTAATATAAGGTATTTCATCCTCTGTCGCCTTGCGAATTGAATCATCAGGTATATACTCAAAAGGCTCTGCCATACGATTCATTCGTACAAGTGAGGTAGCCTCCTTAAATCCCAATTCTTTAAAGATATCTACTAACGGCTTACACTGAACTTCACGTCCTACTACATCAAACATCATTGTCTGTTCTGGATATTTGGCAGTCAAAGTCTTTATATCCAATGACAACGTTTCAATATTAGAGGAACTATAAAATACATTCCAGAATCCGTTATCCGTGCGGATAACAAAAAGTGTATCGCCAACCATTTCAGTATAGCAATCTCCTTTTGTTATCCACACGGAATGCTTGAGTGGGTCAAGAAAGAAGTTTGTAATAAATCTTTGCTTTCTTACCTCTCCAAGCTGTTGCTGTAATTGTTCAATAGAGTTTATATCTTTCATTTACTCTTCAACGAGTTTACTATAGTAAAGGCGATCTATCTTACCGTTGGTGTTACGTTGCAATTCTGGCAGATAATGATACACCACAGGAATCATATACTTAGGTAGCGTATTGCCAATGGCTTTTCGGAACTCTGCAGCAGTCAATTCATTCTCAGCCTCATAGTAAAGAGTTATTTCCTTACGCTGATGGTTATAGACAACGCAACCATTCTTCACCAGTTTAAGTGTATTGATGATGACGTGCTCGATCTCTCCCAATTCAATACGATAGCCCATATGTTTGATTAGGCTGTCCTTGCGGCCTTTGAATACGATTTCGCCACGATCATTAATGAACACCAAGTCACCTGTGCGATAAATAATCTCAGGATAACTTTGGTTCAAAGGATTCTGAACAAAAGCTGCTGCGGTCTTCTCAGGGTTATTGTAATATCCCATTGCCAGTGAAGTACCACGGATGCATAGTTCACCTTCCTTATTGGTCTCCGTAACATTCTGGTTATTCTCATCAAGAATCAGAATATCAGTGTTGCGGAACGGTTTTCCTATTGGAATAGGCTCGTCGTCTGCAATCTCACGCTCAACAGTGTAGTAAACACAATCAAGCGTTATCTCTATCGGGCCATAAAAGTTTGCAAAGATGGTCTGCGGCAGACTATGACGCCAGATATTGAACTGTTTGGTGGGGAACACCTCTCCAGCAAACCAGCAAAGGCGGAGTGTTGGCAGTTGTACCTGATGCAACAGCCCCATATTGGCGATGTTTACCATGATAGTAGGTACCCAGAAGATATAGCTCACCTCGTTTTTTTGCATCAGTTGCAAAATCTTTACAGGGAAAGCTGAATAGGTATCAGGGATAACAACAATGCTAGCGCCCTTGCCCATGAGTACGCACATCTCATAGCTCCAGATATCGAAAACAATAGGAGATAAAGAACCAATGACATCGTTCTCAGAGAACTTGTATTCATCGAAGGTCTGAGCCATGAAGTCGATGAAACTCTTATGATTCAGTACTACACCCTTAGGCGTGCCAGTGGAACCGCTCGTATTGATAATACAGTATGGGTCAGTATCTATCAAGTTACTAATACGATTCAACAAATCCGCTTGTGAAGGTGCTTCTTCATCTATCTCTTCTACATTGATCACCACCGTACCGTTGGCATCTGCAATTGGTTCAATAATGCCTTTGAAACGGGTATTGGTGATTACCGCAGCAGGCTTCACCAATGCGAAAATATTTCCCAAACGCTCTGAAGGGTTCTTCACGTCTAGGTTCATGTAAGCATTTCCGCTGTAAGTAATAGCCAAATCTGACTGTAATGCTTCCACACTCTTGGGCATGAATACCGCAACTGGGCGGTTCTTGCATTCTACACCCCTGATAATCTCTCCTGCCAAACGGCGAGACAAAACGTCAAGTTCAGCAAACGTCACTTTACGCTCTCCATCAATGATGGCATTTCTTTCGGGAAACCTTGCAACGGTCTCCACGAAATATTCAATAAGATTAATCTTCATATTAATATAACATGTTATCGGTTTATTGGCCCATAAAAATGGGTATTACTTAAATCAACAGATACACTGGCACACGTCAATCCTACACCATAAGCACAAAGAATTGCCTTTGAAGGCTGTTTAGTTATTTGAGAACCATACATATCACAAAGTAAAAGAGGGATGGAAGCACAACCTGTATTACCAAAATCCTTCATATTAGTAGGGAACTTTTCTGGTGCAGCTTGCATACCCATGCGTATATTCTTTATAATCATCTGGTTTGACTGGTGGAGTGCAAAAAGCTCAACATCTGGTTCTTCCCAGCCTTCTTGCTCCATAACAGCTAAAATGCTCTTCTTTCCATTAACAATACCATAAGTAAAAACAGTCATTCCGTCTTGAAACAAATATCCTCCATGTGGCAACTGTATCTTATCAGCTTTTTGTCCGTTTGATGATATCTCAAAACTAAAATGAGAGTTGCCCTTTGATATTATAGTTGCTGTACCTGCTTCACCCGTCTCAATACTACCTACTGCTTCAGGATCCAGATATGGTGATAACACTTCGCTGGCTAATACCAAAACATTACTGCAAAGACCACAATTAATCCAGGCTGATGCTTGGAGAATTCCATAAACATATCCGGCGCATCCATAATTGATGTCTTGACACACTGTATCTGTTGATAAGCCCAAGCGATGCTGCAAAGAGACAGATGTATCAGGAATAACCCAATCTCGAGTCGATGAAACAAAAACGAGCCCATCAATTACGGATTTGTCAATATTATCCTTTTGAAATAGTACCTCTGCAGCATTAAAGCATATATCTGAGGCTTTCTGCCCCTCGTCTGTGCGATATACAGTCTCAGCTCCCGAAGATTTAATAACATCCAAAACTCCTTTCTCTGGAAACTTTCCACAGAATGACATCAAGGATAGCTTGTTTGTGGGAAGCCATGTCGCAACACTCTTTATTTCAACGTTTGAAATCGTCGTTCTCATAGCTGGCGTTCCTTAACTAATTCAAATAAATCTTCTATGGTGTCTGCATTGCGAACATCCTGACTATCGAGTTCCACTCCATACTCCTGAATAATCATTGCCACCACACTTAAACTGGTAAACGAAGACCATGAGTCTAACTCATGAAAATCGGTATCCGCAGTAAACACTAATGGATCTTCATCCACAAACTGCGAAGCAAACTTGCTAATAAAATCGCTTAATTCCATATTTCTAATATTATGATTTCCAATATACATTCTTTTCTACAACCTTTGCAGGGTCTCCACTAACGATACAGCTACCAGGAATATGGCCAGATACTACAGAGCGAGCACCTATAATGGCACCCGTTTCAATAATCGCGCCAGGCATTACTGTACAACTTTCGGTAAGCCAAACATGCTCTTTAATGACAACTGGGATTGAATTCTTGTAGCCCCTTATTGAAATAGCATGTCCTCCATTGTTATCACGAATAGTTACATTCCTTCCGCATCCCGTATTTCGTCCTATAGTTATCTTATTGCCACAAATAATTGTAAGCCCCATATTTGAACCTATTCCTCCTCCAATCTCAAGAGTAGCACCTTTGAAAACTTCAACGTCTGCTCCATAACCAATAAAATAGTCACCGCCATATATATGCATCACGCCACTATCTTCAATTAGAAGACGACTCTCCAATTTTGAACCTTTTACTCTTTTGGAGCCAAAATGAAAAGCAGAGTCAAGAACCAATCTTCCTTTGCTGCCTATTTTTACAGTACAACACTTATCAACAATAAAATACTTACCTTCGAGTATAGAACTCTTAACCTTTCTTGATAAAAGATTGTACCATAGATTCTTGAACCATGTACCAACATTCCATCCGCAGACTCTTTGTAGTTTCCATACGAAGCTCAGTAAATTAATCATTTTTGTTTTTAATGAATACTGTTTGTGATGGAATTCAGGTATATATTTATCTATGCATTTTTCAAAAGATTCATTTAAATCAGCAAAATACTCATCACGATTGTGTTTTGAATGCTTAACTGGATGCTCTAAATGATAATTTCCATTCGCTGCTGTTTCATATGGGAATTCCTGATACTCTGTTTTCTTCATACAGCTTTTTAAGAAAGCCTCGCCTTTCTCATTATTTGCGAAAACAATTGATGTCCCTATATCTCCATCAAGACTTTGAGGTATAGACCCTTTTTTTGCCCATAAGTCCCCAATTGTTATATCTGATGTTCTGGGAAATCCTTTAAACGAACACACAAAGCAACTAGGGCGACAATTCTCAGGTACCTTATACTGCATCTTCAGCCAAGGGTTATCATCACCTGCAATGATGTCAGCCTCTCCATTAGCAAATTCAATACGTGTTGATAATTTCCGCCATCCTAATTCCTTGCTTTTTGCCTTGTAAATAACAGCTTTGGAACCATGTTTCGCTTCCAAATATTCTATCCACTTCCTGAAATATAATGGTGATGCTATTCCCCTACAAATATAATCTACAATAATGAGGTTCTCGTAAGGCTTTTGTAAAAAGCGATACATAGCTGCCATTTGGCAAGGTGAACCGCATACCAAAACCGGCTTTCCAAATTTCAAGGCCTCTTTTACAGCCTTATAGAAACCATCAAAGTGGCTCTGAAGATATTTACTGGAGCGTAGCTTAGGCAAATCGGCCTTCGTAGTAGACAGGAATTGCGATACCGTCCAATCTTCGTTATAAATAGCTCCACCAACAAAACCACCCTGCTTATATACCTCTTCCGCAAGAGCAGTGAACGCACCTCCTGACGTGCTATCAAAACGAACTTCTATATTTTTATGGACAACAGCATAAGTGTTTGGTCTATCATAGCCATTCTTACTCTTATATTCTTCTTTATGCAATATAGGGCATACTTTCTCGCATAGGCCACAGTTAACACACTTCTCCTTATCCACCTCAGGATACCAGAAGCCTTCATTATCATTATTGAAGGATATTGCGTCCTTGGGGCAAATATCGCCGCAGGCGTTACACCCACAGCATTTTGATTTATTAACAATTTGAATCATCAAATAATTATTTTAAAATAAATAACTCGCTGTATCGTACCATTCATGTGAGGTTCCAGCGGTTCCACCCCTATTTGTCTTACATTTGTATTGTATTACCAACAAGTTAATTCAAAAAAACATAAATCAAATGCCATTAAATACCAATTGAAGTTGGTCTGAAACAGCATTCCCAATACAATAGACTGAGTTATGAGTAATTCCATTGGGCTGTAAATATCTCGAAACGATTTCAGGTACAAGATGTTTACGTATATTGATGCAATGGAAATATTGAATATGGCAAACTGTATTCATTACCTCTACCAGCGGAATGTCTTTCGTATTATTGAAAATGAACAAACCTTCCTGGCTTATCAAGCGGTCATTTACAATATAATAGTCGCAATGGAAGTTTAATGCAGGTATATCTATGTTTACTCTACCGGCATCTGGGCCTCCAACTGGTAAAAAGAAGATGTTTCCAAACTCAGGTCGGAACTGATGATAGCGGAGATAACGGATATTTTTTTCTATTTCCTTCGTCTCTATTGGTAACGAAGGATCGACCTCTCTTGATTGCATTATAAGTCTATCAATATCATTAGCCGCATTCTCCATCACTCGTTGTGCCGTACAATTTACCCAATCAATATCTCTCCTAATATAATACAGTGACACATAATCATCAAGGTTATTTGTTCCCTTATCAGTCCATGCTGGCATATTATCAACAGCAAAGAACAGTCCTTTTAATACACTATTGGAGAAATCAAGCATTGGCGATGGCGAACCAAAATGTTGGAGCATTGCCAAAATCAGGAAATCATTGAATGGAAGGTTGTTCTGCTGTATGTATTGCTGAACATCAGGCTGGCTAGCAGACAGTTTGATTATGCACTCTATAGTATCATAATAATTGGTGCATCCAAACCGCAACATACGCTGGTCATCTAAGAACCACTGGCGTTGGGAAGATGAAAACATCTTATAACTGGCATCATAAACACCACGATAGATGAATTCATCATTATGAGCTAGAAGACTATCTATTTCCTTCTTCAAATCCTGCTCATTATCAATGTAAAGATTTCGGCAATAACGAGAATCTTTGTCTGAGCTGGATGCGTATTGGGGTAATGGAACAAACATATTGTTATCTAAATTGTTTATCGCTCTTTATCAAGTATTCGCCAATCTGGACGGCATTGAGGGCAGCACCCTTACGAATCTGGTCGCCAGAGAGCCAGAAGGTCAGACCATTCTCGTCGCTCAAGTCCTTGCGAACGCGACCTACGAAGACATCGTCCTTGCCTGCAGTCTCCAAAGGCATGGGGTACACGAGGTTGGCGGGGTCGTCAACGAGCGTACAGCCAGGAGCAGCAGCGATAGCCTTCTGAGCCTCCTCGACGCTGATGGGCTTCTCAGTCTCAATCCACACGCTCTCAGAGTGGCTGCGCAACGAGCTGACACGCACACACATAGCCGAGCACTTAGCATCAGTATGCATGATCTTGCGCGTCTCGTTATACATCTTCATCTCCTCCTTCGTATAGCCATTGGGCTGGAACACGTCAATCTGGGGAATCACGTTATAGGCCAGCTGGTGAGGGAACTTCTTGATGGTCTTCACCTCGCCTTCCTCTACCATCTCCTTGTACTGCTGCTGCAGTTCGGCCATAGCGGCAGCACCAGCACCTGAAGCACTCTGGTATGAGCTGACGTGGATGCGCTTGATGTGCGAGATGTTCTCCAGAGGCTGCAATACAACTACCATCATGATGGTCGTACAGTTAGGATTGGCAATGATGCCACGCGGACGGTTCAAGGCATCCTCGGCATTGCACTCAGGCACCACCAAGGGTACATCGTCGTCCATGCGGAAAGCGCTCGAGTTATCGATCATCACGGCACCATACTTCGTGATGGTCTCGGCAAACTCCTTCGAAGTGCCGGCACCAGCAGAGGTAAAGGCAATATCGATATCCTTGAAGTCATCGTTGTGCTGCAGGAGCTTCACTTCTATCTCCTTTCCCTTGAAGGTGTACTTACGGCCTGCGCTACGCTCAGAGCCAAACAACACCAGTTCATCCATCGGGAAATTTCTCTCATCAAGCAGGCGCAGAAACTCCTGGCCTACGGCACCTGAGGCGCCAACAATTGCTACTTTCATTGTTTTATAAATACGTATTATTTTTCAAAACAAAGTTTCTAAAAATATAAAGCTTATTATCTGTGATAACAACATCGTATATTCAATCATCTTTATAACTCTTTTGCTTTCTTAGTTATGCCACTCTTTTATCCTTTGCTCTTCACTTAATTGGCAAATTAGCAAAGTGTTATCGTGTTCTGCAATGATGCAGTCTTTAAGTCCTTGAATAACTACAGGTTTGTCCTGGGGCATACGCACCATACAGCCTGAGCTCTCAACAATCTTCACATTATTTCCAATGATTGCATTATCATTCTCATCATGTGATGTCAATGCATGGAGCGAACCCCATGTTCCCAAATCGCTCCAGCCATATTCAGCAGGCATAACGCATGCCTTATCAGTTTTTTCCATGACGGCATAGTCAATGGAGATTTTAGGGCATTGAGGGAAGAGTTCATTAACTACTTCTTGTTCCTTGTCTGTAAACAAAGCCGGCTCAATCTCGTCCATAATAGCCGCTATCTCTGGATTGTGCTTTCTTATCTCTCCGACTATAACATCAGCAGACCACATGAACATGCCACTATTCCAAGTAAAGCCTCCTTGTTCCAAATAACTTATAGCTGTCTTTAAGTCTGGCTTCTCACGGAATGACTTCAATTCATATATACTTTCGCCCAGAAAGATCTCTTTCCCCTGTTCTATATAGCCATAGCCAGTATTGGGTTCTGATGGGTGCATACCCATGGTTAAGATTGCTTCCCAAGAAGAAATGTAATCGAAACCTTTCTCTATATAACGTTTAAAAGCATTCTGCTTAAGTACCAAATGGTCAGATGGCGCAACGACCATCAACGCATCTGGATCTTCCTTCTGTATTTTCCAGCTAACGTATGCAATGCAAGGGGCTGTGTTGCGCATGCATGGTTCCAGGAGTACATGCTGTGGATTGATACCCTCCAGCTGCTCTAATACCAGTTCCTTATAGTTCTTGGAGGTTACCACCCAGACGTGGTCTATATCTATGATTTCATCATAACGATCAAATGTCTGTTGAATCATCGTTCTACCACAACCGGTAATATCCAGGAACTGTTTAGGACATTGGGTTGTGGACAGGGGCCAGAATCGAGATCCTATGCCACCGGCCATTATTACTAAGTGTTTTGCCATAATCAGTTGTTATGTATGAGATAGGTGTAAGAATCGAGTCACTTTGTGAGTGATGCTCCTATCCATATTATCAATGAATGCATCAAGGATGCGAGTTTTTTCGTCTTGCGGAATAATATCATAATCAGCAATTGATGCAGGTATCAAGGTGCTGTTGCCTTCTTTGAGTAGAATCTCATCGCCAGTGCTTCGAACCTTTATTGTGCAATCACCTTCGATACACATGGTAATGATGAAACTATCATACTTAAGAAGGTCTCGATGGAAGGGCTTTGATACAGCCATTACTCGTACGCTAAAATAAGGAGAATCTATTATCTGAACGGCCTTATTAGAGCTGTTTTCGTATTCAGTTCGATAATTGTCCTCCACATGATAATCTAAAGCCTGTGCAGCAAGATCCGTATGCAACTCTCTTGGTTTTCCATCCAGTCCAGGACGGTTATAGTCAAATATACGATACGTCACGTCAGATGACTGCTGTACTTCTGCCAACAGAATTCCGCCACAAATAGCGTGTATACGTCCAGATGGAAGATAAAACACATCACCCGCTTTCACTTGATGGTCTGCAAGTACCTCAGTAATGGTCCCATCTTCAACACGCTTTTGGTATTCGTATGGTGTTATTTCCTGCTTGAAACCTGCATAGAGGTGGGCACCTTCGTCGGTCTTAATGACATACCACATCTCAGATTTACCCATTTTACCATGCTCACGCATCGCCATCTCGTCATTTGGGTGTACCTGTATGCTCAGGTCACGTTTGGCATCAATGAATTTAACAAGCAAAGGCAATTTGCCTTGATACTTCTCATTTACCTTTTTGCCCAGTATGGCTTCTGGATATATGTTGATTACTGATATCAAGTCTTTGCCCTTAAATTCACCATTAGCTATAATGCTAGTGCTTGTAGGAACAGCACTCACCTCCCAACTCTCGCCTATTGGCTCATCAGAAGGCTCCAAGCCCTTATATGGTTTCAATTGATTACCTCCCCACACCACTTCATGTAGGTTTGGCTCAAATAGTAATGGGTATAATTTCATTATATATTCAATTCAAATAAAAGGGGGCAAGGATTATCAGGTTATTGAACCTTTATCTTTTATGAGAGACCCTGACAAGAGCCCAGCCCCATACATAACGATTTTTTATACCTGCCTCTCGGCAGTATGTCATTTAACTCTTAAGAACGAACTTGGTGAACCAATAAGGTCACGATGATGGTACAATCCCATGATAATGACTGGTTCAATATCTTCCCTTGTGACCTCCAGCTGCGGACGAAGAAAATCAACTATCATATCCATATTGCGCATTTCATCACAAGAAACTTTACTCATCACGAACTCACGCATGATGAAATTGATTGCCGCCTCGTTAATCGTATCGCTATAGCCCAAAGGCTTCAGCCAAGCCCTCATCTCGTCGATGGTATGTACATCCCCCTTCAGGATCTGCTCCTTCAGCGGCTCCGTTACCTCTGAGATGTTCTTTATTGGAGGAGTTATCAGTGGCATAAGAATCTATTATTTCGAATCCGTTTTAGTTAAACAATGTTTTCGGATTCTATATTCATGTTCTCAAGTCAAACTGCAGGCATCTTAAGTTCCCTAGGATTCTTTCTTGACACATGGAGGTTGCGTGTTCCACTCTTCCCTGTTAACAACAGGCTTATAACCTTTTATTCTATCCCCCTAACATTCCTTCACATTAACATTCCTTCACCCTCTTGGGATAAAGAATCTTAAAGCTATTGTCTGTTTGGATAAAAATGCCTATCTTTGTACTAGAAATGGCCGGAAAGGCTCAATTTCCCGGATGTCTGATGAATGTCTGATAGACTCGGAACGGCGGTTTTCGTATTGCTATGACTGTCAGACTGTTATGCGGAAGTTCACATTAGCTTGGAAATTACCGATAGTGCGAAGTATGGCACTCACGAGTACTATCAGAGGGGTCACGCAGTCAATCATTTAGCATTTACTGCCCTTGCGGCTTCACCGCTTTATTTCTTGATTTTACTCTCTATCTTCTTTAGACTTTCACCTATCGAGTGTAAGTCCGTTTTCATTCTATCCAACACAGCATCAATATCCTTCAACTTGGAGGTGTCAGATGCATGGAGTTCTGCCTTGATACCAGAAAGGTTCTTATTCAATTCCCTGAGCGAACGTTCCAACGTATTATTCTCATGGTCAAGGGACACATTGTAGGTATTATCCACCTCCTGATTCACAGGATGACGCTGATTGAGATAATTCGTAAAATAGCCTGTTACCGTAAACGTCTGGTTCTTGAAATATTCCGCAATCTCTGTAATGTTTTCCAGACTATACGGGTCACCAAACATCTCAACGGTCTTTATTCCGTCACTGTCTTTAATTGAACCGTTCAATGCGCGATACATATACAAGGGTATATAATCGCTCTGATTGGGCAATAACAGCGGTATTGGGGTGAGACTATCAAAATGTCTTATCAAGCCATTTTCAAAAGGTATCCCAGCATTCCGTTCTACAATCGCAAGCCTGTTGGGTATGGTTAGCTGGATATTCCTTGCCACTGAGCGACCTACATTCGTTATCTTAAGCAGCACGTACTCGTAATCGCTATACAACGAGAACACCAACTGTGCCCCTTCGCTCTCTATCATGCTCGCCATCTGCTTCTGGTTGGCTTTCAACGCACAGAAGGTGGCGATCGTCATTGCTATTGTGCCAATAGCACTCAAATACACCGGCCAGAACTGAAGCCAATCTGTAGCCTCGCCAACGACATCGAAACGTCGTTCGCGGAGTAATACCCAGTTCAGCACCAAAGGCACCACAGCTACAAGCAGGCTTATGCCCGCTACTACAAAAAACGTATATCTCAGCCAGTTCTTCATTGTCTTAACTTATTGCTCTATCAACTCGGGATTATAGCACAAGCAACTCAGATGAGAGAATTTGGCATTGGTGTATTCCTGTGCTGCAGCCCTGCTCTTATCGAACACTTTCATACTCTCATCAGGCTGTGAATAGTTCATCACATCGCCATCAACTACCTCAAATCCAAACTTACGGTAATATTGGCCTTCAACTGATGCGCTAAATGCCTGCGACAATAGCATGATGTCTGAGACACCTACTTTCTCGGTAAAAGACTCCAAAATTGCCTCAACCGACGGGGGTATTGTATCAAAACCTGCTGCCTTTGCAAAAATCTGAGATGCGCCCTTTCCTGCGAACGGCAATAGTCTCGAGAAATAGGCCGTTACAAGCATATTGATTTTATCAGATGCTCTATTGAGGGCTTTCTGTAAATCGTAGGTCTGTAATGGATATTTCCGTAGGCAGTCCTTCACATAGTCGAGTTGCCCTTCATAACTCGTCGCAGTACATTGGCTCATATCAATGTCATACTCTCTAATTACAATATCAAGGTCGCTTGGATCGCACTGAGTTAAATCGGGCTTTTCTTTTGTCCGAGGAATAAGTCTTTGTGCATACATTTTGCTCACTTCTTCACCCTTATAGTCCTCATTGAGTACAACATAATACTGGAAGGTACTGAACAAGTCAATGTAGCAATACAAAACCGCAGTTCCATTGTCATATTTCGTACTAAACAATTTCAAGGTATGTGAGGGATAACCCTCTTCGAGTGCATAGCGGTAGTCTTCAAACAGACAGTCAAACACCGTGGTGGGTATAAACGGTATGACCTTTGTATTAGTATTATCTATGCAGGCTGTACCATCTGGATTGATTGTTATAACACTCGTCAACTGCTCTCTTGGGATGCCGCAGTCAAGAGCAAACTCTGTGGCTATCTTTACCATCCCATTCTTGAAGTCTTGGTTGAAAGTGGCATTGTCTTTCGAGAAGTAGTATGCCAGGTATCCTTTGTCATGGATATCTGTCACCTTCTCAACCGCATAGTTAGTAATGTCCTTGCCCTCTTTCGCAAGCTGTTTTGACACCACCTGCTCATACTGGTTAATACGATGTTTTTCAGCATAGAGCGTTATCTTTCCACCATCAATCTCATAGTATGGCTCAATGGGTGCCACTGTACCCTTCTTGATAGTGACTGAACGACTTGGATCCTCGGGATTGGCCGTAGGCGTGTCAAAAAGACTTCCCTTAAGCACTTTTTCCGTATCCTTTCCATGGTCAGCCGGTATCAGCCGGTCATTAAGAGCAGCCATAAAAGGGTCAAATATCTTGCAGAATGCGGAATCCTCTTTGCTATATGCCCCTCCACACTTCTCGCACAGTATGGTTTTGGATATAAGTTTCCCGCGTATGCCATTATGAATGATGTGCTCACCGTGAGCCTTACATTCATCAGCCTTTGTGGGATTATCCACAATCTCTTTATTACAAACGTAACAACGCATTACTCAAAAAACATTTCGTTATCAACAGTTAATTGACGGTGCGAGACAAGAACTTCCTCATTGTCTTATAAGTAATTGCTTTGTAAGCTCCTTAAGCACTTCCCTATCGTATTCTCTCTGAGCATCAGCCCTTTTGCCATCAACGTCATTTATCATATCAAGAAGATGCTTGGCTGCCGTCCTCTCTCTAGGTGTGAGCAAGATGCGGCCTTGTATATATCGTCCTACCTGATAAGCTAGGTTATCCAAATTCCGCAGTTCCCTATTAAGGTAAGCCAATCTCTCGGCTTTATCCACAACAGAGGCTTTGGAATGGATTTCGTTTATCTGGTGTATAATATCAT
>OCTW013394918.1_pt1 | contig 13220 bp, 14 predicted proteins | sample 1539671 | NCBI WGS metagenome assembly OCTW01 (sample SAMN02144230, study PRJEB22623) | gut metagenome | biome: sheep rumen | host: Ovis aries | place: New Zealand | reverse complement strand
CGCACACAATACGCCACCAGGAACAAGTCGTTCTACGTCAACCATTGGTTTCGCCAATCCTTCATTGAGCGCATAGATGCCTTGGCGCACGCGAACAATGGTTCCCTTTTCAACCTCATACAAAAGTTGGTTGTAAAGGGATTTCTCCTTTGCTTCTGCTGAGGATATATATCCTCCGTTCTGGCTGATGTACTCCTTGATATTCATCTTTCATTAGAAATAATGCTGCAAATATACTGCATTTTTTTGAAAGTGCAGTAGTTTTGAAGGAAAATTTGCTATTTATTTTCAGAATATTGCTGCATTTGCCTTCTAAGAATCTCCAGGCACCAAGGGACTGGTACCTGTCATATCGCTGCAAGAATCAAGTAGAGATGTTTCATGTTACCAGTTTTTGATGTTTGCCTCGGCTTCCACCTGGTTCTCTATGTCGTCAGGCAGGGCTGGAAAGAAGTCGATACCCGTAATACGCTCCACCTGGTCGACAGAGTTATAGTACAAATCCTTCTTCTTGTTACCCTCCGTATTCCTGACGATAAATCCAAAAGCCTTGGGCTTGCCCGTCAGACAGAGCACCACCTTGAAGAACGCCTCCGGCACTGCCACCGCATTCTCGCCGATGGTCTCGTGCTCGCCCCTCATCCACACAGGGCCGCAGACAATATACACCTCTCCGTATTTCCGTGCCCATTTACGGCAGTCCATCTCAAGGCTGTTCCACAAACCACTGTTCAGCTTCGAGTGTTGCGGACAGACATTCACCAGCGAGAACGAGTCAAACATCGCCTCCCTATCCCACTTGTTGTCGCCCGCCGGACACATGTGGCCACGCGACCATCCACTGCTCTTGTAATCCTTCGGAGTGGCACGGGGCAGAGGGCACTCCTCGTCCTCATGGAAGCTGTTCATACGTTTCAGAGCCCCGTCCGTATGCGCCGCTGTCAACTGCCATGCCACCCAGTTCGGACAGCGTGTCCTTTTGTTATACGATGCCACGTAAGCCCTGCGCTGCAGGACGATTTCCGGTGTTTTCCTCAGTGGTGCCGCCGTACACATCTCTACGACCGAGTCAGGCATGTCAGTCCACGCCCCGGCGCTTGGCTGCGTTGTCGACGACTCCTGCTGTGTCGTTGTCTCCTGCGACTCCTGACGCTGCACCTCCTTGTGCGAGAACGCATGGATGGCAAAGCTTATCAGCAGCAGCACGACCACCCATTCAAACGGTATATGACGCCTTTTCCTTTTCATTACCAGTTTGGAGGCAACACAATATTTTAACTATTTCTGGTTCTTACTTCTGAAGATAAACACTCCGATAACCACTAAGGCAATAACAGCAATGATGTGTATTAAATCCATAATTCATTCTTTTTGTGGACAAAGGTACGAATAAGCGAGCAAAAAACAAAATAAAGAATAATTTTTATTTTAATTTTCGAGCGAAAAATAGTGCTGGGAACAGATACCAGGAGCCAAGGGACTGGTACCTGTCATATTCGATTAATTATTTAGAAATATTTATCCATTTCGATACTCTGCGGGTGTCATCCCCGTCTCGCGCTTGAAGAACTTGGAGAAGAACGAGGAATTAGGGAAGTTCAGCGATTCAGCGATTTGCCAGACAGGCAGGTCGCTGTATTTCAGTTGTAGTTTGGCCTGCTGGATGATGTGGCGGTGAATCCACTGCATGACTGTCTGTCCGCTGACTTCCCTGATGACGGCTCCTAGATGGTTGGGTGTCAGGCAGAGACGGTCGGCATAGAAGGCGATGGCATGTTCACGAGCGGCATACTCGTTGATGAGAGCGGTGAAGCGATGAAAAATATCCTCCTGACGGCTGATGGGACGACGCTTCCTTTCTGCGTTTTCCTTATTACGTATAAGGTGGAGTTCGGAGAGAAGCGCCATTTGCAAGGCCCGGACAGAGGGAAGTGACAGGGGGTGGCGGTTGACGGTATGCCAGAGCAGACGGAAATACTCGTCGGTAAGCTGCCAGTCGTCATCGTTCAAATGAAAAGTCGTACACTCCTTGAAAAGTGTCTCTTTTGGTAACTCCCGATAGGAGAAGGTCTGGATGTCGAACTCATCGTCCATCTCTTCAATTTCGAATACGGAGTCGGCTGGCACAACAAGCAGCATACCTGTCTGTAAGTCATGCGGTTCCATATTGATAATGCTGTGAGCATGACCTGAAAGGACGCGCATCACGCGACCGTCATCCACCCGATAGGGCTGGCCTATCTGGAGAAACTGCTTGCCAAACTTGCGGGCGCTTATGGCCATGAATAAATCATCGCCTACATACTCACCGTGGTCATCACCAGCCAAGTGTTCTACCGCCCTCAAAGTAAGATTTTCTATCTTTTTCGTCATTTTCGTTGAATTAGAACATTTCTGCCTTTTGTTGGATAACGTAAAGATAGAAAAAACATTGTAATTTTGCAGCAGAAAACTTCAAAATATTAAAAATCATGGCGAACGTAAAAGACATCATCCCCGTACAGTCGTTTGACCGTGAGGAAAAACTATCGAAGGGCGAAATCGTTGATCTTGAAATAATCATCAAACACTGATATGCGTATGAAAACAACATTAAACTGGCTCTACGAGAACTGGATGAAGGGAACACCCTTCCTTGCACTCTACACGTTCATCTTGATTTGGCTCTATGTGGGCCACGACACCATCGAGGGCATTGCCCTGACACTTATTTGGCTACAATGTCCCTTCTATTGGGCACACGAGTTCGAGGAATATGTACTTCCTGGCGGATTCCTCGACTTCTTCAACCGCAATATGATGGGCTCCACCCGTGGTGACAAGCCACTGACAAAGGTCGGTTCTTTTTGGATCAACATCCCGCTGATGTATGTCCTGCTGCCTCTGTCGGGTATCCTCGCCCACTATTTTGGCGCAGATTGGGGGCTTTGGACGGCCTACTACTCTACACTGAACGCGTCGGCGCACGTCGTGATGTTCTTCATCTTTGGTAGAAAGTACAACCCAGGGCTTGTTATCAGCCTCCTGCTAAACATCCCGCTGGGCATCTATACGATCTGGTTCTTCCTCTCCAATGGTCTTGTAAGCACAGGAGTGAACATCGTGAGCGTTATCCTCGGCATCATTGCCCAGGCCTCCATGATGGTTTATGGTTTCGCCTATCTGGTGCCGACATCGAAGAGGGAGGGCTATCATAAATAGACCAATATGAGAGTTCACTTAGAGTGGGATCTGTGCGACAAAAAAAAGCCTCCCCGCTGCATTTCCGCAGGAGGAGGCTCTGTCGCACAGGGTGCCTGTCCCCGTGTGAGAGAAATGGTCAGAGAGTACAGATTTCTTTGTTACATTCAGACGTCAATATGAAAATAAAAAACCACCCTCGGGGATGGTTTTTAAAATGGAGCAGGGGCGATACGGTCTTACTCCCCGATTTCGCAGCTTTGGTAAATCAAAGAACGGGAGCTTGGTGATACTTCCCTTCTGCGACCGTAGTCTGGGCAGGTCTTAGCCCCCCGCTTGTACTAGTCCAAGCAATCAGAACCTCCTTCTGACGCTGCAAAAATAGGAACTTTTCTTGAAACTTCCAAATTTTGGAGCAGCAAATGCAGAAAAAAGTTCTTTTTACCTCTGCTGAGTCGTGACAAAATTCGCCAATAAGGTCAAATTTCTGGGCAATTATTTAAATCTTCTTCTCTCCAAACGAAGCCGAATCCTTAACACACCAGTTCCTTGTGCATTTATATTCTGCGCACAGGGAGTTCCCCTGTGCGCTTGCAGAAGCTTTTACTACATTTAAATAACTGTTTTAGCATGATTAGAACTTATATCCAATAACCAAACCGTAAACTTGATTGAAGGCCTTGACATTTGAATTAAGTTTCTTAAATCCTCTACTAAATTCAAAGCCTACCATGAACTGTTCCAACTCAAGTGATAATCCAGCTATTCCACCAACATCAAATCGGTCAAACATATCACTGTCAAAGACATTTTTTTTAGTCCTTCTAGTGTTATAAAATTCTATATCACTGCCAAATAATCCATAAGAGACATAAGGACCAACCTTAATCGCCAATTTCATACTCTCAGAGATTGGAAATTTATAAGCAGCAAAAATGGGAAGTTGAAGGTATGACATGTTAATAGTCCCATCTATTCCATCTTCCTTAAAATTGTGGCTTGAGAATTCCAACCCAGGAATGATGGAAAATTTTTCACTCAAAGCAAAATCATAAGAAGCTCCAATTTTATAAGCAACTCTTGCTTTGTCTCCATGTGTTTGAGAACCAACAAGATTTGAAAGACCAATTCCGGCCTTTACCATAAATTTAGAATTTTCTTGTGCGCTCATTGTTAAGGTTATCAGCGCGAAAGTTACCACTAAAAATAGTTTTTTCATAACAATAAAAATTTTTGATTAGTAAATAAATAGATTGACAACTATCGCAGCCACATCAAGTTTGTCGTCGTAGGTTTCTGGCCATTTCCAAAAGCAACTCCGACAGCCCTGGCTGCGGCTATACGGTCTTTTTCTAACTTAATCTCATCGTTATACTTTTGACGCATCTCAAAATCAATATCACTTCGTACCTGGCTCTTTACTTCTTTCATAAGTTTGGTTGCTTCACCATAACATGCTGCATCGGGATCTATCTGGGCTAACATTGAGCAAACATCATATGCGGTTTGCTGATCTTGCCCTGCTGCCCATAGAGCCTTGGCTTGATTCAGAAGATAAAGATTCATACGGTCAAGATACTTTGTATAAAGTTGAAGGCCGTAATTAGCTGCCTCTTCACCACCTTTTGAACAGATAGGTATAGACAAAACCATTGTAAGCGCCTCTTCAAAGTTCTTAAGTGAAGCGAGACGCTTGGCTTCTTTGATGATGTTGGGATACTGTGTATCGTAATAATTCATCATGTTCTTCTTGCCTCGATTAATGAGGTTCTTAATCTCATTATGGTTCGCGCTAATACGACGAAAGGCATTGATATAGCTCTTTACTTCACCGGTTCCAACGCCATCAAGGGTGATATAAGCTGTACCGAATTTCTTCATAGTATAGGTATCAGCCATATAGAATGTTATACCTAAATTATAGACAGTCTTAACAGGAGGACCTGGCAAATTACTTTTGTCAAGAACATCGCAATGTGCTGTTAACACAAAAGGTGTGGTTGGAGCATCCGTAGTAAGACCGTTTTCTGTCGCTACACGATTTAATGATTGGTACAGTATTGTACTAGCAGCAGATGGCACATTTGAAAAGTCATCATCTAATTGTATTGATATAGGCATTACACAGTCTTGCGCATAAATGCTTGTTGTTATCGATAGGCACAATGCCAAAAGAACTTTTTTATTTTTCATATTGATTCCTCCTTACTTTTCACCAAAAATTAAAAGACAACGGCCAAGGCCACGATTCACAGTCTTTACAGGAATATTATAAGGAGCTGCGCCTAAGAAACGCGCCAACTCACGTGCAAATCCGTACGTATCCTGTGCCATACCATTAGCCTTGTATAACGGAATACGCACCTGTTCATAGAGAATCATGCTCTCAGTAGCATCTGATTTGCTAAACCTGTGGTTCACACAATTATCTGCTAACCAGTTGTCTATAACTTCGCTTAATTCATTATTTCCGTATTCTTTCTCAAAGTCTATAGTACTGCTATCAAAGATTCGCATATCAAGCACAACTTCACGACCATTGGCAAGTAAATCGTCAAAATGAGCTTGTAGGCGCTCAACAAAAGCGTCCATGTGATCTTGAATAGCTTCTTCCAATAAAACAGGCAATTCTGCAGAGAAAGATCCTTTACCTGTTCCTTCAGCTCCTGCTACCTGCTTGTTAGAATACGCATCTATAGCTCTTAGATTATATGTTATACTGCTTTTAGGACCAATTGTATTCACAGTCCAGTCTATTTCCAAAATGATATCAGCTTTTGCTGTACGACGCAGACGATCCAAGGGACTTTCTGTGATAGATGATCCACTTTTTTTACTTTTAATCAGTCTGTCTTCTGCCGAAAGGTTTGAGATACTCTTAACATTTTGCTGTAAGTCCTTCAAGGGAAAGCCTCTATCTGCCATTAATATATTTATTTTGGATATAACAGCATTTAGTTGCTTATTTGTGGAAACAGCTGCTTTGTAATCTGGAATCTGCTCTGATGTTCCTTGGTTATCAAAAGTTTGCTCATAACCATGTTCCTTGCACCAAGCATCACTTGGTACAACCATCAATGTCGGTTTCTTTGCTTGTCCAAATGCTGACAATGAACATATAGCCAGCAGTATTACCAATAATATTTTATCTTTCATACCTTATGCGTTTTAATCAATAACATTGTCTTCCTTCAAGCGTGCTTTCAATTGTGGTCTCAACACACGAATCGTTAAATCGTATGCATAGCCCAGTTTGTCTTTTGAACGTCCACCTGAGCTCTTCTTAGTGTCACGTAAAGAAACATACTCTTTGTATGCTCCGTTATCGGTAAAAAACAGATTAAAATAATCTTCATAACGTTCTTTTGCATTTACCTCTGTAACAAGCGGTCTCATATTACACCCTTCTACGCCATCACGGATACCATCAAAAATAACAGCCCAGACTGCATTTTTCATAGCCTGTTCTTTGGCATCAGAACGATTACGACCATAACCTTGTACACGAAGCGTTTGTGAACCATCAAGTTCTACCCCCATACATCTAATAGAGGAACGAGCATATACTGGTTGTTTCTGTGCTTCAGCACTGGTTAGCATAAACACTGCAAACAATAATAAGAATAATCTTTTCATTATACCTAACAATATTAGAATTCATAACCTAGTTTTAACGCCACATAACTATACGCTTGTTTGGTTTTAGTATAGTCTGTAAAAGAAGAAATTGTATAGCTCAAGCTGATCTGGAAGTTATTACGAAGACCTCCGAAGCTACAACCTACGGAAGGACTCACAAATACACCTTCATTAGTAATGCCACCAATGTTCAGCGACCAGAAAGGCACTCCGTCTTGATCATATGCAGATACGAGATTGCCTCGTACATTAACGAAAATGGGAACTCCAAACTTGTTGTCCGTATCTCTTATGCTCGCATGGTTTACATACATTCTACCTCCAGCACCAGCACCTACGCGCAAGAATTCACTGAAACGATAGCCACCTACAAATGATAAATTAACATATTGCATATTGGTATGCTGTGCCATTATACTGCTGCCTCCTTCTGCTTCAATTGCAAACCAGAAACCAGCATCTTCCTTTTCATAATCCCTATAGCTAGTCTGCTTTGGTTTGTCCGGAAGTTTGACGTCACGGTATTGCGCGTTAGCAGATAATGTAACGCCCAATACAAATAATGATAATAAAAGTCTTTTCATCGTTCAACCCTTTTGATTATTAAAAACCTGCGGAAAGCGAACGGACAACTCCAGCCTTTTCCAGCTCTTTTCGTAGAGATGCTTTGTCCACTTGAAGAATAGCACCAGACTTGTAGCCTTTTTTGGTCTTAACACGGTCATATGACCCATCAACTATTGATGCGTAATTAACACATTGCCCGTCAGGCGCAAAAAACTCTTTACAAAAAGTCGCATTGTCAGTTTCTGCTGTAGGAGATGCCATTGCAGGCTGGCGCGCTCCACTGGCATTACCAGAACACCCTCGGAAAACAATACCATGCACTGCTGCTCGTTTTAAATCATTATCACTAACGCTCTTGGAATAAACATAAACTTTAACCAATACTGTCCCTTCCGTACCTGAACCAGCTCCAGTAATGTCATACTGCGGCATTTTATCACTTTTGGCCATAACTCCTAAAACAACAAATAGGAGCATAAACACCAGATTAAATACTTTTTTCATAGCTATGTCATTTATCCGTTAGAATTATTTATTTGTCATTTCGCGAATCAACATACCTTTGGCAAAATCTTTACCGCTAACTGTACGGAATGTGGTAAAACCCAGGGTTGCACCTTGTGCGCCTTCTTCGACAGCCATATAACGATTATCCCATATTAGGTTCTCAATCGGTTCTATGACTCCTACTCGGTTGTATTTATGGGTGCCATTTTCCATCTCAACGACTTCAAGTACTTCAAATTTACTCTTTGCATTAACTCCTTCCTTCATTCCCACATACGCAGTAAGAGGTTCCACTGACAGAAGAGGTGACTTTGTCCTGAATTCCTCATAGTTACGTTGTAAATCAACCACATTTTCATCAATGGCTCGCTGACAAGCCTTTCTTACCATAACAATAGGCTGGTCTTCATTGATTCCAAGGAATGAAGTGGTACCGCCACTGCTTTCAACTTTACCAACATATTTTAACTTATAATTTCCGCGTGCAGCCTCAAAGTTCTTACGTTTAGTGGCATCAGGTTTGGAGGCATACTGCTCTTGATAGAACAATGATGCTTGATCATCAGTCCATACAAGTTTGTAGAGGAAGGTGTTTATCTTAACTTTAAATCCTTTGATGGACTCGACCATATCACCAAGATTGTCTGTAAGGTTATCAATATTAGTACCTGTTGCTGCTGCAGCAACGGAACCTAAAATTCTTAAAAATGTCGCGCCAGTTTTAGCTCCCTTGTTCTTGTCTACATATCGAATATCATTTACCAATACAAAAGTATTCCCTATGAGATCTTCGCCTGCATCTTGAAGCATGGCCACACCACGAGCAGAACGTTTTGCAAGTTGTTTGTCAAATTCCGTTGCGTTGTAGAGACCACGCTCTTTGACTAATTCCATATCGCATTGACCTGTAAAGAAATCGCGATTGAACCAGCGTCCTACAAGTCGACTTGCCACTTTATTGTTTTGTAGGAACTCCGTAATAGCAGGATTCTCCTTTTGACTTCCAGCACCAGACAATTTTTTGTCCATGGTGAGAACTTTCACACTCAGATTGTGGTCATTGAACTTATCGGGTACAGGAATCTGTAAAAATGCCTCTTTGATTTCATTTGCAAATTTCTGATCCGTATGATTAACTAATACAGAATAAATAGAACTGCGTCTGTAGTCTGACACAGGCTCTTGGGCAAAAATGCATATTGCGAATAGGGATAAACAGCCTATAAATATATTACGTAATTTCATAATTACTGCAAATTAATTAGTTAGTAATTCCATTCCTCTTCACCAAGCGTAGCCTTTAAATCGTAAAAACGGTTCTCGCGGGTTATATTCAAAAGGAGATTCTTCTTTTCAGTCGCAGAGAGTTGAATGCCACCTCGCTTCTCTATCTCTTTCCTAATGGCATCCATATACATAGTAGAGACTGGCAAATCGAACACAATTTCATCCTTCGTGTTTATTATATTGACAAAAGATTCTGCATATTTGCTAATGTCTAACGTATCAATAGTAGCCTTTGCAGTGTTAGGTGGATACACCTGTGCACGATTAATTTGGTTGTTTTCAACCTTAAGCCCCTGTGGAACTACGTATGCAAGTTCCTTGTCGAAATTATAGACAACCTTATAACCTATTGTAGACAAATTCTTGGTTGACATATTTAAATGATAGTACAACGAATCAGCCTTCATCACCCAGAAATGCTTTGCATTGCGTTCTGAGGGAAGAAATATACCTGCATAATTGGTTGGAATCAATTTAGCGTTGTCCGATGACAATGCTCCCCATTTTCCATCTTTCTTTACAGCTATAACATCATATGTATTAGATAAAGCTTGCTCGTATTCGAAAGGGATGACAACCTCACCAGACCGGTTTACACACCCATATTTCCCATCTTTCATTACACTAAAGACCTCTTTGTCTCCTTCTTTTGAAGGGAAATTGATGTCCCCAAATCCAGACAAAGCATCTACACCACTATTCGCATCGTTAAAAACATCCCACGTTCCTGAAATGTTCTTTGCTGCCCATAGCCCAGAGGCTTGGCTATGTTTCAATGAGGTATAGCCAGAACGTAGAGTTGTACCGTTTTTGTCAATGAATGACCATGATGTTCCGTTGACAGGAGCAATTTCACCAATGAAATCACCATGAGTCCAATTATTTATTTTATCTATATGTGAATCAAACTTAGCCGTCTGAAAGCCTTTGCCTGTATTGATATTGTGATAGCCGCATAGCGTTTGTTTCTTCTTAACAATATAATATCTCACCATGCCACATCGAGGCTGCATAACAAGATCATAGAGGTTAGCCTTCATTAGTTCATTCCCATTACCATCCATAATGCCTGCATTAAGGATGCTAAAGCCACTATCACTAAATCCAAGGAAAGAACAGTCGGTTACCAATGTGTCTACTGTATTGTGGTAGCTATATTCAAGACGTTTTCCTTCATAATACGGATATTTGTTAATTCCGTCAAAAGAGAACTCATACAACCCTTTGTATTTCGGATTCACCAGTATATTTCCTCTGGTGTCAATGATGCCATATTTTGCATTTGCCATGTATGTTTTCTTCTCGTTGGCAGTTGCTTTACCACCAACTGCTATGAGGGCCTTACCATAGCAATTGGGTTTTGAAATGTGGGAATAATTTACAGGTAGCACTACTTTCCCTTGATGATCGACCAGCCCCATTTTCTTGCCATCTTTAATAATGTATAGCTCTTTGTTCCACGTAAGTATCTGCGTGTACTTTAAAGGCAGAAGGACTGCACCTGTGGCATCAATGATACCAGACTTGCCAGATTTGGTCACGATCGCTATACCATCAGTAAATGGATGAGCACTTTCATACTGGCATTTGATGACTTCATTCCCGTTTTGGTCAGCATAGCCGATCTTGCCCTTCTTATCGACAAGAATCTTTAGTTCCTGGGCTTGAACATTTACAGAAAACACAAGCGCTACCAAGCATAGAAGTTCATTTAACCTCATAATAATTTCAACAAGCCTATAGTCCCCGATTCGGCCTTTTCATAAGTTAGTATATGTTTTTTACGGCAAAAATAAAAAGACGTGGAACTGTCATCGTTGCTTGTCCCACATCAGGAGGCCTTCGCATTGCCCGGAATTGTTGAACGAAGCAACGCGAAGCCCACGCCGATATGAATATAAAACATCCTTATGTTGCAAATATTTGAGGGCATTAAGACATAATGCACTCTACATAGACACATAAGGAATGCGCTTATAAACACATCCCGAGGACATTCATCATTGCAATGTTCCGACTATTCCTGAAAGTTGCGAAGTTTCCTGATGTCAAGAACAAAGCGCCATATGAACGCCTTATTACTATGTCGTGACTCTCTTCTTTCCCACCCAATGCCCACCATGATAAGGCGGCATCGCCTCTCGCGGCTCGGCGTGGACTTTCTTGTCATTATGGATTTGTGAACACGTCCACATTCCAAAAGAGGACCAAGTTTATAGAGTCAGCTGCAAATATACATTTTTTTCCACAATTCGCCTTATTTATTTGCAAAAAAGTTAAAATCGAGGCAAAAATTTAACCTTTTTTATGTAAAAAAGGAAGAATTGAGGGCAAAATGCTTGGTAGTTACAGAAAAAATTCCTATCATTGCAATTGGAAATCTTAGTGTAATGCATAGGGCAAGAGCCCCGTTTGTATCGTCGAACGACTTGCTAAGACGGAGATTTTATTTACGCAGGTTTTCTGCAGCTGCACCAAAGGGATGCCAAGGGACTTCAGTACCTGTCGTATTATTCCTCTTGCTCGTAGTAATATGAATAGTCGATGCCCTTCATGAAGATCTCTCGATCATCAATGCGATCAGTCATCGCACCTTTAAGCAAAGCCTTGATGGCAGATGCATCTGTAGTGCTCCTACGCATAGCAGCCAAATACTCCTTCTTGTCAATTTGGCTCCAATCCACACAGAGTTTCAATTGTTTCTTAAATATTAAATCAAGCCAAATACGTGTCGAACGTCCATTACCTTCCATGAAGGGATGTGCCACGTTCATCTCCACATACTTGCTGACAATCTCGTCGAAGGTCGTTTCTGGCATTTCCTCGATAAGCCTCAAGTTCTGCATCAGATACTCAGCACGACAAAACAGCGTTCCGTCTTTCCAAATTGTCTTTGTACGTATCTGACCCGCAAAGTCGTAGAGTCCACCAAACAGATATGCGTGAATCTGCTGCAGACACTCAATCGTTCCTGGCTTCATACTGTCAAGCAAGCCACTTTCTATGAGCGAATAAGCCTTCTTCTTGCTCTGTCCGTCGATACTGTTGTCGCTATAGGTGAACCATTCGAGAAATTTATGGGCACGATTATTGGGATAGTTCTTTGCCAACGTCTGAACGCACTCGGCATCCAGTGCATCAGCATAGCGCTGTTTGCCATCGGGAGCCTGGAATTTGAAGTGGTTAGTAACACTAACCAGTTCGATTCCATCCTTTGCCATCTTGCCTTTTAAATATTTCCAGTAGTTACGACACTTCTTGTAGTCTTCTTCATCATTTATCGCCCGCACAATATCAGTAGCCGAGAACCACCACTTGCTGTGCTCCTAGTCCCATACCGCACGCACCTCGCGGTCATTGAAAAACGTATCGACTTCTTGCTCATGATATATTACTTCTTATAATCGTCTTATGGAACAATGCTAATCTGTTACCACTTCATTGAAATGCTCCTTGCCCCAGACTATCAGCGCTGTGAGTGCTGGCATCAGCGATTTGCCTGTTTCTGTCAGGGAATACTCCACTCGGGGAGGAACCTCCGGATAGACCTCACGATGAACGAGGTGACTCTGTTCCAGATTCTTCAGTGTCTGCGAGAGCATCTTCTGGGAACAGTCCGTCATCAGACGGCGGATCTCATTAAAGCGCAATACACCCGTCTCGCTGGTGTGGAGCATGTAAAGCACCAGCATAGACCACTTGTCGCCAAAACGACTCACTACTTGCCTGATAGGACAGGCTAAATACGAAGCTTTGATATCTGCCATTTCAATTTACGATTTGATGTTTCACATCGAGCCTGCTCACGCTCTGCAATCGGTGCAAGCACCATTGCCCTCGCTTAATCGCAGCCTTGACAATTTACTATTTACTGTTGATGTTTATGCGGCAAAGGTAACCAATAGTTACCGAATTACCAAATCACACTTGGTTAATCTAAGTTAACGCCGCTTTCGCAGAAGCCCGATAACATCACAATTCCTACTTTTTGGTAACTATCTCACCAAAAAGTGCCTTCTTGTGGGAATAAGAAAAAGGTT
>OCTW013370244.1_pt1 | contig 13220 bp, 6 predicted proteins | sample 1539671 | NCBI WGS metagenome assembly OCTW01 (sample SAMN02144230, study PRJEB22623) | gut metagenome | biome: sheep rumen | host: Ovis aries | place: New Zealand | reverse complement strand
GGTAAACCTTACTGTAAAAGAAGTAAACGAGTTGGCAACAGTCCTGAAGGACGAGTATGGAATTGAGCCTGCTGCTGCAGCCGTTGCTGTGGCTGCTGGTCCCGCAGCCGGTGGTGAGGCCGCTGCTGCTGAGGAGAAGACTTCATTCGACGTGGTTCTGAAGTCTGCTGGTGCTGCTAAACTCCAGGTCGTTAAGGCCGTTAAGGAGGCTTGTGGTCTTGGTCTGAAGGAGGCTAAGGATCTGGTTGACGGTGCTCCCGCTACTATCAAGGAGGGTCTGTCTAAGGACGAGGCTGAGAACCTGAAGAAGACTATCGAGGCCGCTGGTGCCGAGGTTGAACTGAAGTAATCAGTACAACAATACCATTATGGTTGGGGACTCTCCAGTCGAGGGTTCCCGACCATTTTCTGTCTTATACAATAACAATATAATATGGCTTCAAAAGTAATAGACAACAGAGTAAACTTTGGCAGCGTCAAGAATCCGATGCCCTTTCCGGACTTCCTTGATGTGCAATTAAAGTCGTTTAAGGACTTCCTGCAGTTGGACACTCCGCCTGAGGAACGCAAGAATGACGGTCTGTATAAGGTGTTCGCAGAGAACTTCCCTATCACCGATACGCGTAATAATTTCGTTCTTGAGTTCCTGGATTACTATATTGACCCGCCCCGTTATACTATTGACGAGTGTCTGGAGCGTGGTCTTACCTATAGTGTGCCTTTGAAGGCTAAGTTGAAACTGTATTGCACGGATCCGGATCATGAGGATTTCGGTACTGTCATCCAGGATGTGTTCCTGGGACCGATCCCCTACATGACCGCTAATGGAACATTCGTGATCAACGGTGCCGAGCGCGTTGTCGTTTCTCAGTTGCATCGTTCGCCAGGCGTATTCTTTGGACAGAGCGTCCATGCCAATGGCACCTTGCTCTATTCGGCCCGTATCATTCCGTTCAAGGGTTCCTGGATAGAGTTTGCTACTGACATTAACAACGTGATGTATGCCTACATCGACCGTAAGAAGAAGTTGCCTGTTACGACATTGCTTCGTGCCATCGGTTTTGAGACAGATAAGGAAATCCTCCAGATCTTCGACCTCGCCGAAGAGGTGAAGGTGAACAAGGCCGCCTTGAAGAAGGTGATTGGCTCTAAGTTGGCTGCCCGTGTGCTGAAGAGTTGGAACGAGGACTTCGTTGATGAGGATACCGGTGAGGTTGTCTCTATCGAGCGTAATGAAGTGATCATGGAGCGCGAGACGGAGATCACCGACGACAATATGATAGAGATCCTGGAGAGTGGCGCCCAGACCATCCTCGTGCACAAGGACGAGGCTATCGCGCAAGACTATTCCATCATCTTCAACACCTTGCAGAAGGACCCGTCGAACTCCGAGAAGGAGGCCGTGCTGTATATCTATCGTCAGTTGCGTAATGCAGATCCTGCCGATGATGCAAGTGCACGTGAGGTTATCCAGAACCTCTTCTTCTCCGACAAGCGCTATGACCTGGGTGATGTGGGCCGCTACCGCATCAACAAGAAACTGGGTCTGGATACCGATATGGAGGTCCGCGTGCTGACCAAGGAGGATATCATCGAGATTATCAAGTACCTGATCCAGTTGGTGAACTCCAAGGCTGCCGTTGATGATATCGACCACCTGTCGAACCGTCGTGTGCGCACCGTTGGTGAACAACTGTCGAACCAGTTCTCCATCGGTCTGGCCCGTATGAGCCGTACGATTCGTGAGCGCATGAACGTCCGCGACAACGAGGTGTTCACGCCGACTGACCTGATCAACGCGAAGACCATCTCCAGCGTGATCAACTCGTTCTTCGGCACGAACCCACTGTCGCAGTTCATGGACCAGACGAACCCGCTGGCCGAGGTGACGCATAAGCGTCGTCTGTCTGCCCTGGGTCCTGGCGGTCTGTCCCGTGAGCGCGCAGGTTTCGAGGTGCGCGACGTACACTATACGCACTATGGACGCCTTTGCCCGATTGAGAGTCCTGAAGGACCGAACATCGGTCTGATCTCGTCGCTCTGCGTCTATGCAAAGATTAATGAACTTGGCTTCATCCAGACACCGTATCGTAAGGTGGAGAATGGTGTGGCCAATCTGAATAATGACGATATCGTCTATCTGACAGCCGAGGAGGAAGCCGACCATATCATCGGTCAGGGAAATGCTCCGCTGAACGACGACGGTACGTTTATCCGCGACGTGGTGAAGTGCCGTCAGGATGCAGACTTCCCCGTGGTGCCACCTTCAGATGTCGATCTGATGGACGTGTCACCGCAGCAGATTGCCTCTATCGCCGCTTCGCTGATCCCCTTCCTGGAGCACGATGACGCCCACCGTGCACTGATGGGATCTAACATGATGCGTCAGGCAGTGCCCCTGCTCCACAATGAGGCTCCAATCGTGGGTACTGGTCTTGAGAAGCAGGTGTGTGAGGACTCGCGTACGATGGTGACTGCCGAGGGCGACGGTGTCGTTGAGTATGTGGATGCCACGACCATCCGTATCCTCTATGACCGCACAGAGGATGAGGAGTTCGTCAGTTTCGAACCAGCCCTGAAGGAATACCGTATCGCGAAGTTCCGCCGCACGAACCAGAATATGACCATCGACCTGCGTCCTATTTGTGAGAAAGGCCAGCGTGTGAAGAAGGGCGATATCCTGACCGAAGGCTATGCTACCGAAAATGGAGAACTCGCCCTGGGTCGTAACCTGCTCGTGGCCTACATGCCGTGGAAGGGTTACAACTATGAGGATGCCATTGTGCTCAACGAGCGTATCGTTCGTGAGGATATCCTGACTTCCGTCCATGTCGATGAATACTCACTCGACGTACGTGAGACCAAGCGTGGTGTCGAGGAGTTTACGGCAGACATCCCCAATGTCAGTGAGGAGGCTACCAAGGATCTCGATGAGAACGGTGTTATCCGTGTCGGTGCCCGCGTGGAGCCCGGCGATATCCTGATCGGTAAGATATCACCGAAGGGAGAGAGCGATCCCTCGCCCGAGGAGAAACTGCTCCGTGCCATCTTCGGTGACAAGGCCGGCGATGTGAAGGACTCTTCACTGAAGGCCAATCCATCTCTGACGGGTGTCATCATTGACAAGAAGATGTTCCGTCGCGCCATCAAGGACCGTAAGTCTAAGCAGCAGGATAAGATCACCCTTGCCAAGATTGACGAGGAGTATGAGGCAAAGGTCGGCGACCTGAAGGATATCCTGATAGACAAACTGATCGAACTGACGAAGGGCAAGACCTCTCAGGGCGTGAAAGACTATACTGGTGCTGAGATCATCACCAAGGGCAGCAAGTTTACTGCCACTGCCCTCCGCAACTTGGAGTATGGTGATATCCAGATCAGCAACTGGACGAACGATGAGCATAAGAACGAGTTGATTGCCCAGTTGATTATCAACTTTATGAAGAAGTTTAAACTCCTGGATGCAGAACTGAAGCGCAGGAAGTTTGCCATTACGATTGGTGACGAACTGCCCAACGGTATCCTGCAGATGGCTAAGGTCTATGTGGCCAAGAAGCGTAAGATTGGTGTCGGTGACAAACTGGCCGGTCGTCACGGTAACAAGGGTATCGTGTCGAAGGTGGTTCGTCAGGAGGACATGCCGTTCCTCGAGGATGGCCGTCCCGTCGATCTCGTGCTGAACCCGCTGGGTGTGCCTTCACGTATGAACCTTGGTCAGATATTCGAGGCCATCCTTGGCGCCGCCGGCAAGCGGCTCGGCGTGAAGTTTGCCACCCCGATCTTCGATGGTGCGAAACTGGATGATCTGGCAGAGTGGACCGACAAGGCTGGTCTGCCACGTCTCTGCTCTACCCACCTCTATGACGGTGAGACCGGTGAGCGCTTCGACCAGCCTGCCACGGTAGGTATCACCTACTTCCTGAAACTGGGCCACATGGTGGAGGATAAGATGCACGCCCGCTCGATCGGTCCGTACTCTCTGATCACTCAGCAGCCACTCGGTGGTAAGGCACAGTTCGGTGGACAGCGTTTCGGTGAGATGGAAGTCTGGGCCCTGGAGGCCTTCGGCGCCAGCCATGTGCTGCAGGAGATCCTGACCATTAAGTCTGATGATACCGTCGGCCGTTCAAAGGCCTACGAGGCCATCGTCAAGGGTGAGGCCATGCCGACGCCGGGAATTCCTGAGTCACTCAATGTGCTGTTGCACGAGTTGCGCGGTCTCGGTCTGAGCATTACGCTCGATTAAGCGAGTTAAGAATTAAGAATGTAAGAATTAAGAAAGAAATAATATATGGCTTTCAAGAAAGATTCAAAGGTAAAGAGCAATTTTACTAAGATAACCATCGGTCTTGCCTCGCCGGAAGAGATCCTCGAGAGCAGTTTCGGAGAGGTTACCAAGCCTGAGACCATCAACTACCGTACCTACAAGCCCGAGCGCGACGGTCTGTTCTGCGAGCGCATCTTCGGTCCTACCAAGGATTATGAGTGTGCCTGCGGCAAGTACAAGCGCATCCGCTATAAGGGCATCGTCTGCGACCGCTGTGGTGTAGAGGTGACGGAGAAGAAGGTGCGTCGTGAGCGTGCCGGACATATCGAACTGGTGGTGCCTGTGGCACATATCTGGTATTTCCGCAGTCTGCCCAACAAGATCGGTTATCTGCTCGGACTCCCCACGAAGAAGTTGGATGCAATCATCTATTATGAGCGTTATGTCGTTATCCAGCCGGGTGTCATGGCAGGCAGGAAGGATGCTGAGGGAAATGATGCCATCGGCTCTAATGTCTATGATCTGCTCTCCGAGGATGAGTACAATGATATTATGGATAATTATGTCTCTCCAGACAACGACTATCTGGAGGACAGCGATCCCAATAAGTTCGTCGCCAAGATGGGTGCAGAGGCCATCTATGACCTCCTGGTCCGTCTTGACCTCGACTCCCTGTCATACGAGTTGCGCGACCGTGCCAATAGTGACTCGTCGATGCAGCGCAAGAACGAGGCGCTGAAGCGCCTGCAGGTGGTGGAGGCATTCCGCCAGAGTGTGGAGAAGGGCATCAATCGTCCTGAATGGATGATCATGAAGATCATTCCTGTCACCCCGCCGGAACTCCGTCCGCTGGTACCCCTGGATGGTGGCCGTTTCGCTACGTCCGACCTGAACGACCTCTACCGTCGTGTGATTATCCGTAACAACCGTCTGAAGCGCCTGATGGAGATTAAGGCTCCTGAGGTGATTCTCCGCAATGAGAAGCGTATGCTTCAGGAGGCTGTCGATTCACTGTTCGACAACTCCCGTAAGTCGAGTGCCGTGAAGAGTGAGTCGAACCGTCCGCTGAAGTCCCTCTCCGACTCCCTGAAGGGTAAGCAGGGCCGCTTCCGTCAGAACCTGCTCGGTAAGCGTGTTGACTATTCAGCCCGTTCGGTGATCGTCGTCGGTCCTGAGTTGAAGATGGGCGAGTGCGGTCTGCCGAAACTGATGGCCGCCGAACTCTATAAGCCGTTCATCATCCGTAAACTCATCGAGCGCGGCATCGTGAAGACGGTGAAGAGTGCCAAGAAGATTGTCGATCGTCGTGAGCCGGTCATCTGGGATATCCTCGAGAATGTGATGAAGGGTCATCCCGTGCTCCTGAACCGTGCCCCGACACTGCACCGTCTGGGTATCCAGGCTTTCCAGCCGAAACTGATCGAGGGTAAGGCCATCCAGTTGCATCCGTTAGCATGTACGGCCTTCAATGCCGACTTCGACGGTGACCAGATGGCTGTCCACCTCCCCTTGTCCAACGAGGCTATCCTTGAGGCTCAGTTGCTGATGCTCCAGAGCCATAATATCCTGAACCCTGCCAATGGCGCGCCTATCACCGTGCCTTCACAGGACATGGTACTGGGTCTGTACTATATCACGAAGATCCGTCCGGGTGCCAAGGGTGAGGGCCTGACCTTCTATGGTCCTGAAGAGGCCATCATTGCCCATAACGAGGGTAAGTGTGACCTGCATGCCCAGGTGAAGGTGGTGGTTGACGATATCGTTGACGGCAAGCCCGAGCGCCACATGATCGAGACCTCTGTAGGCCGTGTGATCGTCAATGGCATCATCCCGAAGGAGGTAGGCTACGTCAATAAGATCATCTCTAAGAAGAGCCTGCGTGATATCATCGCTGACGTGATCAAGAACGTTGGCTTCGCAGAGGCCTGTGAGTTCCTCGACGGTATCAAGAACCTCGGTTACCGCATGGCTTATCTGGCTGGTCTGTCGTTCAACCTCGACGATATCATCATCCCGAAGGAGAAGGCAGAACTGATCAAGAAGGGTAACGACGAGGTGCGTCAGATCACCGACAACTATAACATGGGCTTCATTACCGACAATGAGCGCTATAACCAGGTCATCGATACCTGGACCCATATTAATAACGATATTGGTAACGTCCTGCTGAAGCAGATGACCGAGGCCGACCAGGGCTTCAATGCTGTGTTCATGATGCTCGACTCTGGAGCCCGTGGTTCTAAGGACCAGATTAAGCAACTTTCAGGTATCCGTGGTCTGATGGCTAAGCCTCAGAAGGCCGGCGCCGAGGGCCGTGGTACGATTGAGAACCCGATTCTGTCGAACTTCAAGGAAGGTATGTCCGTGCTGGAGTACTTTATCTCTACCCACGGTGCCCGTAAGGGTCTGGCCGACACCGCCATGAAGACGGCCGATGCTGGTTATCTGACCCGTCGTCTTGTCGATGTGTCCCACGACGTGATTATCACGGAGGAGGACTGTGGCACCCTGCGCGGTCTGCAGTGCACGGCTCTGAAGAGCGGTGATGAGGTCATCTCCAGTCTGGCAGAGCGTATCCTCGGTCGTGTGTCTGTCCATGATGTCATCAATCCAAAGACTGGTGATGTGATTGTTGAGGCAGGTGAGGAGATTACCGAGCCTATTGCCGAGGCTATTGAGAAGGCTGATATCGAGAGCGTAGAGATTCGCTCCGTGCTCACCTGTGAGTCGAAGAAGGGCGTCTGCATGAAGTGCTATGGCCGCAACCTGGCCACCCGTCGTATGGTGCAGAAGGGTGAGGCCGTCGGTGTGATTGCCGCTCAGGCCATCGGTGAACCGGGTACCCAGTTGACGCTCCGTACGTTCCACGCCGGTGGTGTGGCAGGTAATGCTGCTGCCAACGCCAGCATCGTCTCCAAGTACGACCGTGCTGTGATTGAATTGGAGGAGGTGCGTACCGTGCCGTTTGATGAGGACGGACGTGACTGCGAGATGGTGGTGAGCCGTCTGGGTGAACTCCGTTTCGTGGATCCTAATACGAAGATCGTTCTCTCTACCGTGAACGTGCCTTACGGTTCTTCACTTTATTTCCGCAATGGCGATGAGGTGAGCAGGGGTGATAAGATTGCCCAGTGGGATCCGTTCAATGCCGTCATCGTTACTGAGTATGCCGGAACGCTCAAGTTCAATGATGTCATCGAGGGTGTCACCTTCCGTGCCGAGACCGATGAGACCACCGGTCTGACCGAGAAGATCGTCACCGAGTCCAAGGATAAGTCGAAGGTGCCTACGTGTGATGTCATCGGTGCCGACGGTGAGGTGATAGGAACGTACAACTTCCCTGTGGGTGGTCACGTGGTTGTCGAGGACGGCCAGACCGTCAAGACAGGTGAGACGCTCGTGAAGATTCCGCGTACTGCCGCCAAGGGTGGTGATATCACCGGTGGTCTGCCGCGTGTCACTGAACTCTTCGAGGCCCGCAACCCGTCGAACCCCGCTGTCGTTTCCGAGATCGATGGTGAGGTCACCATGGGTAAGGTGAAGCGTGGTAACCGTGAGATCGTCGTCACCTCCAAGACTGGTGAGCAGCGCCGTTACCTCGTATCCCTGTCGAAGCAGATTCTGGTACAGGAGCACGATGCCGTGCGCGCTGGTACACCGCTCTCCGACGGTGTCATCACGCCTGCCGACATCCTGGCCATCAAGGGTCCCACCGCCGTTCAGGAGTATATCGTGAACGAGGTGCAGGATGTCTATCGCCTGCAGGGTGTGAAGATCAACGACAAGCACTTCGAAATCATCGTGCGCCAGATGATGCGCAAGGTTCAGATCAATGAGCCGGGCGACACGTCGTTCCTTGAGCAGGAGATCGTCGATAAACTCGACTTCGCTGAGGAGAACGACCGTATCTGGGGTAAGAAGGTGGTCACCGATGCCGGTGACTCCGAGAATCTGCAGAAGGGTCAGATCGTGACGGCCCGTAAGTTGCGCGACGAGAACTCGATGCTGAAGCGCCGTGACCTCCGTCTTGTTCAGGTGCGCGATGCCGTGCCTGCTACCTCGACGCAGATCCTGCAGGGTATCACCCGTGCGGCCCTTCAGACGAAGTCGTTCATGTCGGCCGCTTCGTTCCAGGAGACCACGAAGGTGCTCAACGAGGCCGCCATCCGCGGTAAGGTGGATCATCTGGAGGGAATGAAGGAGAACGTGATCTGCGGTCACCTTATTCCTGCCGGTACTGGCCTGCGCGAGTTCGAGAAGATCATCGTGGGCTCCAAGGAGGAGTATGAGCGCATCCAGGCTAACCGCAAGAATGTGCTCGACTTCGCAGAGGAAGCCGTACTCGACGAGAAGTAATTTTCTTTTTCTACAATAGGGAGGGGGCGTTGCCATTATTGGTAGCGCCCCCTCTTTGTTCTGTCAATCCTTCCGAATTTCCGTAAAGTGCTTCTTATTTGTCGAGAATTGTTTGGTGGAATGGAAAACTTGTCGTATCTTTGCACAGACCATGAAGAGAGCATTGACATATAAGTAATTACACTTTTTTGTTTTGGAGTTAATATTTCTTAATTTCTGCAACATTCTTATTACTGAAGTGTTATAAAGATAACGAACGATCAAGTGTGAATGACAGCGAAAGAGTTTCAGTTACGCTTCCTTCCGATGCAGCCGAGCCTTTACCGGCAAGCCCTTGCTATGCTTGGAGTTGAGGCAGATGCGGAAGACGCTGTACAGGAAACCTATCTGAAGGTCTGGAAACAGGCAGGGCGGATAGCCGACATGGAGAACGCTGAAGGTTTTCTTGTACTGACGCTCAGGAACGTATGCTTGAACATGATTCGCTCTCGCAAGGGGATGCTCAACCTCAATCAACACAATATAGATATCGAGGAAAACGATGCGGAAATGCAAAGTCTGATCGAGAGTGAGGATCTCATGACGCTTCGCAGGGCAATCTTCCAATTGCAGCCCAAGGCAAGGAGCATGGTGACAATGTACTACTTCAGTAGTATGAACTCCCATCAGATTGCTGAGGCAACAGGTGAGACTGAGGCCAATGTGCGTTCCATACTCTCAAGGGCAAGAGCACAGTTGCGTAAAATGCTACCCAAGCATCAAAAATAGTAAGAATCTATGACAGAGAAAATGAGACAGATGATTGATCGGTTCTATCTGGGTGAACTCACGATAGACGAAGAGCGGAGGCTAATAGGCCTGCTGCTCTCAGACGACTGTCCCATGGATCTGAGGGTTGAACGTCATGCTCTTATCATGCTGGCCCGGCAAGAGGCGATAGACATGCCTGGAGATCTGGAAAAAAGAGTAGTGGGAGCCATTAAGTCTCATACTTTAAAAATATATTGGTGGTTGTCCGCAGTTGCCGCCTTCTTATTGATAATCGGGATGGGCTATTGGGGCTTTTTGCACAAAGAAATTCAACAGAGCCCTTCAATAAGCGCATCGGAGAATCATGGGGACAAGAATCATGGGGACAGGTCCATGATTCTATACGGAATCAAGCGACCAGTCCCCATGATTCTGAAGACGAAACCGCAACACGCCTTGGTTACAATGTGCGAGCCAGAAGAAGTCACGCCCGCCTCTACGGCAAGTGCCGATACAATTACTCCTTCTGCACTCACAGAGCAGGAACAGCACCAAGTCGTTGAGAGGAAAGCGAAGCCTGCTGAACAGGCATCTCCTATCATCTATCCCTCTGATCTCCACCATCGCAAGCACTTAGGCAGCCGTATGATGGCCCAGGTCTATATGTCGAGCATGATGGCTGGCGGTAAGACGGAGTCATTCAATAACTATTCTTATTCCCTTCATACAGGAGATCCGGAAATAGACACAGTAATAGTAACTAACACACAGAGCCACCATCGCCAACCCGTTCGCTTTGGTGTCTCGTTACGCTATCGGTTTAATGACCGCTGGAGCGTAGAGGGTGGATTATCATATACACGTCTCTCGTCTGACATCACCGTTATAGAAGATGGTTTTTCCACAGTAACAGAGCAACGACTCAACTATATCGGCCTGCCATTGAACGTGAGTTACGATCTATGGAAGAGTCGCTACTTTGGATTATACGTCACCGTAGGTGGCTTGATAGACAAACGGCTCGATGCCAGTCCTTGGCAGTTCTCGCTCAACGGAGGCGCAGGAGCGGAATACAAACTAACCGACTTTTTCAGTCTTTACGCTGAGCCAGGCTTAGGCTATTACTTTAAGGACGGCAGCAGTACACCAACTATCTATCAGGACCATCCCCTGAACTTTAACTTTAGTTTGGGCCTACGTTTCAATGTGAAATGAGCCGTCGGTTAAGATAGAAAACTGCATAAGAAGTCGCTAATGATTTATAAGAAGAATAACGTATTAATCTATTAAAATTACAATTATGAAAAAGGTAACATTATTAACGAGCATGCTATTGACACTTGGATTGTTCAGCGCATGCAGCAGTGATGAAGAGATGAGTGGTAATGGTGGGAGAGAAACTATACTGATACCTACAGATGGTGAGGTTTTGACACCCGTAGAGGATCGTTCAATTGCAGGATATGAAGATCTCTCAAGATTCTTTGCTTCACAAATGCCCATTGGCGCACGTTCCAATAGTTTCTTTGTGAATTCTGATCAGGACGAATTTTCTGCGATCAACAGCCTTACAGAACTCAAGGGCGTCTATAAAGGCACTGAGGAAATCCCCCATATAGATTTTGAGCATTACACACTTGTTCTTGGACAAACGGTTAAACCAGGTGCCTGTTACCCGGTGCTTAGACAGAACTTAGAGTTCCTCAATAATTCGTGCCAACAGAACCTCTATGTCCCGAACCTTGAAGGTAGATATGCGATGAGTGCTCCTATTTATTACTGGGCATTATATCCAAAGTTTAGAACAGAAGGTATTAACACCAACATTATAAAAGAAGGTAGTCTGAAAACAGTTAATCTCTCAGGTCAGTTGCGGTATATTACAAATATTGGATGGTATATCTCATATAGTGTTGTTGGCATGTATGAGAGTAAAGATTATTACATTTTGAATCCTACTGATTTGCCTGCTGAGTGTACAGTTAATAAAGAAGATGGTACAAACATTACCTTATCAGGAGAGTCTTTCGAGAACTATGACGCAATTATGGGACTATATGCAGGAACACAGATATGGCCATCTTCCAGTGATAAATATCTTATTTATATTTCAAATGTTGAAAAAGCAGAATGATCATGAAAAAGTTATTTGTATTTATAGTTTTATCGACTTTATGTGCAAGCAATATGTTTTCCCAAAAAATGCTATATGATGATATCATATGTCCTGATAACGGAGAAAAAGGGAATGCAGCAGTTACTTATTGGAACAAATACAATCTATATTACTGCTTTAAAAACTATGATTGTAATTTATCGTCTTCTCAATGCAGGATTGCTGTTCAAAATGCATTTAATACATGGTCGCAGTATTCATTGTTTTCATTTACAGAAACGAATAATTTGTCTCAGGCTGACATCGAAATAAGTTGGGAAGCAGATAGCCATAGTGGATGTGACCCCTTCTCATCTACTGCTCTAGCACACGCATCAATAGGAAGGTATAACCGAACTCCTCCGGCTTATGTCCATTTTAAAAAAAATATATCTTTCACGATGACTTCGTCTCCATACAATTTGGAGTCTGTTGCATTGCATGAAATTGGTCACGTTTTAGGATTGGCTCATGATTCGAGTCACTCCAATGCTGTAATGAATGATTACTATGGGTACAAATTAGATTTAACAGGCTATGATTTAAGTACTTTCTATAGCCATTACTCATTCCCAGGTTCCCTTACAGGGCCAAATCTGATAACCAACTATGGAGATTATAACATTAATAATTTCCCTTCTGGTTTTACTACATCATGGAGCATCAATGACAGTTATTACAATAATAGTAATTATGTAAAAGGAAATTATTCTGGTTACGGGAATTGCAGAATTTACCGTAACTCCAGTTACGAAATGGCAGATGCCACTCTTACAGCAACTATTAGGAAAGGCAGTATAATAGTTAAAGAATTGACAAAGCCGCATCTATATGCTTATTTGGGATTCAAAGGACACTATACATCGGGAAGCCTATCGGGTGATATCCATTATTCACTGTACTTCAATATTAAGGCAAACACTGCCACTACGGTTACTTCACCGAACTTCTACGGTGCAACGGTAACATACAGCAGCAGTGGTGCGACTCCAACAGCGTGGGGCTTTAATTCTACTAATGGTGTCTTAAACTTTAAGGCTCCTGCAGGCAGTGCTCCTGTCATCATAAACGTGCATGATGTTTGTGGAAACAACTATGTCCTGTATGCAATGCCATCGAGTTATGGCATCAACGTGTCCAACGGAGATAATGACATTACCGTTACGCTGGTTGAGGATGGAGATGCCTCTAAGGACTTTACTCCTGAAGAGTCTTGGACGGTTGAGGTCATCAATGCTGAGACAGGACGGGTGATGGCTACGCAATCCTCAATGAACCGTTCGGAGACGATCTCCACCGCAGGATGGCCAAAGGGCATCTATATCGTCAAGGTGACCATCGGCAAGGAGGAACTGACGGAGAAGGTAATGGTGAAATAGCAAACTCATGACATTGTTAGTAATTGCCCCATGATGAACACATAGTATTAGACTAGTGGAGGGTGCCGCCCTGTGACGGGGTGGTGCCTTTTTTCGTCGTGCTTAAAGACACTGCCCTCAGTGTGCTCCTTCGCGCGCGCAGGCGTAGTAGTTGTCTTAAGCCAAAAACAAGTGTCCCACGTGTCCCATCTGTCCACGAAGGATAGTCACCACCGTGGACAGGTGGAACAGATGGGACACATAAAAAGTGGATAAGACAACTACCACGCACGCGCGCGAAGGCACTTTTCTGGAATAGGAAGGCTGTTTTCTG
>OCTW011575914.1_pt1 | contig 13220 bp, 12 predicted proteins | sample 1539671 | NCBI WGS metagenome assembly OCTW01 (sample SAMN02144230, study PRJEB22623) | gut metagenome | biome: sheep rumen | host: Ovis aries | place: New Zealand | reverse complement strand
GCGCGGCTAAGTGGCCGGAAAGGCCCCCTGGCGAGGAAAGAGAAAAGGCGGGGAGCTATTGAGAAGGGGAGAGGATGACCATGATGGGGTAGTGGTCGCTGACGCCGCCAAGGTAGCGAGGGCCTTGGTAGGTTCGGAGGGGCTTGGTTCCGCCGAATTTTTTGTCAGGGGTCGTAAGAATTGGCAGGGCGATGATGTGGAGTGTGGCGGATGGCTTCGAGATGAACGCGCGGTCGATCTGTTCCCAGACGCCTTCGAACTTGATGGTGCCGGGGGCCGAGGGGATTTCGCGCCAGGTGTGCAGAGGGCTGGAGGGCTCAGGGGAGAGTTCGCGCAGGGGGGACATGATACTGTCGGAAGCGGAGGTGCGAGTGTCGTTGAAGTCTCCCATGACCAGAATCCGTTTGCCTTCGGTTGGTATGGGGACGAAAGATGCTTCTGGGCCGGCGGAAGAATGCGATATGCCAATGTATGGCTTCGAGGTGGGAGCGTGGGAAAGGGAGTCGCAGAGCTGCGAGAGCGTGCGAAGGGCGAGGGTGCGGCGACGGGAGGCGGAGGCGGAACCGCCGCGCTTTGAAGGGAGGTGGCAGATGATGACTGACAGGGAGTCGAATTCGGCAAGGAGCAGGGCGCGGGTCGGAATGATGACACCAGTGGAGTCGCGAAGGGGGATGGACCGCGAAGCGAGAAGGCGCCCAAGCGACGGGGTGGCGCCGGTGGTGGAACTGCGGTAAAGGAGGGCGCAGTCGATGCCGCGGGGGTCGGGGGAGTCGTAGTGGATATAGCGGTAACCGTATTTGCGGAGGGCCGTGCCGGAGACGAGCTCGCGAAGGCAGCGGGCGTTTTCCACTTCACACAGTCCTACCAGGTCGGGCGGAGTGCCGGCGGAGTCGGCGAGCGCCAGGACGAGCTTCGCGATAGCGCGAGCTTTCGTCCTGTAGCGCGAGCGGCTCCACCGGCCCGAGCCCGATGGTGTAAAACTAAGTTCGGAGGGGTTGTCTGAATCGGCGGTAGGGTCGAAAAAGTTCTCGACATTCCAGAAGACAATGACGCACGAGAGCGCCAGAAGAAGTTTCATAGTTTTCATTGTGTAAAATAATTAGTGACTTACGAACTCGATATCATAGTCTTTGCATAAATGCTGGGCCGTTCGCCTGCCAGTCTCGGCAGCAACCGGGAGGCCGCCCGAAAAGGCGGTTCGCTGTCCCGTGAAATACAGTCCCGGCTTATAGCGCAAAGGCGCCGTGCTGGCGAAACGCCATGGCCGCCAGTCGCTCATGTAGCTCCCCTCGAAAGTGTCGCAGTAGCGCTGGTAGGTCATAGGGGTCGCCATATCGGTCACCTCAACCTTGCCGGCGGTTTCGGGGTAGAACTCCGAGACAACCCGGACAAAAGCGGCGATGACCTCCTTTTTCAGGTCGTAATAATTGCCGTTCTCCTTGGCGGCCTTCCAGTAGTCGTAGCAGGCGCCGGGAAGGATCGCCGTCACGGGCGTGCAGCCCTCGGGCGCATATCCTTCGTAGCCGCTGTAGTTGTTGACCGTGATGGCATCGAACACGAGCCCGCCGGCATGCAGCGGCTCGCGAAGCATCAGCCTGGCGCACCGCGGCCGCGAAGACAGGTCGGCCTTCACGCCGATCGCGACGAACATGCACTGGGCCGTCTCCATCTTTCGGCGCATCCTGCGGGCCCAGCCGTCCTGCAGTGGCTCCGCGAAGAGTTTGTCGATAGCGGTGCGGGCATCGGCGGAGATCACGATGGCATCTGCCCTGAGCAGGCCCTCGGAAGTCCGCACGCCGACGTAGCGCTCTCCCTCGCGAACCACCTCAAGCACCGTCGTGCGGTAGCGGATCTCGCCCCCGAGCGAGGTGAAAGTGTCGGCCATGTTCCGGGCCATCACCAGCGAGCCGCCTTTCGGGTAGCCGCTGTCGCCCGATGTGAACGAACTCAGGGTATAGATAAGCGAAAGCGCGTTGATACGCGGGTCGACTACCGTCTCGAGGAGATTTCTCACAAGCGGGTCGCGGAAGCGTCGGCAGTATGTCCCCGCCGAGAAGGCCATAAGCCAGGGGGTGAGGATTACGGCCGGCCCCATCTTGATAAATTCCATAAGTGAGAACCCCCGCGGATGGCGTGCTTTGACCCCGGCAATGTCCTGCACGGGCGAATGGAAGAAGGTGAAGCACCAGACGTGGAAACGCAGCAGTGCCAGCGCTAAACGGTCGCGCCGGTCGATTTTCGACAGAGTCTTGAGGTCACGGTGGAGTTCGGCCTTTCGGTCGCCGTCGATAATGGTGTAGATGGGGTCGCGGAAAGAGATGGGGTTGTTTGCCTGGAGAGCGCCGCTTTCGGTCCAGATGTCGTGGAGAGGCACGCCCTCCTTGGCGCCGATAAGCCAGTGGATGCCGCCTTCGAAAGTGTAACCCTTGCGCACCCAGCTGGTTGAGACCCCGCCCGGGTTGAGGGCTTTTTCGAGTATGATGGTGTCCCACCCCGATCTCTGCGCATACACGCCGCAGACAAGTCCGGAGATTCCGGCCCCTACGATAATGAGATTCTTTCCGCTGCTTTCCATGATACACAAAAATAACTTAATATTTCCTAAATTTGCAGACTTAAAAGAAGTTTAGCGAACATGTCTCTCAAATGCGGTATAGTCGGACTTCCCAATGTCGGGAAATCCACCCTCTTCAACTGTGTAAGCTCCGGAAAAGCCCAGAGCGCCAATTTCCCCTTCTGCACCATCGAGCCCAACCTCGGCTCGACCAACGTGCCCGACAAGCGCCTCGAGGTGCTCAGCGACATCTGCAAGCCGCAGCGCACGATCCCGGCCACGGTCGACATCGTCGACATCGCCGGCCTCGTCAAAGGCGCCAGCAGGGGAGAAGGCCTCGGCAACCAGTTCCTCGCCAACATCCGTGAGTGCGACGCCATCCTCCACGTACTCCGCTGCTTCGACGACGGCAACGTGGTCCATGTCGACGGTTCGGTCGACCCTGTTCGTGACAAGGAAGTAGTCGACACCGAGCTCCAGATCAAGGACCTCGAGACGGTGGAGGCGCGCCTTGCCAAGGCTGACAAAGCCGGAAAGGCCGGCGACAAGGACGCTGCTAAGCTGGCGGCCCTGCTGACCCGCTACCGCGAAGCCCTGCTGCAGGGCCGCTCCTGCCGCAGCGTCGCCTTCGTAAACGACGAAGAAGCTGCCATAGCCCGCGACCTGTTCCTGCTGACTAACAAACCTGTTATGTACGTCTGCAATGTCGACGACGCTTCGGCCGTGAACGGCAACGCCTATGTAGACGCCGTCCGTGAGGCCGTCAAAGACGAGAACGCAGAGATCCTCATCATCTCCGCCAAGACGGAGTCGGAGATCGCCGAGCTCGACGACTACGACGAGAGGCAGATGTTTCTCGAGGAGATGGGCCTCGAAGAGTCGGGCGTCGTGCGCCTCATCCAGGGCGCATACCACCTGCTCGGCCTGCAGACCTTCTTCACCGCCGGTTCAGACGAGTGCCGCGCGTGGACCATCCACAAGGGCGACAAAGCCCCCAAGGCCGCAGGCGTAATCCACACTGATTTCGAGAAGGGCTTCATCCGCGCCGAGGTCATCAAGTACGACGATTTTGTGAGCCTCAAGACGGAGGCCGCCTGCCGCGCTGCCGGCAAGATGGCCGTCGAGGGCAAGGACTACGTGGTGCAGGACGGTGACATAATGCATTTCCTGTTCAATGTCTGAGGTCAGAGCCAAAAAAGCCCTCGGGCAGCACTTCCTGACCGACCAGCGGATAGCCAGGGCGATCGTTGACGCGCTCGGCGAGGGGGAGCGTGACGTCCTCGAAGTCGGCCCCGGAATGGGCGTGCTCACGCAATACCTGCTCGAGCGGCCCGACATCGACCTAAAGATGGTCGAGGTGGACGGCGAATCGGTGGAGTACCTGAGAAGGCATTTCCCGGGAATGGAAGGAAAGCTCCTGCAGGCCGATTACCTTCGCCTCAATATGCGCAAGGTTTTCCCCGGAAACTACCGCGTCATCGGCAATTTCCCCTACAACATCTCCTCGCAGATTTTCTTCAAGATCCTCGAAGACAAAAATCTCGTCCCCGAGGTTGTCTGTATGATCCAGAAAGAGGTGGCCGACCGCATCGCCGAGCCGCCCGGGACCAAGACCTACGGCATCCTTTCGGTGCTGCTGCAGGCATGGTACGATATCGAGTATGTGCTGAGCGTGGGCCCCGGCGCCTTCAACCCTCCGCCGAAGGTTAATTCCGCCGTCATCCGCCTCAGGCGAAACTCACGCACCGAACTCGGTTGCGACGAAGCCATCTTCAAGCAGGTCGTCAAGACCGCCTTCAACCAGCGCCGAAAGACCCTTCGCAATGCTCTCAAGCCCCTCATCAAAGAGGGCACAGACACCTCCGACCCTATTTTCGATCTGAGGGCCGAAAAACTAAACGTCGAGGATTTCGTGAGGCTCTCCGGTCTTCTTACCCGGCAATAAACTGCGAGACCCAGGCCTGGTCGATACGGACGAGGCCTTGGGCGCTCTGGCGAAGGACGGGGTTGCGCGAGACTATCCCCACGCAGTCCGTGTAGACATTGTGGCCGATCTCGAGCATCTGCATCTGGCCGTTTTCGGGGTAGGTGAGGGTGATCTCGCCGTCGGCACCGTCCATCTTCAAAAACTTCAGGGAGACGTTTTTCTTCAGTTCCTGCGACGTGACGAACTTGCAGAGTTCGAGCGCGACGTCGTCGAGTCCGGCATCAAAGACTTTTACCTTTTCGATAAGTTCGCCAACAGACGAAACCAGACGGCAGGTGTAGCCTTCGAGTCCTTCGGAAGACAGGCCGGCGGTGGTATAGGCGATGAGAAGCTTGTGCTCGGGGTCGTGGTAGAGGATGGGCTCCGGCGCAAGGCAGTCAGCTCCGCACACAGGGCATTTGCACACGAAAACCGAGCCGTCCTTCACCCTTTCGCGCAGGGAGGGGTCGGCAGCGACGTTGAGGCTTCTAAGGTCTGGCGCGGCGAACTCGCGGCCGCATTTGGGGCATATCATAGGCTTGTCTTGAAGATAAAGTTGATTTCGTAGGGTTTGGCGTCGGGATCGGGGTTGCCCCAGACATAAGAGGCTCCCACGCCGACGCGGAAATCGTTGGGGATGAACCAGATGTTGCCGAGGACAACCTGGAAATCGGCTCCGGCCTTGAGCAAATTGATCTTGGTATCGCCTCCTGAGATGCTCAATTTGGTCTTGTCCCAGACGAGTTCCTGGTGTGTCAGAGACGCCTTGGGGATGAACTCGAAGTTGCGCATGTACGTTATCGGACTCAGGCCGTTCCAGTCCACCGACAGGAAGGGAATGGCGTACTGGACATCCAGTGCGGCGGTGGCAACGGAAATGTTATCGGACTTGGTTATGGAAGTATTAACAAACGGATCCAGAGAGAAATCCGCCCCCAATCTGAGGCCGCTTGTCTGCCAAAGCCCCGGCAGATAGCCGTAAACAGAAGCGTATGGCATAATCCTGTCGACATCGAAGTCCTTCTTGACTCCAAGAGCAGCCCCTATACCCCAGTGGGGGAAACAGCAGGAACTTCTTGTCGGAAGTATGGAGTAGGCGCGGACCTGAGCGAGGACAGAAGTTTCATTGGGGGAGTAAACAAATGACATCCCCGGTACGATAGCCCTTGACCATCCGTCGGAAGAGAAATTGAACGGGACGTAACTTGTCAGCCGGGAGGCGACACCGAGTTTATTGACTATAAACTTACCCTCGAAGATGGGGTAGAGTCCGCGGTAGGTGACGCTGAGGACGCCGGAGTGAAGCCAGTCGCCTATACCTTCTTCTTCTATCTGTGGCATTACGCTATAGCCGACCGAGCCGTAGAAGGTGTTGAGGTCGTTCTGGAAGAATGCGGTGGCGCCGAGGCCCAGACTTGTGTAGAGGTTTTCGCCGGACATGGTGGAGAGTTCGTCATAGTCGGCGTAGAGTGGCATCCAGGAGTGAATCTTGATGGCGTGAAGCAGCTTTGAGTAGTGTTTGGTCTTTCCGATGGCGGGGGTCTCCTCCGGGCCGCCGAGTTCGGCCTGAAGGGCGGCTTCCTGGGCGCTCAGCTTGTCGGCGATCTCGTATTTGTGAAGCATCGAATAGTCAACTGTACGCACTGGCAGACTGTCTACAGGCGTGCGGCAGACCATACGGCCGTCGGACTTGAGGTAGGTAAAATACAGATAGCCGTCTTCGCCGAAAGCGAAATCCTTTCCGCCGGCCTGAAGGGTGGTGTGCTGCCTGACGGAACCGTCGGAATCGAGAGAATAGAGTTCGTTTACACCCGTGCGGTCGGAAGTAAAGAATATCTTGTCGTCGGTGACGAAAAGATTGTGTACGGTGGCGAATTGAGGGGCAAGAACGGGCTCGAACCCGGGTAGACGGTAAATTCCCTGCCCCGCATCGGAAAGGCCCGCACAGAAGAGTTCTCCGCCCATTTCGACCGCTTCGTAGGGGGTCAGGCCGTCGGGAGCCTGGTAGCGCGCCAGCACATTGCCGCCGTCGACCTCAATCACGTCGACAAACGCCGCTCCGTTGTAGGCCGTCTCACATGCGAGGATGCGCCCCCCGAAGACCTTCGGGTTGAAGTAGCGACCGTCGCTGACGAGGGTGCTGGCCTTCCCGCCTTCGAGGTAACGAATTGCGCTGCTTGAGTGCATCTCCCAGCGGAGGTCGGGCAGGGTTTCGGCCCAGTAGATGCGCCCCTCGCCCGAGGAGAGTCTCGAGTCGGCTCCGGTGTAGGCCAGATCGAGCACGGAACCGTCGGAAGTGTCGATGGAGACAATCTTGGTGTCGCGTGCCATGCCGCTGCGCTGGGCGTAGAGCTGCCCGCCATCGAAGGTCAGCCCGCTGTAGGAGACGTAGTAGCGTTCGGGCCGGGTGAGCTGCTCCACAGGCTGGAAGGGTGCACGGAGGCTGTCGTCGCGGCGCCAGAGGCTGTCCTGGTAGGCCATCACGCCGCCGAAGGCTTTCTTGAATTTCAGCCCGGTCTGGCGGCGGACCTGCTTGCGGTAGGGGATGAGCCAGTCGTAGTAGTCCTTCATGAACATGGGCTTGTCGTAGACGGCGCGCATTCCGCCTATGGCGAGATAGCCCACTTTGTAGTAGTCGGGTGTGAAGCGCCGCTGGGAGCCGTAGCGCCAGCGCTCATAGTTGCGCATCTGTCCTTCGCTGAAGCTTGCCCTGAAGTACTCCATGAAGTCGGCTGAGCGTCCGCGGCCTGCCTGCGTGAGGCCTGTTTCGATCGCGACGGCGTCGCCTTCGTGGTGGGACGGATCGAAATAATAAATAGAGAACAGTCCTGCCGGGGCTTCTCCGAAGAAGTAACTCCAGGTCTTGAAGTGCTTCTGGTGGACGAACTGGTATTGGGCTACATGCCTTTGCTCATGGATAGCCAGCACGGTGTGCCAGGGAAGGGTCCAAGGGTCTACCATCTCGGGGCCGGTGTACATCTCCATCCTTCGCGGGGTCCATGCGACCATGCCGTTGGAGTAGCCCAAGTAGGGATGAAGGACGACGGGCATGCGCAGCCGGTAGGCTTCGTTGGGGTAGTGTCCGATGGAGTGGCCGACCGGAGTCTTCCACTTTTCCCATTCGCCGGCATATACGCGGGCAAGGGAGTCGATTTTAGAGGGGAAGACGAAGCGGTAAGAGTCGGTCTTCAGCTGGCTCCAGCGTACTGAGGTCTTCTCGGTGCCCTCGGTGACGAACTGAGCGCGGGACGGGCAGCAGAAGACAAGCGCGGCCAGACATAGGAGTATGGTTTTTCTGTACATCATTTCATCAGAAGGTTGGAGAGGAAGATGGGGATGCAGATAAACACCGCCCGTCTACCCCTGAAGCTTTCTCTCATAGACGGCAAACTCGAATTCAAAGCCCGTTTCGGGGTCGGTGTGGGTCTCGGAAGTGCTGATGCGCTCCCAGATTTCGGGGTCTATCTCGGGGAAGAACACGTCGGCGTCCTTCACCTCTGTATGGACATGGGTGATGTAGAGGCGGTCCATGTCGGGCAGGGCTGCCCTGTAGACCGAGGCCCCGCCGATGATGAAGCATTTGTCGGCTCCGGTTTTTGCCGCTTCGGCGTAGGCTTCTTCGAAGCTATAGACGCAGGTGACCTCAGGAATGGGGTCGCCGCCGGCATTGAGCACGATGTTCTTTCGGCCTTTGAGCGGCCTGAAGGGCAGTGAGAAGTAGGTAGCGCGGCCCATGATCACCGGGAACCCCCTGGTGACCGACTTGAAGTACTGCAGATCTTCTGCTATGTGCCAGGGAAGGGCGTTCTTAACACCGATTCCCCAGTTGTCTGCTACGGCGACGATGATGCATTTTTTCATACTGCTACGGGTGCTTTGATGGCGGGCCAGGGGTCGTAGCCTTCGAGGGTGAAGTCTTCGACCTTGAAGGCAAAGATATCTTTTACGTCGGGGTTGAGGTGCATGGTGGGCAGGGCGCGCGGGGTGCGGCTGAGCTGCTCGCGGACCTGGTCGAAGTGGTTGAGGTAGAGGTGAGTGTCACCGGTGGTGTGGATGAACTCTCCGGGCTCGAGGCCGCAGACCTGCGCGAGCATCATCGTGAGCAGTGCGTAGGAAGCGATGTTGAACGGCACACCGAGAAACACGTCGGCCGAGCGCTGGTAGAGCTGGCAGCTGAGCTTGCCGCCGGCCACATAGAACTGGAAGAGGCAGTGGCATGGCGGGAGCCCCATTTGATCGATCTGCGCGACATTCCAGGCGTTGACAAGGATACGGCGGGAGTCGGGATGGTTTTTGATAAGGTCCACCACGTTCGCGATCTGGTCGATGTGGCCGCCGTCGTAGTCGTCCCATGCGCGCCACTGATGACCGTAGACAGGGCCGAGCTCTCCGGTCTCGTCGTCTCCCCAGGAGTCCCAGATATGGACGTTCTTTGCCTGCAGGGTCTTCTTGTTGGTGTCGCCGGAGAGGAACCACAGCAGTTCCTCGATAATTCCGCGGGTGAACACCTTTTTAGTTGTCAGCAGGGGGAAACCGTCGGCGAGGTTGAAGCGCATCTGGTAGCCGAAGATGCTCTTTGTTCCAGTCCCGGTGCGGTCTGTCTTGACCGTACCTTCGTCCATGATCTTTTTGAGTAAATCTAGATATTGTTGCATTATAGATAAAATCTGATACCGATACTTGCGTCAACGTGAGAAGCGGCTTGAGCCTGACCGTTTTCCATCTCAACTTTGCTTTTTACCCCGTTCTCGGTTCGATAGAGATCTTTTACCGCTCCGGTGTACAGCGCCAGTTCTGCCCCGAGAGCCAATTTCGGGGTTATCATGAAGTCATATTGAAGACCAAGATAGTACCCTAAGGTCCACCCTGTCAGCAGGAAGGGGTCTATGACGCGGGCGTCGTCACGGTATCCGACGTAGCCGACTCCGGCATTCAATGCATAAACGTGTTTGGAGCCCCCGCCGGCATTCGTTACTCCATAGTATGGCCCGATGAAGAGGATGGAAACGTTATCCGAGATGGTACCGCTTTTCTTTGTCCCATCTTCAAAAGTTAAAGTTCCGTAAGAACTGACAGCACTTCTCAATCGGTTGTATTTGATACCTACAGAGGAGCCGGCTGCGATGTAATATGTGATATCGGCGCCTTCATTCCCTCCGATTTTCAAATTTTTGTAATACTTGACAAGGTCTTCGCCCATAGATTTATCTATGGATCCAAACATATAGGCAAACCCGCCTTGAATGGCGATTCGAAACTTTGGCGACCAAGTATTGATAGCAAGAGAGTCGGACGTTACGATGGTCTGGGCTTCCGATCCAATTGCCACCAATACGAGAAATAAAGACAGAACTAGTTTTTTCATTTCGTGTCAATAGAATTATAGATGTTAACTCCAAAGCGGGGGTCTGTAACACGAAGGTCGGGCCTTCCCATTAATATGCCCATAGAGACGTCGCACTCAATGTAGTAATCTTCTCCCTGAGCGACGTCTAAAGTAATTTCCGTTTTCGCTTCCGTTTTTGCCCAGATTCTCACCTTTGCCGGTTCATAGATTTTGACCTCAGCCTTTGTGTTCCTGACGCAATGATACACTTTTGTGTCGTTTATATAGACGTCGTATTGAACTAAAGGGCCGAGGGTGTCGCCCGGCCTGTAAAAGTATATAATGGCATAATCAGGGTGCTGCGACGTTACGACAGTATCGTTCTCTTTTTCCCGTGTCAGGAGGGAGAGGTCGTCCAATCTGTAAATCTCTGCTTCTATCCTGTATGTGGTGTAATTCGGCGTGGGTGGAATTTCCTTTGTAATACGGATTACATTTCCGCCGGCACTCCGTGCCTCCCCCATAACAAGGGAAAGAGTCTTGTCGTATGTCCCATTTGCCGGAGTCGTAAATCCCGAGTCACCAACCTTCGCTGTTCCAAGCAATATGGCGTTATCAGGAATAGCGGTCCGCGCATCTATGACTACGATGTCGTCTTCTGCTGTAAGTGGCGCCAGTTGGCGGGTAATGCTGCTTGTCAGTTTTGGAGAACAGGCGGAAAACGCCAAAATGGCCGAAACGAGCGATAAATAATGTGGAAGTTTCATTCGAATGCGAAAATAATGGCCTCTTCGAAGGTCTCTCCTGGGCGCAGGAGTGTGCTGGGGTAATCTGGGTTGTTGGGGCTGTCGGGGAAGTGCTGGCACTCGAGGGCGACGGCGCAGTAGTCGTCGTAGATTGCGCCACCCTTACCGGTAGGGCAGCCTTTGAGCCAGTTTCCTGTATAGACCTGGATGCCGGGCTGGGTGGTGTAGACCTTGAGGGTGCGTCCGCTTTTAGGGGCGGTTAGTTCGGCCGCTTCCTGGAGCTGGCCCTTCTGATAACCGTCGATGATCCAGCAAGCATCGTAGCCCTTGCCGTATTTGAGGGCGGGGAAGTCTTCGCCGATTTCCGCGCCGATCTTTTTAGGCTTAAGGAAGTCCATAGGGGTGCCGGCAACCGGATCGGGCTCGCCGAGGGGGATGAGTGTGTCGTCGGTAGGGAGGTAGAGCGATGCGTTGAGCCTAAGCGTATGCTCAAGGACGCTGCCGGATGCATGGCCGTCGAGGTTGAAGTACGAATGGTTGGTGAGGTTGACGACCGTCGGGGCGTCGCACTGTGCCGTGAAGGTCAGGCGCAGTTCGTTCTGTTCGCTCCATTCGTAGCGCGCGACGACTTTGAGATTGCCGGGGTAGCCCATCTCGCCGTCTTCGGAGAAATACATGAACTCTACGGCATCGCCGTCTTTGCGGCTCTCCCAAATCTTGTTCTGGAAGCCCTCCGGGCCGCCATGAAGGTGGTTGGGGCCGTTGTTGATGGGCAGATGGTACTCCACGCCGTCGATCGCGAGGCTGCCTTCAGCGATACGGTTGGCGTACCTCCCGGGGCACTTCCCGGCGCATGGTCCGTCGCCGAGATAGTCTTCGAGTTTGTCGTAGCCGATGACGACGTCTTCGAGCCGGCCGTTTTTGTCCGGGACGATAATTGATGTGATGGCGGCGCCGAGGCTGCTGAGCGTCACGCTCGCACCGCTCTTATTGGTTAGGGTGTAGGTCTTGATATCCATAGTGAGTGTAAATATACAAAATTTTGTGTGTTCCCCCCCAGATCGCTATTCCTTCTGTCATGCCCGCATGCTCGTGTCATTTCGCCCATTCCCCCTCTCCCCGTCCATCTAAGTCTCAGCTTCCCGACTCTCCTGCCATTTTCGCAAACGCGCCACACGCCGAACCCTCGCACAGGTGCTTATGGGACAGGTGCGTGTGTGGCGAGGGGCAATTTTGCCCGCCGCCACACACTAAGCGGCCCCACAATGGCTTCAGTCGCATGTAAATGTGTGGCGCGTTTGCGAAAAAAAGCTTCCGCATATTTGCATAATTCAAGGCGAAAAGTCATCTTTGTGACATAAGCCCCCACGGAGGAGGGTGTAATCATAACCCAAACGACTATGGAACAAAAACAATTTTTTCATTTCTGTGCCGACGGGGCCAAGACCCGTAATTTTATTATTTGCGAGGAAGACTATTACGCGAACTTCAATCTGATTGGAGTATGTGCTGCTAATTCTGATGCGGTTGTGCTTTCTTTTTCCTTGGAAGACAGTCACCCACATGGATTACTGTGGGGAACTAAGCAAAGCTGCATAAGTTTTGTGGAAAGGTATGAAGACCAAGTCAGACACTATGCCGGCCGAACCCATCCCGTCGGGGCAAAAATAGTGTTTAAGTGTGATCTCTTCCCGATAGACGATGAGCAGTATCTGAAGAATGTCGCTACTTATACAATCATACAGCCAACTAAAGACGGGAAGCCGGTAATGTATTATGACTATCTCTGGGGGACGGGTTCAATGTATTTCAGGAGTCAGCCGTATACCCCCGTTTGGTATTATGACAAAAACGGCGTCATTCAAACGCCAGTGCCTTTCGGGTCCCTGAAAGCAAGAGAGAAGAGAGCGCTGCTCCATTCACAAGTGCTGACAATCCCAGACGAGTGGGAAGTATGCAATGGTTTTATTCTTCCGTCGAATTATGTGAACGTGAGGATGTTCGAGGGTATTTACAAAACCCACAACACTTTCAGAGTCTTTACTTCCAGCCCTAGGCAGAGGGAGGAGGAAATGCTTAGGGTAATGTCGGAATTCCGAGGAGTCTCTCTGGAAGACATGGAGGCACGGACCCTTTGCGGCGATCTTTGCAAGCAGATGTTCGGATTTCGTGATCCAAGAAGATTGGACGCGCCGGGCCGAATCAACCTTGCCCAGCAACTTCGCCGACAATACAGACTATCTTTTCGTCAATTATCCACTCTGGTATATGTCCCAGAAAATGAGTTGAGGCGTTATGTGAGGGGCTGACCAATTGCCTCTATTCGCAAGTGTGCCACACGGTGAGCCCCGCCAGAATACCTTGAGGGCTACCTCGATGTGTGGCGACGGGCAATTTTGCCCCTCGCCACACGTCAGGGGGCCCCACAATGGCCCCCGGCCGTGGTAGCTGTGTGGCGCATTTGCGAAACCGCCTGCGGGGCGCGCCGTCAGGGACGAAGGGGAACCCCCTAATCTCCGCCCCGGGGGGCAGCCCCGAACGGCAGGAGAGCACCCCGGGCGAAAGGAGGAGTCAGACCCCCGGGCGTTACAACAAAATCTTGATACGGAAGCCGCGGGCGGTGGGTTC
>OCTW011573716.1_pt1 | contig 13221 bp, 10 predicted proteins | sample 1539671 | NCBI WGS metagenome assembly OCTW01 (sample SAMN02144230, study PRJEB22623) | gut metagenome | biome: sheep rumen | host: Ovis aries | place: New Zealand | reverse complement strand
CCACGGCATTACCCGTTTCGGCGGAATGTTTCTGTTGCACTTTCCCTACAGTTACCTGCGGCGGACGTTATCCGTCATCCCTGCCCTGCGGAGCCCGGACTTTCCTCATGCGCTGTGCGCACGCGACCGTCTGGTCTACCCATTGATTCATGCCTTGTTAATTATATTCGGACTTTATCTTTTTTCAATATTTTGGCTGTAAATATATGGTTTAGTTATTTTTCTGATTTAAGTTCTCTGAAAAAATTGATGATTATCAGGAATATGAAAAGTATCCCGATATATCCCTGCGCCGGATAGAGGAATTCGACCAGTCTCTTGAAGCCTGTCAGCCCAAGAAGAAAACCTGCAGCAGCGCCGGCGACGATTATGTATTTCTTTATCCTGCCGTCTCTGATCCTGGTGCTGAATCCGTAGTATGTGCTGGCTCCGGTGGAATATACGGCACCGTACAGAACGACCGCATATATCATATTGAGCAGCGGAGATATCCTTGCTGAGAATCCGAGCATCGGAAGGTCAAGTGATGATGAAAATGCCATATCGGTAAGCAGAGCTCTCAGAAGCAAAATGGTGAGGCCTCCGAGACACAGTGTACCGAGAACAGCACCCTTATATGCGTTTACAGTGTCTTTTGCATTGACGGCGCAGCTCCCTGCCATGGTGATCATGCCGAGCGTATTGTATGCCATGAATACAAGTGCGGATACCGGCCAGTTCGGTGACATCCTTCCCGGTCTGTAACCGCTGACAGCTCCGCTCTGCCCGAAGTCCATATGTATTGTGAGAAGAATAGTCGCTACCCCAATTACAAAGAGAACCGGTACAAGCAGTCTGAAAACTCCCGATACTCTCTCAAAATCCCCGAGAACCGTAATTATGCAGAGTACGGCGATAACAAGTCCTCCGAATACTTTGCTGATGCCGAACTGCTGGTTCAGAAGCGAACCTCCTGCAGCTGTCATGGCGATGATCATGGTGTAATAAATGATGCCGAGTGTCCAGCCGATCACATTATCGATATATCTGTTCTCAAACGGCGATATCAGTCTTCCGAGGTCAGTAGTGTTCTTGCTCCTCGCGATATATGTAAGCATGCAGGCAAGAATAACAAAACATACAGTGCTGAAGACTGCACCGAAGTATCCCTTCTGACCGAATACTCCGAAGAACTGCCAGCATTCTCTTCCGGAAGCAAATCCCGCTCCCATTATTACGCCGATATACAGTGATGTGATTTCGATAAAATTGAGTTTCTTCATGAACTGGGAGTCACCTTTCGATCAGTCACTGATGAGATCTATCAGATACTGTCTGTCTTTTTTAAGCTTTTGCACAAGTTCAGTGACATCCTCTTTGCTGTTTGAGAGATTTTCTATCTGTTCAGCGAGGCTGTCGATCTTCCATGAAATGCGTCTGACAGCGAGTTCTCTGTCCGCTTTGATAAGTGCTGCAGGATATTTCCACCTTATATCATCTTCAGGATAAAGTGCCTGTCTGGATGTGCATGATGACGGTTCAGCTGTGATGATCTCACATACGAACTTACCTTCCGGTGCAAGATGCTCGCCGGTGATATCCCATCCATGCGTATACAGATAATACCTGAGATTCCCGGAATGCTTCCTCGGCTGAAGAATCAGTTTCCTGAAAGACCTGCTTTTGACCGGATCGGCATCAAGTATCTCTGATATAGTAAGTCCGCCGAGTCCCCCGATGATAACATCATCTACCTCTCCGGGTTCAATCGTTTCAAGGCCGTCGCCGGTCCTGAAAGCTGTTTCCGGAACATCAATACAGCAGTCTTTGAAAGTCTGTACTGCTTTGGCGAGTGATCCGTCACTTATATCTGACATGATGACATAAGGACTAACTCCTTCTCTCATCAAAAGCATAGGGACGTATCCGTGATCCGTCCCTATGTCTGCGGCTGATTCGCCTTTATTGACCTGCTGTGCTAATGCGTAAATCCTTTTGCTTAATCTCATTTTACTCAAGATAATCTCTGAGCTTCTTGCTTCTGCTCGGATGTCTGAGTTTACGGAGAGCCTTGGCCTCGATCTGACGGATACGTTCTCTTGTTACGTTGAATTCCTTACCCACTTCTTCAAGTGTGCGAGGACGGCCGTCATCAAGACCGAATCTCAGGATGAGCACCTTCTTTTCTCTCTCTGAAAGAGTATCAAGAACTTCACGCAGCTGTTTCTGGAGCATGGAATATGCTGCAGCATCTACAGGTGAAGGAATGTCTTCATCCGGAATAAAGTCGCCAAGGTGGCTGTCTTCCTCTTCTCCGATAGGAGTCTCAAGTGATACAGGATCCTGACTGATCTTCTTTATCTCTCTTACCTTATCAACTGAGATGCCCATCTCCTTGGCGATCTCTTCGCTGGTCGGTTCACGTCCGTACTCCTGAAGGAGCTGTCTGGAGATCCTGATCAGTTTGTTGATAGTCTCGACCATGTGTACAGGGATCCTGATCGTTCTGGCCTGGTCAGCAATTGATCTTGTGATAGCCTGTCTGATCCACCATGTAGCATATGTCGAGAACTTGTATCCCTTGGTATAGTCGAATTTTTCAACAGCCTTGATAAGACCGAGGTTTCCTTCCTGGATAAGATCAAGGAAAGAAAGTCCTCTGTTGAGATATCTTCTCGCGATACTTACTACGAGTCTGAGGTTGCTCTCACAGAGTTTCTTCTTGGCTTCCTCATCTCCCTGCTCGATCCTGATAGCGAGTTCTCTTTCCTCTTCTGCGGATAACAGTGGAACCTTGCCGATCTCCTTGAAATACATCCTGACAGGATCGTCGGTAGGAATATTCTTGGCAGAATCAGTTACTTCTATCTCTCCTGTTGCCTTTATGACAACGCCGCTCTTTTTCTCATCCTCGAGGTTTCCGGCGATGTCATCGTCATCATCGAGATCCATGTCGTCAAGGTCAAGAAGGTCATCATCGTCAAGGTCCGCATCGTCTTCCAGCTCATGTGAGGAAGGTTCTCTGGTATCAACAAGGCTGATTCCCTTGCTTTCAACAATATCATACACTTCCTCAAGAAGGTCCTTGTCAGGATTGGAATCTGAAAGCATGATATTGATCTCGCCATATGTGATCTCGTTGCCTGTCTGCTTTGCAGATTCGATTATGGAATGAGCGAGTTCTTCAGCTTTACTCATTTCAAATGTGTTTTCTTCTTCTGCAACAGCTTCATTCGCTTTTACCTTGTTTTTGTTCTTTTCAGGCATTCTTTTCCTCCATTGTCTGATTGATGTTGTCTATAAGTTTATCCAAACGGATCAGTCTGTCTGCTATTTCTTCAATTTCATCCTCTCTGCCGGTCTTTTCGGCTATTGAGAGCTCGTTCATGAGTTCAGACTTTTCCATTTTGTAATTATTGATTAGATAGCTGGCCCTGGTTTCCCTGTAAAATGCTTCATCATCAGGTCCTATACGGACAGACGAGGCATATTTTCTGAACAGGGTCTCTTCGTCCGGATCGAGAAATGCTGCGATGCGCTCAGGATCTATTCTGTGCATTCCGTTCTCAGCGCTGTCCTGCAGTGTTTCCGCAGCCCTCAGAACCGAAGAAGCGATCGGTGACCGTATCTGTATACCGTCCTCGGCATATCTTCTGATATATCTGGTGTTTTCAAGTGCCAGCAAAGCAAAAGCCATCTCTATGCGTTCGTCAATGCTGGTGTCGTTCTGTCTTCTTCTCTCCGCACGGTCAGGATATCTTCTCTGCGAAACGGAGCCTGCAGCGGGACGTCTGTCCTCGCTTCCGGTCCTTACAGTCATCATTATCGAGTGCTCGGATATACCGAATTCATTGCTAAGCTTTCTGATGTACAGCTCCTGTTCGACAGGACCTAGAGATCTCAGTACGGGTACTATGTTCTCGATATATGCAAGTACGCCCATATCAGTGTTGAGATCAAAGCCGTCTCTTGCAAGTCTCAGCCTGAATTCAGCTGCCGGAACAGCATCATCGACCAGCCTCAGGAATTCTTCCCTTCCGTTCTTCTGTATGAACTCATCCGGGTCCTTGCCGCCTGTTACAGTGAGGACTCTCGGCTTTCCGCCGGCACCGTTAATAACGGAGATACCTCTCAGAGCAGCGTTGATTCCTGCCGAATCCGAGTCATATGACAGGACGATGTTCTTTGAATAACGGCATAGAAGCTTAGCCTGATTGTCAGTCAGGGCTGTACCAAGTGATGCAGCGACATTGCGTACGCCGCTCTGATACAGCGATATAACGTCCATATATCCTTCGACGATTATAGCTCTGCCGGCTGACGATATTTCATTCTTGGTAAAGTTCAGGCCGAAAAGGTTGTTTTTCTTGAGAAATATCTCGCTTTCAGGTGAATTGAGATATTTTGGCTTGATATCTCCTATCGCCCTGCCTCCAAAACCAATGACTTTATCCTGTGTATTGATTATCGGAAAGATTACTCTGTCACGGAACTTGTCATACAGACCTCCTCGGCCCGAATTGGCAAGTCCAAGTTTGAGAAGCTCCTCATCTGTAACGCCTTCAGACCTGAGATAGTCTGACAACGCAGTTCCCGATGCGGGAGCATATCCCAGTCCGAATTTGGTTATAGTATCATTCGAAAGCCCCCTCTTGCGGAGGTATGCAAGGCCCTTGTTGCCTCTGACCGAAAGACAGTTGTAGAAGTATCTGGCAGCCTTGGCATTTATCTCATAATATCTGGAATAATCCTTTTTCGGTGCAGAATGCCGTTTCTCCGGCATTTTGATCCCGTATTCACCGCAGAGTTTCTCAACCGCCTCCATGAAAGGCAGTTTGTAATACTCCTGAACGAACTTGATGACATCACCCTTCTTGCCGCAGCCGAAACAGTTGAAAATCTGTTTCTCCTCATTGACCATGAAGGACGGAGTCTTCTCTGAATGGAACGGGCAGAGACCTTTATAGTTTGCGCCTGCCTTCTTCAGATCGACTTCACGGCCGACAACATCAACGATATTGACCTGAAGCTTGAGTTCGTCGATGAAGTTGTCCCATGCCATAAGCCGTGTTACCTCCAGCTCTGCGGTACGAACAGCCTGTCATACAGTCTCAGAGCATATCTGTCTGTCATGCCCGAGATCCAGTCCTTGACAGCAACGTTTGTACCATCTTCCTTTTCGATTTCTTTATATACGCCGGGTATCTCATCCGGATGCTCCAGAAAGTACCCGTACAGCGATCTTATGATAAGATCGACTTTCTCCTTATCCGTAACAGCCTGCACTTCAGGAGAGTTGTAAACATGTGCAAACATGAATGCTCTGAGACTCAGAAGTGCTCTGCTGAAATCAGGCGAAAGAGCTATCTCTTTCTTCCCTTCGCTGTTTCTGCACAGGTCCGTGATAAGATTGTTGATGCGGTCACTGTGTGTGCTGCCGAGTACTGCAATGTCTTCTGACGGAAGATCATCCATGCTGATGATACCGCTTCTTATCGCGTCGTCTATATCGTGGTTGACATAGGCTATCCTGTCACAGATCTTTACTATCTGTCCTTCAAGAGTTAACGGGATTCCCGGTCCCCTGTGATTCAGGATACCATCTCTGACTTCAAAGGTCAGATTCAGTCCTCTCCGTCTTGATGTGTCTTCTATCCTGTCGACGGTTCTGAGACTCTGTTCGTTGTGGGCAAAACCACCGGGATGTATCGCGTTGAGAACTGCCTCTCCGCTGTGACCGAACGGTGTGTGCCCGAGGTCGTGACCCAGAGCGATCGCTTCAGTCAGGTCTTCGTTATACCGGAGTATCCTCGCGACAGTACGTGAGATCTGTGCTACTTCAAGTGTGTGAGTCAGTCTTGTCCTGTAGTGGTCATCTTCAGGTGCCAGGAAGACCTGGGTCTTGTTGATGAGCCTGCGGAACGCCTTGGAATGGATGATGCGGTCTCTGTCGCGCTGGTAATCAGTTCTGAAAGCACACTTCTCCTCTGGAAACATACGCCCCCTGGAATCAGCTGCTTTGGCTGCGAGCGGTGACAGCATTTCATATTCTCTGGTCTCAATATCCTGTCTTGTTATCATTCTCCGATTCTTACGTCGTAACCTTCAACGCTGTAGTCAAGCGCATTTCTGAAATCATAATCAGTCTTATCGCCGAGGAACCCCGCAGCAACAATGTTATACCTTGCATCTCTGACACTCAGCTCATTTCCGGTCAGTCTGTCAAAGACATTCAGGTCATGAACATACCATTTGCGGAACCTGGATATCTCCTCTGCGAGTGATGATATCTCCTCATCTGTCATGTCAGCTGAGATCAGACCTGTCATGGCTCTTCCTATTGAATCTACTGTAAGATACAGTTCAGTTTCGTTATCAGGAAGATGACCGAGGAACTGCTCATAGAAAGAGTCCATGTGCTCAGCAAGGACTTCTTTATCCACCTCTCTGATAAGATCCCTTATCAGATTCTCCTCGATGAAATCGTCTTCCTCAAGAAGTGAAGCAAGGTTCTCATAATATCTGAATTCGTCTACTGTATCTATGTCCAGTTTTCTGTAAAGTACAGTTTTATCCATTGTTTCAAAGTCTTCCCCATTATGCTATAATTTCTGACAGAATATTATAACACACGGAGATGTCAAAATGAACAGTGACAAGCAGAAATTACGTTCCGAGATTCTGACGGCAGATAAGTGGAACATCGATTCGATGTATCCTGACTCATCTGCCGTTCTTGAGGATGTGGATAAAGGCATGAAACGTGCTCAGCACCTCGCTTCCATGCAGGGTCATGTTATGGATTCACCTGCCTCCCTCCTCGACGCACTTATCTCATATACAGAAGCATACAGAGCTGTCGAAAACGCATATGCATATGCGCATATGAAGCGTGATGAGGATAACACAGATACAGCCGGAGCAGAACTCTTCGGCAAGGTTTCAATGTGTCTCACCGCACTCACGTCTCTTACAGCATTTCTCGATCCGGAGATACTTGCAGCAGACCCTGCCCTCGTCTGCTCATATATGGATGAGGAAGAAGGCCTCGGAATGTACAGATTCATGCTGACTGAACTTCTGAAGCAGAGAGATCACACCCTCAGTAAAGAAGAGGAATTCATAATAGCTTCATTCGGAGAAGTTCTGAGATCTTCAGGCAACATCTTTACCGCACTCAATAATGCCGATCTTGAATTCGGCACCGTTACTGATGAGGACGGAAGTGTAAAGCCTCTTACTCACGGGACTTTTGTCAGATTTCTTGAGTCCCAGTCTGAAGCGGTCAGAAAAGAAGCCTACGACAAGCTGTACGATAAATACATCTCCCTCAACAATACACTTACAGCTGTCTATTCGAACAGCGTAAGAAAGGATGCTGTATCAGCTAAATTAAGGCACTACACCTCCTCACTTGATGCTGCTCTTACGCCTAATGATATCCCGCTTTCCGTTTATGACAGCCTTATCAATGCTGTTCATGAGCACCTTCCGTCTATGCACAGATATGTCGGTATAAGACGCAGGATGCTCGGTCTGGAAAAAATGGGCATGCACGATATGTACGTTCATCTTGTGCGTCCACAGGATGCTCACTACACTTTTGAGCAGGCTGCAGAGATATGCTGCAAAGCCCTGGCGCCTATGGGTGATGAGTATGTCAACGCTTTCAGACAGGGAATTCTGGAAAAGCGCTGGGTGGACCGATATGAGAACAAGGGCAAAACGTCAGGTGCATACAGCTACGGGTCCTATGACAGCGAGCCTTTCATCCTCATGAATTTTGGCGGGACGCTGAGAGACATATTCACACTGATCCATGAAGGCGGTCACTCAATGCACTCATGGTATACCAGGCAGACACAGCCGTTCATTTACGGTGATCATTCGATTTTCACTGCTGAAGTCGCAAGTACCGTAAACGAGACTCTTCTCATACGCTATCTGATGGATCATGCAGAGAATGATGAGATGCTCCTCTACCTTGTCAATTTCTATATTGATGAATTCAAGGGGACTCTGTTCAGGCAGACAATGTTTGCGGAATTTGAGAAGATGACTCATGAGCTTATTGAATCAGGCGGATCACTTACACCTGAATGGCTGAACACAGAATACGGCAGGCTTAATTCTGAATACTATGGTCCTGAAGTGTCTTATGATGATAAGATAAACTATGAATGGTCAAGGATCCCGCATTTTTACAGAGCATTCTATGTGTATCAGTATGCTACGGGATACTCAGCTGCCAATGCTATAGCTGAGAGGATCCTTACGGAGGGACCGTCAGCAAGAGATGAATACATCAGTTTTCTCAGATCGGGTTCTTCCGGCACACCTATTGATCTTCTTAAGCTGGCAGGTGTTGACATGAGTACGGAAAAGCCTGTAAGAATGGCTCTGGATGTCTTTGACAGCCTGGTTGACAGACTTGATGAACTGACGAAAGGAAACAGAAATGCCTAAGAAAGCATTTATCTTCAGCAATAATAAAGAAAAATCTCTGCAGGCATCGAAGGATCTCAGAAAGATCCTTACCGACAGAGATTACGGCATAATTGATGAGTATAAAGAAGATGCCGATTTTCTTGTATGCATTGGCGGAGACGGCACTTTTCTCAGCTTTGTACATAAATGCCGCTTCCCTTCCGCACCGATCCTCGGAGTCAATACCGGCCACCTTGGATTTTTCCAGGAGTCTTCCCCGGAACATATGGAGGAAGCACTTGACGATATAATCGCCGGAAGATACACTGTGCAGAATATCAAGCCGGTCCAGGCAAGGATCGTGACCTCTCGTAATGAGTTCACCCGGATCGGTCTTAACGAGATACTCGTACGCGGCCAGTTCTCGCATGTTTCACAGTTTTCGGTATCGATCGATGAGACCAAGGTTCAGGACTTCTCAGGCGACGGGATACTGATATCAACACCTGTCGGATCGACTGCTTACAATTACTCGCTTGACGGAGCTCTGGTTTCTCCTGACCTTGATGTTCTTCAGCTGACACCGGTCGCACCTATGAATACAAGCGCTTACAGGTGCTTCCATTCAAGCATCCTTCTGTCAGCAAGTGAAACTATACGCATTGCAGGCATTGGCCGCAGCACCCGCGGGACTATCATTCTCTCCTTTGACGGAAGAACTCACGAATTCAGCAATGTTGAGTACGTTGAGATAACCCAGTCGGATAAGGAAATACACCTAATAAGAAATGAACACTACGATTACTGGAAGAAACTGAGCAGCAAGCTGCTCTGACCGGCAATCATGCAGGAATAATACATGGCAAAATACGAACATACTGTAACCAGTGAAGAAGTCGGACTGACTATAAATCAGATCCTGAGACAAAACTACAAATTCTCTTCAAGATTCCGTACCAAGATGAAGTACCAGTCTCTTGTGGACCTTAACGGATCCCCTGCTCCGGGCTATCTCAGGCCTGCAGCCGGGGATATTATCGGTGTGCGTCTTCCCGAGGAGACAAGCGATTTCCCGCCTGAAAACATTCCGCTTGATATCGTATACGAAGATGACGACCTTATCCTGATCAACAAGCAGCCCGGAATCATCGTTCACCCTACCAAGGGGCACCCAGAACACACGATAGCCAATGCGGTCATGTACTATATGCAGGAGACCGGGCAGTCATTCAAGGTGAGGTTTGCAAACAGGATCGATATGGACACTACAGGCATCATCATCGTGGCAAAGAATGCAAATGCGCAGAATGATCTTTCCAACCAGATGAGACACAATGCCGTGATAAAAAGGTATATAGCTCTTGTTGAGGGGCGTATTGAAGAAGACCACTTCACTGTTGACCTTCCTATAGGACGTCCTGATCAGGTATCGATCCGCAGGACTGTAATGGAGACTGGCGGAAAAGATGCCGTCACAGAAGTACAGGTGCTTGAGAGATTTGAATCGGAAGAATACGGACCGCATACTCTTGTTGAAGTAGTTCTACATACAGGCAGGACCCATCAGATCAGGGTGCATCTATCTCACATCGGTCATGTGATCGCAGGAGATGAACTGTACGGAGGGAAAACAGACCTGATCGGAAGACAGGCGCTCCACGCATATCATATAGAATTCACCCACCCTGCAACCGGAGAGTATATGACATTTGAAACGGATTATCCGGATGATATCCGTAATGCAATAGAGAAAATCCGGGCCTGATTCTATTTTTAGTTGTGTTGATTATTGCTGCTGGTCAGCCGGCTCCAGTTCCCTGAATGCATCCTGCCCTGCATACTTAAAGTGAGCAAATCCCTTATTGATCATGAGCTCATAGAAAACTGTCCTTCCGAGACAGATGAACCCATATACTGCAAACATCGGGATATCAGCCAGCATGGAGATCAGTGTTGTTGCCGTCTGATTCATGCTGACGGATGCAGCAAGATCTGCCAGAAGAAAGGCCGGCACGTATCCGAGCAGAATATAGGGCACATAGCAGATGATAAGCCTTACAAAGTTCATCCTGTTTCCGTACATCATCATTTTGCTCTCATTCAGGATCTCCGGAATACTCTTGTCAGGATCGTCTGCAAAGATATAAAACGACTGTGCAAAGTTCAGAGCCGCAAGTATTCCGGGAACTATGAAGAACATCGTCCAGAATGATACTACAAGAGTCTGAACAAGGAACAATCCGAAAGCCTTGAGATAATAGTTCAGGCTTTCCCCCAGTGCCCTGTAGTCAACTACCCTGTTTCTGATATATGTAAGTGCATACAGGCATTCACTGAGTCTGAACACACCGTTGAACAGCATCAGGTAGAAGAACAGCACAAGCGGTGTTGCCGGCAGCCTGCTGAGCATGACAGGATCAGCATCAGAATACTGTTTCAGCAGATCAATGTTGGTAGCCGGAAAGTATAGTGCCAGGATCTGCGGTACCCAGTTAGCTACCGCATAAAGGATGCAGAATCCTACCAGAAAAGATACAAGAGTACCCTTTGAATGGGTCTTGCACTTGTTTATTATCCTGATTGGGTGTTCCTTTACTATATAATATCTTTTCAGTTCTTCCGGCATTATTGCTCCATGATCTATTATTATGGAATGGCGGACGGTGCTGATAATTCACGTCCTCGGAACAATGATCCGTTATGTTCCTGCGGAATATGAATTCTCAGCACAGTCCGCCATTCTCACGTTTTAGATTATCTCAACTCAGCTTTGCACTTATTGCTGAGGACCTTGATGATACCGTTCATCTTCTTCTCGATCTGCTTCGATGTCATTGTTGAATCATCGTTTCCGATCTTGAGGCTCAGCATTACAGACTTCTTGCCTGCAGGGATCTGCTTGCCGCGGTATTCTTCAACGAACTTCAGCTCTTTTACCATGTACTTGATGGATTCTCTGATCTGCTCCCATGTGACGGATTCGTCAACGAGGAGTGAGAGATCCTGCTCTACCAGCGGATAAGTAGGAAGCTGCTTGTACTCGTTGGTTCTTGAAGGATATGGTTCGAGCATGTCTGTATCAAGCTCGAAAGCAGCAGCCTTGACACTCTTGATACCCGACTCTGTCAGAGCCTGTACAGAGATGAGGCCGATAGAACCTGCAACCTTCTTGCCGCTCATGATATTGAGCCATACCTTCTCATCAGCCCAGGAAGGCTTTTCCTTCTGCTTGAATGAAAGAGGTTCGCAGTGACAGTAGCCTGAAATACCTTCAATAACGCCCTTTACTCTGTAGAAGAGCTCCGGAGCGTTCTTTCCTGCAGCAACGCCTGAAATGAGGTTTCTGTGTACAGGAAGTGTCTCCTCTTCTGTCGAAGGATGATACTCACCCTTTTCAAATACCTGGGTATTCTCAAAGATGCAGAATTCATCGAAATATCTCTCGTTCTTGTCGATCGCCTCGAGCATGCCCGGGATAAGTGATGATCTGAGGATTCCGAGCTCAGGTGCAGGCGGAGTAGCCAGCCTGATCGATTTATCTGTATCGATCTTAGCAGCATGGATGTACTTCTCATCTATCCACGGATAAGTGAAAACTTCATTGAATCCGCATCTGAAAGCAAGGAACTCTCTCAGCTTTCTGCTGAGATCTGCTCTTACCTGATTTACAGAATGTTCAAAGCTTACCTTGAGAGGCTGCTTCTTGAAGTATTCATATCCGATAAGTCTTGCGATATCTCCGAGTATATCATCGCGGATAGATACATCACCGGTCGATCTCCATGTCGGAGCCACGCAGTGATATGTTCCGTTGTCATATTCGACATCATAGCCGAGTCTGACGAGAATGTCTTCGATTTCTGAACGTTCAAGGACTTCACCCAGTCTCTCGTCGAGGAATGCCTGAGTGATATCTATCACAGCTCTCTCTGTCTTTACAGGGTAGCAGTCTGTGAATGCCTTGATTTCGCATTCAGGATAGATCTCTTTGAAGAGTTCAAGAGCGAGAGCAACACCGAGGTCAGCTCTCTGTGTATCGATGCCTTTCTCATATCTGAGAGCGGCATCTGTCTTTTCATTGAAGTAGTTGGTCGTTCTTCTGATTCCCGGCGCAGTGAATACAGCTGCTTCAAGTACGATGGATGTAGTTGTATCGAGTACCGAATCCTTCTTTCCGCCCTTGATGCCTGCGAGGTTCATTGGCTCAACTGTATCACAGATGACAAGGTGATCAGGGTTGAGATCAAGATCCTTCTCATCAAGGAGAACGAGCTTCTCACCTTCATGTGCAAGTCTGACAACAACTTTGCCGCCTTCAACATGGGTGCTGTCATAAGCGTGCTGAGGCTGACCTACAGCCATGAGTACGAAGTTGGTGATATCAACGATAGCATTGATAGGTCTCATGCCGCCGTTGGTGATCAGAGTCTTCATCCAGCCAGGTGATTCCTTGACATATACATTGTCGATAATCGTTGCAGTGAATCTCGGGCATCTGTCAGGTTCCCGGATCTCAACAGGATATTCAGGGAGTCCCTTAGGAAGCTCTGTAGGATAGTCTTTAAGAGGGACTTTATAAATAGCAGCAAGTTCTCTTGCAACACCCAGGTGTCCCCACAGATCAGGTCTGTTGGACAGAGACTTGTTGTCAACTTCAAGGATGACATCGTCAAGCCCTGCTGCTTCTGCAACGGACTGACCCACTTTACATTCTATTCCGAGATCGGTAAAATCAACGATTTCTCTTTCATCTGCAGGTGGGAAAATATCTCCGAGATATACCTCTGTAGCACCGCAGATCATGCCGTAAGACTT